>Ga0163144_10006911_pt1 | contig 24973 bp, 24 predicted proteins | sample OliLak19BULKMAT1_FD_123175 | JGI IMG/M metagenome (GOLD analysis project Ga0163144, IMG submission 123175) | Freshwater microbial mat bacterial communities from Lake Vanda, McMurdo Dry Valleys, Antarctica - Oligotrophic Lake LV.19.BULKMAT1 | ecosystem: Environmental > Aquatic > Freshwater >... | reverse complement strand
GTTCCGGTTGCAAGCAGCGGAATTTGCGTGACGGGCGGCCGGGCTGCGGCGGTGGCAGCACGTCCCTGACTGATTTCACCGGTAAAGGGAATCAGCGCGTAGCGTTCCCCCCACGCAGCGTTGCGTGCGAGATAGTTTTGTCCGTTGATGGTGAAGGCGTAGCGAGAGTCAAAACGCTCCTCGGCGGAGAATCGGCCGTCCCCATCCAGATCGATGAGAATCCAGATCGGCTTGCCGGCATCCCCTTTGTTGGTGCGAAAGACGGCATCGTTGTCATTCTCCACGAGCAGGGTGCGATGTTTCCTGCCCTTGATTTCAATCTTCCCCGTGAACGCGGTGGTACGCCGGAAACTCAGCTGCATGCCGCTCTCCGGGTCGGGCCGGTCATAGATGAACATCACACTGTACGGCTGGTCGCGCACTTCGGTGTCTGAACCGCCGCTACTATACGAGGCGCGCAGTTGCACGATCTTGGGACCGAGACGGTCCCCGCCCTGCGCCGTCGCTTCCCCCCAGGAGCCGTCGCCGTCGTCCGTGAGATCGCCATTGCGGTTGACATCCACATAAAGTCGGCTGGCCCCGTAGGCACCGTTCTTCGGGTGATCGACCACCACGAACGTGGCGGCGTTGACTCCATTGCCAAGGCGGACGCGTCCGTAGAGCGGCGTGCCGCGATAAGCGGGCTCCTTGACGATCCCGGCGGGCTGATCAAGGGAAAGCACAACGGTGGTGTTAGAGTGAGGTAACGGTCCAAAGGATGCGTTGCCGGGAGCGAGGGCGGTGTGCTCGGCCGCAAGTTCCGCCTGTTGAGCGGACACGAAACCGGCCAGACCGAAGATCAGGGTCGGCGGTATCAGGCGGCGCAGAATGGGGGTTCTCATATGTGTACTATGACTATGACGAGCATCGACTGCGGGGGTTCCTTCCCCTGCAGTCGGCGGACATTTCGCGTCCGCCGCCAGGTGCTCCACCGCGGAGTCCTAGAAATTATACGTCACGCTGAAGTTATAGGTGCGCATCTTGGCGCTGTGAAAACCGCCGTCATAGCCGAACGTGGTGTTTGCAAAGGGCGGTTCGCGGTCGAAGATATTGCCGAGGCCGCCTTGGAGACGGATGCGCCGGTTGAGTTCGTAAGTGAGATTGGCATCCACGGTGGTGAATGACGGCAGGGTTTCGCTCACCCGCTCGACCTCGCCCAAATAGTAGACAAACAAGGCACCGCCCCACCGTCCGCGATCCCAGAGGATGCTGACGTTGCCCTTGAGTTTTTGGGGAAAGCCAAAGGTTCCGCGACGATCCACCAGGGGATCGCCGGGATTGAAGGCCACTTTGTAGGTCGCGAGGTAGCTGCCCACTGCCCGAACGGTGAAACGCCCCCATGAGGTTTCGTCGAGTTGATAGCTCGCGTTAAAGTCGAAGCCTTCCGTCACCACCTGGCCGAAATTGATGAAACGCGCATCCAGTTCGCTGATCTGGCCGGGCAGCCCGCCGGCCGTATCCCCCGCCGTGGGAGCTCCCCGGGTGATGCGGCCCGGGAAGAGATTCTCATAGTCAACGATGACCTGTGGTGAAAGGTTGGTGGTGAGGTTGCGTTGATCCGTGTGAAACATATCGACGCCCAGACTCAATCCCTTGATGCCGGGAACGGTGACGACCATGCCGTAGTTGAAGGTCTCCGACGTCTCGGGCTCGAGGTTGGGAGTGGAGCCCGTCGTCCGGAGGACGGGGTAGCTCTGATTGTTGCGTTTGCGGTCGACAATGGTGGCATTCGCCTCCTGCTCGGGGCGCTCGAGCTCGGAGAGGGCCGGGGCGCGATAGCCCGTGCTGTAGGAAGCGCGCAGCATCAGGGCGTTGAAGGGCTGCCAGCGCAGACCATATTTCGGATCGAAGCTGGAGCCAGCGTCGGAAATCTTCTGAAACCGCCCTGCCAGCGACAGGTCAAGCCGCCGCATGAGGATGACGTTCTGGTTCCTGCCGAGCAGCGGCACGCCCAGCTCGCCATACGCCGCGTAATCGTCGCGGACGTTCCGACTGCGCGCCGGCGAGATCGCGGAGGGGGTGTTGGTGGTGCGCAGACGGTCCTGCTGGGTCCAATCGAGTCCCAACACAAGCATCACCTTGCCGGCGGGCAGCTCCCAGATGGATCCCCGGACCAATGTATCCATGTTATAAACAGCAGAATTCGTTTCCGTGATGTTGTAGCTCAGCAACGACTCATACAGGCCCGGCGGGTTGGTTGGCCCGCCCGTTCCCGTGGAGTCGCCGAAAAGATTCAGCGCGCGAGAGGGATCCGTTTGGTTGAGGGCGGCAACCAAGGCGAGCCGATCGAGCGTGGGACTGGCAGTATAAAAGTCCTGGAGATAATACATGAAGGAGGCGTCCGCTGACCAATCCCGGCCCAGTTCGAGCCGGCCGCCGACCCGCAGGCGCCAGGACGCGGTGATCGCGTCAAGCTGGCGGGGTCCGATTTCATCATGACTCATGCGGACGCCGAGCGCCTGTTTAAACGGATTGAACGGGTTGGTGGCGGGAATCCGCTGGTCGAGGGTGCCGGTGGCCGCCGAGGTGAACACGGGATTGGCCAGGGAACCGGTGTCGTTGCGCGTGTAGGTCAACTCGGCGTTGAGGTTGAGGCGTTCATTGACCTCGTATGCGAACGTGGCCGACGCGCTTTGCCGTTCGGTCGGGGTCACCAAGGAGTAATAGGCGGATTGACTGGAGCGCGCTTCCCCTCCGGCGGTGGCGCCAAAGCTGGCCACGGTCAGGTTTTTCCCATTCTGACCGGCGGGCACGACCGCTTGGGTGGCGGGTGTGCCGTTCGGATTGGTCAGGCCCGTGAGAGTCTGACCCGGCAAGGCGAAAATCGTGGCCGGATAGGCGATATTGCTGCGAAAATCGCTGCCGCCGCGATCCCGGTAGTCGTTGTTCTTTGAAAACGGACGCTGCGAGCCGGAGATCGGCTGGCGTTCAAACCAATCAAGCACGAGCGTCGCTCGAAGCTTTCCCACCATGAAGCCGTGGGTGAGCGTGCCGCCGCGCTCATATCCGCCGCCGTGCCACGTGCCGGCGATGCGAGCGCGCAGCTCAGTGCCGCGGTAATCCTTTTTCAGGATGATGTTGACCACCCCGGCAATGGCATCGGCACCATAGACCGCCGACGCCCCGTCGGTGAGAACTTCGATGCGATCGATCAAACCCATCGGTATCGTGTTGATGTCGAAAAAGCTTTGTTGAGTTGCGGTGCCTGTATTGCCGACCCCGGACAGCGGCGCGCGCCGACCGTTGATCAATACGAGGGTGCTGCTGGAACCGAGGCCGCGCAGGCCGAGGCCCGATTGACCCGGCTGTCGAACGCTGAAGCTGGGGTTTTCGTCATTGGGGACCGACTGGCGGCCGGCACCGGCACCGGAGAAATTCTGCGGCAAGGTGCGCATAAACTCCTCCACCGTGCCGAAACCGGTGCGCACAATGAAGTTGTTGTCGAAGACGAGTACGGGCGACGGGCCTTCAACGTCCATCTGGCGCAGACGCGATCCTGTGACTTCCATCCCCTCCAGCTCCACGCTTCCCTCGACGCTTTTGGTTGTGCGCGCGGGGCGATCGCCGGCCTTTGCCAGCGTCGCCCTTGGTCCGTTTGGGTCGTTATCGCGACGAATCCGAAGCGCAGTCTGATTCTCATCGCGGGTGGCCACCAATCCGGTGTCAGCGAGCAGAAGTTTCATCGCTTCGCTGGGAGTGTAGTCACCTCGCACTCGGTTCGTCGTCACACCGGTGGCCGTATCCGTGACAAACAGCACCTCAAGACCTGACTGTTTGGAAAACTGCTTGAGCGACTGTTCTGCGGGACCCGCCGGTAGATTGAATCCCACCTTAGGAGTGGAATCGGCGTAAACGGTGGGTGCCAAGGCCCAGACAGCGACGGACAAAACGGAGAGGCAGACTCTCCGGAGATGATTCAGGCGAACGCGACAGGTCATGGGCCGTGGAGACGCGCAAACGCACCGAATCCCGCAAAAGTTTTTCGGAATTCTTCTCCCGCCCGTCAAAAAGGACGGGGCCCTCCCTTTCTCACCGGCCTTTCTGCAGAATGACTTCGTTATCGCCGCGCGGTTGGACGATGATGCCGTGCTCTTCCTTTAGAAGCAGCCAAAGCACCTCGATATTGTCAGCCCGCAAGATCCCGCTCAAACGAACGTCGCCCAAGGAAGCGTCGCCCAGCACGAGTTGAACGCGGTTGTGCGCGTTGATCATGGGAATGGCCTCCGCCAGCGGCGTGCCCGAGAACTCCAAGTGAGGCGCGCGCCAGGCAAGGCGTTGAATCAGGTCGTCGGTCGCGATCGGGACCACCCGAGGTGGCTCGACGGCGATGGGCGATTCCACCTTGACCAAGGAAACGATGGTACCCTCTCCGGGCCCCATCACGGGTAGGGCTTCCCCTGCACGTGGGTTAGGTCCCTCGACCTGCACATTGCCTTCGGTCACAATCACCTCGACCTGCTCGCCGCGAAGTTGCACCAGAAATGCCGTACCCACCGCACGTGCCTTGACGCCAGCCGCCTCCACGATGAATGGCCGGGCCGGGTCCTTTGTCACTTGGAAATGCGCTTCGCCACGTACCAGTCGCACGCGACGGAAGTCCTGGTCAAAATGCACCTCGATGAGTGCACCTGAACGAAGATCCACCGTGGATCCATCCGGCAAGATCTGTTGTTCGGGGCGGCTGACCTGCGCGGTCGGCGTCGCGACGGCCACGCGGGGCGTAGGCAGCGGAGTGTCGGGAGTTGCACGTTCCTGCCAGACAAAACCCGCCACAACCAGAGCCGCCAACCCGCCCACAAGCGAAGACCGCTGGAACCGTTCGCGGCGACGCGTCCGCACTTTCACCACCAGCAGCACCTCGTCGACGGCACCGCTTTGTACGGCCCAATCAACGGGATGCAGGGAAACGGGGGGCGGCTGCGCCGGAGGGGTTGGAGGGTTGGGATCGTTCATTGCAGGTAAAGCTGTGGATTCCCTTGCGACGCAGGTGAGCCTCGCAAAGTTTCATTCCCCGGGTGATCTGGCTTTCAACCGTGCGTTCGGAAATGCCAAGCCTCGCAGCGATTTCACGCTGCGAGACTTGTTGGAGTTTGCGGAGGATAAAAATTTCACGACATCGTGCGGGGAGATGGATGAGCACACCAGCGACCACTTCGACCTTCTCCGCCCGGCTCAGTGCCTCGGCCGCGTCAGAGTCATGACATAAGACTGATTGCAGGGAAAAATCCCGCAAAGATTCCGTCGGCTGCCGGCGGGCAGTGCGCAGCTCGTCGATCGCCAGATGCCGCGCGACTTGAAAGAGAAATGCCTTGGCCGAATTGATCGGAGTCCGCAACCGAGCTCGCCAGATGCGCAGAAGAGACTCCTGCACCACATCGTCCACGTCCCGCAAGGCGGGGAACGAGCTGTGGAGGTAGCCTCGCAAGATTTTCTCGTGGGGTTGCACCTCTTCGGTGAACCAACGGAGGTCGTCTGAGTTGGGGGGAGGCACAGTGGTTGTGCGGGAGCTTGAGGCATGATGTGTGCCATGCAGCAGGCCGTGTCGATGCCATATACCGGAAGACCACGGTGTCAGCGGCGACCGGGTGCGGTAAATTCTTTGCAAGTATCTTGCTGCGACAGTGCGCGTCTCCCCTTGCTGCAGAAATAGAAAGTCACCCCACATTGGCTTCGACACACTCATCCTCAGCGCGGGAGGCGATACCCTGGACAAGCATTTCCTTTTCGACGTCGGGGAGTTTGAGTTTCGCGACCAAAATACTTTGGTTTCGAGACTACGCCATTTCTGCTTGCCGTTCACTTTTGCTCGGGCGTAGTACGTTTCGCTCTGGTGGTTTCGAAGCAGGTTTGTGACGTTGGTTCTTTCCCATGTAGTCTCTCGTTTGCTGGCAGCAAAAGAAAAGGTGTAGAAAAAGAGTGTTCAAGTGAGCCAACTCGCAAATGCAGCCGATTATGGAAGTTGTTTTTCAGAAACGAGATAAAGTGAATTGCCCGGGTGGTGGAATTGGTAGACACGCAGGTCTCAGAAGCCTGTGCTTAATCGCGTGGGGGTTCGAGTCCCCCCTCGGGCACCACTTTGATAGTCATCGAGTTACGAGAGGGGTAAAAAGTGCTTCTTGTAAGCTCCTATACTCCCGAGCACCGAAAAGCTCAAGCCAACCAGCGCGCCGCTCCCGCCGGATCGGCGGAGCGTCGGTTCATCATCGCTAGAATTCCCAGTTATTTATGAAAGTGCATCTAGTTTATGTACTTACACAAGAATAAATTGGTGAGGAAATCAACATTTGATTTTTTGCCGTATGTTGCGATTGTTTCGTTGGATTCGTTTACTGCGATTAATCCCCGCTTAACCTTTTTCCTCCCATGACTGCCATTGCTTCCCGTATTTACGGACCAAACCAAAGACGTCGTAGCTTGACTATTGACAACGTACTGACGGAGGAGTGAGGTCGTAGATGGCGAGACCGTTGCGAATCGAGTACGCGGGAGGGCGGTATCATGTGATTAACGGCGGCAACTTTCAGGAGGATCTGTTTGTCGAGAGGACGCTGGGTGAGGCGGCGGCGAGGTACGGGTGGCGGGTGCACGCGTATGTGGTGAAGAGCAACCACTTTCACCTGGCGATCGAACTGACCGAGGCGAATCTGAGCGTGGGCTCGAACCAGAGGGTCAGGTCTTACTGTTTGACTTGACGTAAGGAGAAGTTGTGAGCTGTGCCCGCTAAAATTGGCATCGTATTTTGAGGGATTGGGGTCGAATTGGTGATGCGGAACCAGCTTCACCTGGCGATCGAGGTGACGGAAGCGAGCCTGACAGCGAAGGAATGAAGTGGCTGCGGGCGCGGATGGTGTCGCGTCTCGCATGACGATCTGCACTACCGCGCACTAACTTGGCGGCAGGTGCGCCTCCACCGGAAATTTCATCCGAGCACGAGGTGCTGGCTTTTCAATTTGAGCGACCGCGTGGCAAACTCCAAGCACGCCAGCAGGTCGTTGTCGAACGCCAGTTAGACGTCGACCTCGAAACTTAATCGGCGCTGGACACTCATCACTACGTGCCCTGGCATTCTCCGGGCGCTCGTTCGTGTCGGTCGGGGACTGCGCAGCACCCGTCCCCAAATTCCTGATGGAGGCTGCGCCCAAATTGAACTCTGGCCCCTTTCGGACTTGCGTATTCTCTATTCGCGAATAGCGTATTTCAGTGTACACCAAGTCACAAGACGTCGTTGTGGCCCTGCTTTTAACCTTGGAGCAAGGGGCGAAAACCTACGCCGAATTGGGACAAATCCTGGGGATGAGCTCATCGGAAGTCCATGCTGCTGTTCGTCGACTGCGCGAGGCCCGGTTGATCGACCCTGAAACCCGGGAAGTCCGAGTGGAGGCGCTGCGTAATTTTCTCGTCCACGGGGTTCCCTATGCCTTTCCGGCCAGCCTGAAGGAAATCACCCGCGGGATGCCCACCGCGTGGGCGGCACCGGCCTTGGCCGGCAAGATCCGGAGTTCCGACCAGCTGCCACCCGTATGGCCCGATCCGAACGGAAAGGTGCAAGGTTCCGCGGTGGAACCCCTTTATCCCAGCGTGCCAGGCGCGGCGCGGCGCGATCCCAGACTCTACGATCTGCTCGCCCTGGTCGACGCGCTTCGCATCGGACGGGCGCGCGAACGAGCCTTGGCCGAAAGGGAAATAGCCGTCCGGCTGAACCGCCATGTCCCAGCCTGACCTCGGCGCGATGCGCGCGGTGGCCGAGCGGCTGGACGGGCTCGGTCTTGAGTATGCCTTCATCGGCGGCTCGATCGTGAATCTGCTTCTCGACGATCCAGCGTTCGCGCCGGCACGGCCGACCGATGACGTGGACGTGATTCTTGAGACGGTGACTTCGCAGAGATATTCCGACGTGGAAGGGGCTCGAACCAGAGGGTCTTAACCCAAATTCGAGGTTTTGTTTGGCTTTTCTCAAAAATGAGACCGAATTCATGCCGGAGGTCGGAATTCTACCGCCACCGTCATCATACACCAGCCAGTTGGATTGGGCATTCCGGCAAATTTGACAATAGAGTTGACAAAAATACACTGTGTCGTATTTTTGTCGTATGAGCCTCAGGATTGTCATCCAAGCCCCGGGCCTCGATATCTCCGCTAATCTCAAGGATGATGCGTTGGTCATGATCATCCAATTAATTCAACAACATCGGGATGATTCCATCCCGGCCACCCCATCGCCCGCTGTGGCAAGCATCCGCGTGCCAACAGCCAGCGGCGAGGCCGGCGTGAATACCGATACCGAGGATGGCATCAAGGCCGCCCTCAAGAGCCGCGGCGGCGCCGAACTGCTCAATCAACTCGGCTGGGATAGTTTCCCCGAGAAAATCCTGCTGCTCGGGGCTTGGCACGAAGCCCGCGGCGGCACCACGCCATGGCGCAGTGCCGACATGGATGAAATCTTCAAGCTGGCGAAGGAGAGCCCGCCCGCGAATTTCCCCCGGGACATCAAAAACGCCATCAAGTCCGGATGGATTCACAACGAAACCCCGCGAACCTACGTCGTCACCCGCACCGGATGGAACAAGATCGGGCAAACCCTCCGAAACCTGCCCTCATGAGTCCACTGCGTGCGGTAGTCCGGTATCGGGTGCTTCCTCTTCCGCAAGTCCCAGAAAGTGGGGAAGAAACTGCTCACCGCCCAGCAGCTCGCCGAAGGCATAGCACTCAGCAAGCGGCTCCGCAATTATCCGGATGTGCCGGACTTGAGTATCGAGCCCTGCGGCGACGGTCTCGAACTACGCCTGGAAGGCGATACCATCAACCAGCAGGGCTGGCTGCGGTCCGTCTTCTTGGTCGATGAGGCAACCAAAACCATCTACATCGTCGATTTGTTCTGGAAGAAGACCAATCGGGTGAGCACGGCGGACTTGCATCGTATCAATCACCGCATCCGCCAACTGAAGGCACTCTTGGCCGCAGGTGGACGACCTTGGAAATCACACCAGTAGCTCGGTTACGTCCACGCCAAACGCCTTGGCCAGTTTTTGCAGCGTTTTCTGCTGCGGGAAGTGATCTCCAGCCTCGATCACCGCGACATAGCTGCGCCGGAGGCCGGCTTTCTTGGCCACGGCTGCTTGGGTCGCCAACCCCGCCTTGGCACGGAGGGAGAAATACTTCTTTTGGAATTCCTGCCGGCGACGTTCGATTTTCTGGCTGGCCTTGGCGAATGCCCCATCGCTCGACGCCAATTGCTTTTCCCACTGCTCCACGGTGGCTGTGGGCAATTCAAGTGGTTCAGACGCGCTGATCTCCTCGAGGGTTCGCAGGATGTTCGCCTTTTCCTCGGGATCGGTTTCGCGGTCATAGGCGAAGCACAGTTCCACGAGCGAGGCGATCCGCGCCTTTTCATCCGCATTGGAGATCGGCCGGCGGGCTGCTTCGTCGATCCGTTCCAAGGCTGCACGCAAATGCGGATGGGCCGCCAGTTCCTTGGTCCCGAGTTGTTGTTCAGCGATGATTTCTAAGACACCCATGCTCAAAATATAGAGCAATACGGAGCAATTTCTAGCTTTTGATTTTGCTCCCGACAAGTGTTTCGACACTTTTCTCTTACAACTTCGTCTGATGTCAAAAGTGTCAACTATCACCGGTTCGAACCAAAATTCTGCGGGCTCGAACCGGATAGTCTTACTGTTTGACTCGACGTAAGAAGAAGTTGTGGGCTGTGCTCGCTCAAATTGACATCGAATTTTGAGGGATTTGGGTCGAATTGGTGATGAGGAACCAGCTTCATCTGGCGATCGGGATGTTATTATGACGTCATGTCTTGACTCTTGACAATCCACCCAGCGGTTCAGGTCACTGTCCGGCAAATCAGGGCAACCTCCTCTCGAAAGCAAGTGCGTCATTTGTTGGTTGTTTCGTTTGTCAAGAGTCAAGACCTGACGTCATCGATGCCATCTTACCGGTTGGCCCGGCTCCAGCACAGCTTGGGCGTGCCGCTGCCGGAGTCGACCCAGTGGGAACTCATGGCGCCGCTCGCCGCGCAGGCCCAACCGATCTTCGCCGAGTTGGTCGCGCAGGCGGCCAATGCTCCCTTGCTGCACCGTGACGACACCACCATGCGGATTTTGGATCTGCGGCGGCCGGATCGGGCCACGGCGGATCCGCTGGCGCTGCTGCCGCCGACCCACCGCACGGGGACGTTCACGATGAACATCCTGGCAGAGGTCGGGCCGCACCCGGTGGCGCTGTATTTTACGGGCTGGCGGCACGCCGGAGAAAACCTGGCCGACGTGTTGCGGCAACGGGCCAAGGACCTGGCGCCGCCGATCCAGAGGGTCAGAAAAGGCTCTACGGTTGAACCGAATGTGGGGGTTCCGGCGGAGGGGGGAGGAAATGGCAGGAGAGCGATTTCGGATAGAGCCCCGGGGGCTCGCTCCCAAGCCGCTGACTGAGACGATTCTGAGGCTGCCGTGGACCTATATCCCGCCCAGCGACCGCGGGATCACCGATTCGAGTTCGCCGGCGGGCGGCGCCCGGGGGGCGGTGTCCGGGGATCGGGACGGACGGGCTGGTTGGCGGCGAGTGTGTCGATGGCGGCGGCAGGGATGCGAATGTGTCGCAGGGAATGGATCCGGGGAAGGAGCCCGCGGGCGACAAGTCGGCGCACAGTGATGGGACGGAATCGCAGGAGGGCGGCCGCTTCGCTTAGGGTGAGAATATGCTGGTGAATACTAGTATCATAAGCTACGTCCGGATCTCCCGTAAGCAAATGAGAGACGATTTCTCGGATAACTGCGTCGCCGCTCCTATACTCGCGCTCGTATACCCGAGCCCCGAAATTGGGTGTTTTTGGGCGTTTTTGGGGATAGACCGTGGATACACTGGGACCTCTCATGTCCTCTAAATTGCGAGTAAATTCCTGATGTTAAGCAGTTTTAAGAAGCCTGTGCCTAACAGCATCGCGGTTCGAGTCCCCCCTCGGGCACCACTGACGGAAGATCGAGGTGGTCCTTCGCCGTTGGCTGATAGCCGGTTTCGCATCTTCGTCGGATGAATTCGGATTCTCCTCTCACTTTTGATGCCGTGTTGCTTGCAGGCGGACGATCGCGGCGGATGGGTTCGGACAAGGCTCTGCTGGCGACGGCGTCGGGGGAGCCGCTTTGGCAGCGGCAGTGGCGGGTGTTGGAGGAGGCGGGGACGGGGCGGCGCTGGCTGTCGGTCCGAGCGGATCAGGCTTGGGTGCCCCCAGAGGTCCCCACGGTGCGCGATGCCCAGTCCGATGCCGGTCCACTTGCGGGCGTGATTGCGGCTTGGGATGCGAGTACGGCGACGCATCTTCTGGTACTGGCGGTTGATTTGCCGGCCCTGCCCGTGGACTGGATGATCCGGTTGAGACAACTTGCGCGCCCTGGATGTGGAGCGGCGGGGCGGTATCCGGGAGGCCACTTTGAGCCTCTGGCGGCCGTTTATCCGCGCTCCTGGCTTCCGCAGTGGGTTGGGGCGCTGAACCAAGGGGCTTCCAGCCTCCAACGTTTGCTTCACGCGGCCTTGGAGGCGGATCGGCTGCGGGTGGAACCGATCGGACCTGCCGAAGCACCTTGGTTTCACAACCTGAACACCCCGGCCGACCTGCGTTTGACGATGGGATTGACCGATTCGAATGTGACGGCGTGAGCCGGCTCCGAATTGAGACGGTGCGGCGAGGCGCACTCACCGCGGAGCGCAGAATGAACCGCGTCAGCGCCAAAGACCGGGCGTTCGAATCGATCGTCGGGTGCGCGACGAGGTCATTTGACCAACGCCGCCATGTCCGCCCGAGCAACCTTCATTTCCGCGAGAATTCTGTGGGCATGCTCGAGCAGTTGTTTGCCGGCGGCGGTCAGGGTCACGCGGCGCCCCATCCGGTCAAACAAGCGCAATCCGAGTTCATCTTCCAAGGCCTTAATCGCGTGACTGACAGCCGATTGCGTGAGATGAAGTTCTTGGGCGGCGAGGGTGAAGCTTCCCACCCGCGATAAAGTCGTAAAGGCGAGCAGCTTTCGGCTGTCGAGAATCGGCGTCATAGCGAGGTGCGGGTTGAAATTGCGGACACGGCCCAGCAGAGCAGATCGCAAGCCAGTCGACGCACTGAGCTCTTGAAATCAATTCATGGCGCTTCGGCCACGAGCGTCCGGCACGACGCTGGGAGCCACGGGCGGCCCCACGACGGCTGCAGATGCGGCAGGATGGAAGTCGATCCACTGATAGCCAGACACTTGGCTATTTCCAAAACGCTTGACCCACGTGTTACTCTGCGCGCCGCCGACTCAGGCGTAGCGCTCTTCTTTCCATGGGTCTGCGGAGTTGGAATAACCGCGCACTTCCCAGAAACCGAGTTTGTCCTCACTGAGAAAGGTGATCGTTTTCACGAACTTCGCCCCTTTCCATGCGTAAAGCTTCGGAATGATCACACGTGCGGGACCGCCATGTTCCCGCGATACGGGCGCTCCGCCGAAGGAGGTCGCGATCAGCACGTCGTCGTCGAGGCAGTGCTCAATCGGCACGTTGGTGGAGTACCCGTCGTAGCTGCCAAAATAGACAAAACGCGCCTCCGGTCTGGGCTGGACCGCTTCGTAGAGGGTGGTGAAGGCCACGCCGCCCCATTGGCAGTCGTACTTGCTCCACGTCGTCACGCAGTGAAAGTCGCTGGTGTCCAGCACTTGGGGGAGGGCATTGAAGTTCTCCCAAGAATAGGACGTCGGTTGTCCGACGAGGCCGTCGATGGAGAGCGTCCATTCGGAGAGTGGAATGTCCGGCTGAATGCCAAGGTCCAGCACCGGAAAACCGTCGGTCAGACGCTGTCCGGGTGGCAAACGGCCTTCGGCGGGCTCGCTGAGAGGGCGAACTCCGCGCGCAACCTGCTTCTCCGCCCACTTCTGTTTGGCTAGGATGTAACGCTCCTTCGACATCGGGCAGACCATGTCTCTTCACCGCGCCGGTGCAAGTTCAGGACGGAATCCTCCGGAAGGAGGCAGCGGCGCTTCGCTTCGACGCGTGGATTACTCCGCGAGCGCGGTCTGGATCGCTTCCCGGCGCCGATGGTAATAAAGAGCCATCGCCCCTTGGTAAAAAAAGGTCACGATGGCCACGGTGACGTAGAGCGTGCGGTAGCCCCGCTCCAAAAGAGGAAGAATTTGCTCTTCGGTCAGACCCAGGTTGGAAAATTCCGCACGCGTCTCCGAGTTGATGACTTGTTGGAGGAGTGAAGGGTCGAACTGGGCGATTCGGGCGCCGGCGTAGAACAGGACCGTCGCCAAAAGCAGCAGCTGGCTGCGCACCAGCCAATCCACGCCGGAAGCGTCACCCTGACGTAACCGGTTGACCCCGTTGAGCTCGAAAGCTCCGGTACCGGCAGCGAGACAACCGGCAAGGGCACCGGTGACGTCCCGGTTCAGCGCCGCCAGGACAGCGAAGACTCCGGAAAGGATCAGGATCGAGCGCCCCTCGAAACGGGCCAGACGGCAGACACGCTCGAGGATCTCGTGCGGGAGAGGGGGTGGAGTGTCTTTCTTGCCAGCCATCGATTGGGAGGGGACATTCCACGACCGCCCTGTGCCAAAGCCAGATCAAAAGCCATCCTTCCGCTTCCGCCTCGATTTCCCTCCGGAGCTGCCCATCACGGCGCGGGTGGAGGAAATCGTCGCGCTGATTCAGACGAATCAAGTGGTGATCCTCGCGGGTGAGACGGGTTCGGGCAAAACCACGCAGATTCCGAAGATGTGCCTCGCCGCCGGTGGTGGGGTGCGCGGAAAGATTGCCTGCACTCAACCGCGCCGGGTGGCGGCGCTTTCGGTGTCGCGGCGGGTCGCCGAGGAGCTCGGGGTGGAGTGGGGCGGTCCGGTGGGGTGCAAGATCCGCTTCGATGACCGAACGTCGCGGGACACCGTGATCAAGTTTCTGACCGATGGCATGCTCCTCGCGGAGGTGCAGGGGGATCCCCTGTTGCGCGGCTACGACACGATCATCCTCGATGAAGCGCATGAGCGCTCGCTGAACATCGATTTTCTGCTGGGGCATTTGCGCACGCTCCGGTTCAAGCGTCCCGAACTGAAGATCATCATCACGTCGGCGACGATCGACACCGAGGCGTTCAGCGCGGCGTTCGACGGCGCGCCGGTTGTGCAAGTCTCGGGACGGACCTACCCGGTGGAGGTGATTTACTCTCCGCTTGACGGACTCGGCAGCGATTACGTGGAGGACCCGGACGAGCCCGACCAGGCAGCGGAGCGCTCCGCGCGGGTGGAGGCGCTGCACTATGTCGATGGAGCCGCCGCGGCGGTGGAAAAAATCGTGGCGGAAAGCGAGGGTGGCGACATCCTGGTCTTTTTGCCGAGCGAGCGCGACATCCGCGAGGTTCGCGATCTGATCGAGGATCGCAACGCGGGCGCCCGGTCCCGCTTCGAGGTCGTGCCGCTGTTCGGGCGACTCTCGAATGTCGAACAGCAGCGCGTTTTCGCCACCAGCCAGCGCCGCAAGGTGGTGCTGGCGACGAATATCGCGGAAACGTCGCTGACGATTCCGGGCATTCGGTATGTGGTGGATACGGGACTGGCCCGGATCAGCCGGTACTCGCCGCAGGCGCGGACGAGGCGCCTGCCGATCGAGCCGGTGGCCCAGTCCAGCGCCGATCAGCGCAAGGGCCGTGCCGGACGCGTTTCCGACGGCGTCTGCATCCGCCTGTATTCAGAGAATGACTATATGGAGCGTCCGCGCTTCACCCAGCCGGAGATCCAGCGCGCAAATCTGGCCGATGTCATCCTGCGCCTCAAGGCCTACGGCTTGGGGGACATCGAGCGTTTCCCCTTCATCAACCCGCCGGCGACCAAGGCGATTCGCGCGGGCTACGGACTGCTCGAGGAGATCGGCGCGCTGGCGATGCCGGGAGCGGGCGGACGGTCCGAACCGTCTCCGCGGACGCCGGGCGAGGAGCTTCCGGCGGTTTCCGGGATGCGTGAACTGACCGCGATCGGTCGCGAGCTGGCGCGGCTGCCCGTCGACCCCACGGTGGGCCGCATGATCCTCCAGGCCCGGTCGGAAAAATGCCTCCGGGAGGTCGTCGTGATTGCCGCCGGGCTGTCGATTCAGGATCCTCGGGAACGGCCGCTCGACAAGCAGGCGGCGGCGGACGCGGCTCACCGGCGGTTTCGGCACCCGGATTCCGACTTCCTGACCCTGCTGGTCATCTGGAACACATTTCACGATGAGTTCGAGCGGCTCTCGCAGGCCCGGCTGCGGCGGTTCTGTCACGATCACTTTCTGAGCTATGTGCGGATGCGGGAGTGGCGGGACATCCATGCGCAGCTGATGGACGTGCTCGAACAACGGAGTGATTTTCGGCTGACCTCGGTGTTCGACGGGGTGTCGAACCCGGGGACGGAGCCGCCCGAGGACTCGCTGGGTTTTGGGACTCCCGCTTTCCGGGCAATTCATCGAAGCGTGCTCGCCGGTTTGCTCGGCAACATCGCCACCTACGACGAGGAGAACCGGATCTACAAGGCGGCCCATGACCGCAAGGTCGTGCTCTTTCCCGGATCCGTGCTTTTTCGTCGGGACGAGCCCCGGCGGCGACCGGCCGATGGCGATGCGCGGACGGCGGCGAAAAAGAGCGCGAAGATGCCGCGGTGGATCATGGCGGCGGAAATCGTGGAGACGAACCGGATCTACGCCCGCACGTGTGCGCGGCTCGATCCGTCCTGGGTGCTCGATCTCGGATCGCACCTGCTCAGGACCAGCCACAGCGAACCCTTCTGGAATCCGGATGCGGGACGGGTGATGGTGAAACAGCGCACCCGGATGTATGGCCTCGAGCTCGATGCCCGGGCGGTCAGTTACGGACGGATTGATCCGGGCCATGCGACGGAGATCTTTATCCGCGAAGGATTGGTGGGCGACACGATCACCTGGCCATTCGACTTTCTCGCGCACAACCGCCGCGTGCGGGCGGAGGTGGAGAACGTGCTCACCCGCACCCGCGACAGCGGCTATCTCAATCTCGATGAAGCGCTCTATCGCTTTTACGCCTCGGTGCTTCTGCCTGAGGACGAAGGCGACGGCGATCCGGCGGGGGATCTCGCCGGTGGAATTTCGTCAGTGGCGGAGCTGGTCGACCTGGTGCGCGGGCGCCGCGGTGCGGATCCGCGGTTTCTGCACGTCGAGCCGGACAACCTGCGTGATCCCGATGAACTGCTGCATGATGCAACGGCGTTTCCGGAATCGATTCCGCTGGAGAACCGCGCGCTGCCGCTGCTCTACGCCTACAAGCCGGGGCAGGAAGACGATGGGGTCAACGTTGACGTCAATGTGCGGGACGCCGCCGCGCTGACGGATGCGGCCTTGGACTGGGCGGTTCCCGGGCACTTGACCGCCAAGGTGGAGCACTACCTGCGGGCGTTGCCGAAGGAGCAGCGAAAGGCCTTTGTGCCCTTGGCCGAGTCGGTGAAGAGTGTGTCCGCCGGCGTTGCCTCGCTGGCTCGCCTGCGCGACCATGCCTCGCCGCTGGTTGATCTTCTGGCGGAGTTGTTGGGCGACCGGTTTGGGCTGCGCATTGACCGGCGGACCTGGGCGGAGAAAGCGTTGCCCGGCCACCTGCAGGTGCGCGTGAGAGTGCGGGATGATGACGGCAAGATCCTCGTCGCGAGCCGGGCCCTGACGGAGGTGCGCACGGCGCTGGCGGCGAGGGCACGCGAGGCCTCGATCTCGGTGGCGCAGGAGGATCCGGATGCGTGGCGGCGCGCGCGTCTTCGCTGGGAAAAGGCCGAGTCCAGCGGCTGGACCTTCGGCGATGTGCCGACCCGGGTGCCAGTCTGCGACCAGGCGGGTGTATCCGTTTTTGCATTTCCCGCGCTGGCACCGGGTGCGCAAGGCGTGGCCCTGCGCCTGGCGCGCACCGAGGAGGAGGCCGGGAGGCTGTCCCGATTGGGCTTTGGCCGTCTGCTCGACCTGCAACTCCGCTACGAACTGGCATGGCTGGAAAAGGAGCTTCGTGGCCTGAAGTCGCTCGGTGCGCTGACCGCCACGCTGGCTCCGATCGAGAGCGTCCAGGCGGACGCGTTTGTTTCCCTTCGCCGTTGGGTGACCGATCCGGAGCGGGTGACCGGTCGTACGGAGGCCGCGTTTGCGTCCGCGTTGACCGAGGCGAAGGCGGATTTGCGCGGGATTGTGCCCCGTTTGACGGATCAGTTGCGTGAGGTGCTGTCGCTGCGTCAGACACTGCTGGTCAGCCCGCACCCCTATGCGGGACAGGCGCGTGATCTGGAGGCGCTGCTTCCGCCCAACTTTATCCGGCTGACCCCTTACGAGCGGCTGGTGCAGGTTCCGCGCTACCTCAAGGCGATGGCCTCGCGGGCGGAGCGCTGGCGGCAAAGCCCGGCCAAGGATGCGGATCGTGCGCGGCAACTCGCCCCGTATGTAGTCGCGGCGGGAAAACGTGCGTGGGATGATCCCGTACGCTGGCTGGTGGAGGAGTTTCGCGTCAGCCTTTTCGCGCAGGAGTTGGGGACTGCGGAGCCGGTGTCGTCGGTGAAACTTGACCGGGCGCTTTCCGCCAGCTCCGAGGATCAGGCGATGGATCAGAGCCCGGCGGCGGTAGTGGTCCGGCCATTGGTGCAAATCCTTCCCGCGAGCGTTTCCAATGCGTCAAAGGCAGGCGCCTCGGCGACGAGGAAGCCTCCAATCAAGGACTTGAATGCTCTCGCGGCGTTGTTCCGAAAGTGAATGGGGTGTGGGACGCGTCATTGTCCGGCTCCTCAGCTCGCAGCGGGGTGCCCGCCGAGGAAGATTTGGCAAAGTCAGGCGAAGAACGCCTTCAGCCGCGATTCGGCAAAGAAGAACGGAAGCCCGGCGGGGGACTGAAAGACGCTGATTTCCGCGTGATCGCCCACGATCCGAAATGCGCCGTTGATACCTTCGCCCGAAAATGTTCCGAAATCCTCCGCGATCGTAAAGGCGACTGAATTTTCCCCGAACAAACGGAAGGTACGCTTCAATGCCGCATCCTTCGGCTGGCTGAGCTTCACCGAGATGATTTTGTTCGAGTTGTCCCCCACGCACCCGGTTGTTCGACCCAAACCGGCACCTTTTAAACAAGTATTTTCCTGATGTCGGAATGCCTTGAGTTTAGCAGTTCATGCGTTGCGTAAAACTCTCATTTCGAGGGATTTTATAGGGTACCAAGCACGGAAGTAGAAATCACTGACATTCCGGCGCTCTCTGCAGGGGAGGGCTCTTCGGTGGATCTCCATTCGACAATGAAGGTGTTCAACGTGATTTACGGGGAACTTAGCCTGCTCGGATTCACGATGGCGGATGACGGCGATTTGCTGAAATCGGCCTTGGAACTGTGTGATCGTATCCGGTTCAACCTGGTGGATCCTGACTCCGGTTTGCGCGATGCAGCCTGCTGACGATCCGGAGATCAGTCCAGCCGGACAGTGAGGAGACCGGAGCGGTCGGGACCCGGTCCACCATGGAACTTCGGTCCCGTACATTCTGAGGGGCTTGGGTTAAGCTGCCCGGAGCAGGCTGCGCAGCTGGTCAGCCGAGCGGCGGGTTGCTTCCACGACGGCCTGCGGCGCATCGGCGGGCAATCCTGCCTGAAGCAGGACTTGATCCGTCACCTGCCACGCCTCCTTTTCAATCGAGAGTCCGTGGCCGAGCCCCTCCGCGACCCAACCGGCGATATGGAGGAGGGCGGTCATCCGGCCGTTTTGGGGGTCGTCGGCCGGCGAACGATGGTAGCGAAGCGGTTGGAGAAGGGCGGGTGCAAAACCCCAGAGGGAGAAGAGTTGTTCGACGGCTTGTGCGTGGGTTACACCGAAGGTGCGAAGTTCCCAGGCTTCGACCAAGGCAGCGGTCGGGTGGCGTCCGCTAAAGGGGGCACAGGCTTGTTCAAGTGCAAGGCGTTGCAGGAGCAGTCGACCGACGGGACGAAGAAGTCCCAGGGTGTAGCCGTTGCGCCCGTCTTCCCCGGCGATCTCGGCGAGTTTGGACAACGCGGTCGCAGCGGTGAGTGAGTGATCCCAGAGTTCGTCGCCGCTGACGCCGTAAACAGGCAGGCCGGAGGTGAAGAGTTGCGAGGAAACGACCCCGCCGACCAGTAGATTGATTTGGGAGAAGCCGATTCGTTCAATCGCCCCATCCAGTGTGCCAATCGGTTCTCCGCGGGAAAAGGCGGCGCTGTTGGCAATGCGAAGGATTCGAGCACTGAGGGTCGGGTCAGTCCTGACGAGGCTGACAATCTCTGACACGCTCACGTCGGGGTTCTTGCTCGCGGCGCTGAGTTGCTGGAAAATCCTTGGCCCGGTGGGCAGCTTGGCCGCGGCGGTGGCGAGGCGTTGATCCGAAGGGGGCAGAGCAGGCACAGCCGGATCATTCGACGAACCGGGATGGCGTCAATGCCGCCGCTGCGGAAGTCCGTCAATGGTTTGGCGGGGTTGACACGGGACGGGTGTATCTGGCTTGGTAGCGCTTCCGTTTTCCCCATGGTCCATCCACTAACGAGGCGTGTGCGTGCAGGCGTTTGAATACCTTCCGGTGGGCTCGGTGAGTGCCGCCGTTGCCGCGCTGGCAGCGGGCGGGGGCGCGGCCCGTCCCCTCAGTGGCGGCACGGACCTGATCGCGCAGTTGAAAGAAGGGCGGCGGTCTGTGGAACGAGTGATCGATTTGAAGAGGATTCCGGAGCTGAACGAGCTGCGAGTGACCGCTGAAGGCGGGGCTTGGGTCGGGGCGGCTGTGACCTGCCGAACGCTGAATCAGCACCGGGACTTTATCCAACGGTTTCCCGGGGTGTACGATTCCACGCACCTGATCGGCGGCGTTCAGATCCAGGGCCGGGCGACTCTCGGCGGCAATCTTTGCAACGCGTCGCCCGCCGCGGATTCGATTCCGAATCTCATCGTTCACCGGGTGCTGGTCCACCTCATGGGCCCGCAGGGTGCGCGGGTGGTGCCCGTGGAGGCGTTTTGTCTGGCGCCCGGCCGGACGGTCTTGGCTGACGGCGAGCTGGTGGTTTCGCTGGAATTTCCACCCTCACCGCGGGAGTTTGGCGCCGCCTATTTGAGGTTCACTCCGCGCAATGAGATGGACATTGCGGTCGCCGGAGCTGCGGTCGCCGTCGAGCTGGAGTCGGGCGCTCGTCGTTTTCGCTCGCTGCGGCTCGCTCTCGGCGCGGTGGCGCCCACGCCTTTGCTGGTCGAATCGGCGGCTGAACAGCTTGCCGGTCGGCAGGTCGATGAGGCCGCGCTGGTGTTGCTCGGGGCGTTGGCCCGCGCGGCGGCCAGGCCGATCACGGATCTCCGGGGCACGGAAGTGCAGCGTCAACACCTTGCCGAGGTTCTCTCGATCCGGGCCCTGAGGCGCGCGCTCGATCGGGCCCGGGGCACTTGCACCGTCGACGCACTTGGACGCCCATTTGATCATGCCGAATAAATCCGTGGTCGAGTTCACCCTCAACGGCGACACCCGCGCCGTCCTCTGCGAGCCATCGCAGACGTTGCTGGAGGTCCTGCGCGATGGTCTGTTGCTGACCGGAACCAAAGAGGGCTGCAGCAACGGGAATTGCGGTGCGTGCAACGTCCTGCTCGACGGGGTGCTGGTCAATTCCTGCCTGATTCTGGCCCTGGAGGTGCAGGGACGAACCGTGCTGACGGTGGAAGGTTTGGCGCGACCGGATGGCACCTTGCATCCGCTGCAACAGGCATTTCTCGATCACGCTGCCTTGCAGTGTGGCATCTGCACCCCGGGCTTCCTGCTCTCCGCCAAGGCGCTGCTGGACGAAAAGCCAAACCCCACGGAGTCCGAGGTGCGCTATTGGCTCGCGGGAAATCTCTGCCGCTGCACCGGCTACGACAAGATCGTTCGGGCGGTGCTTGACGTGGCCCGTGCGTCCGCTCCTGCGGCCGTCCTCCCCGAGGCGTCCGCGAACTCAACCGCTGTCTCCTGACCCCCCATGTCTCCCAGCCTGTGCCCGCCGTCAGCGCAAAGCGCCGCCCCGTTGCGGGTCGTTGGCACCCGCCCGGTCCGTCCGGACGGCATCGAGAAGGTCACGGGCCGCGCAATCTATGGCGCGGATGTGACCTTGCCGGGGATGCTCCATGGTCGTGTTCTCCGGAGTCCGCACGCCCATGCCCGTATCCTGAATATTGATATATCGGCGGCGCTCGCGCTGGCCGGCGTCAAGGCGGTGGTCACGGCCCGCGATCTGCCGGCGGCGGCGGACAAAGTGGAGGATCTGGGCGAGGGGGCGATCAATCTGAAGTACCTCAGCGACAACCTTCTCGCCGGCGAGAAAGTGCTCTATCATGGCCACGCGATCGCCGCGGTGGCGGCGTCGAGCACGGCGATTGCGGACGCGGCGCTGTCCTTGATCGTGGTGGATTATGAACCCCTTCCTCCGGTGATGACCGCGAGCGCGGCACTCGCCCCGGACGCGCCCCTGATCTTGCCTGGCCTGCACACCGACCGGATGGGAGCGCGGGATCCAGAACCGTCCAACCTGGCTTCCCACCTGCGACACGAGCGGGGTGATCTCGAGGCGGGTTTCGCGCGGGCAGCGGTCGTCGTCGACCGTCGGTTTCGCACGGAGACGGTTCATCAGGGTTACATCGAACCGCAGGCGGCGACGGCCCACCATCAAGTCGACGGCCAGATCACGATTTGGGCGAGTACGCAGGGGACGTTCGCCGTGCGGAGTCAGGTGGCCGAGGTGCTTGGTTTGTCCGTTTCCCGGATCAAGGTGGTGCCAACGGAAATCGGCGGAGGCTTCGGAGGGAAGATCAACGTCTACCTCGAGCCCGTGGCCGTTCTCCTGTCCCGCAAGGCGGGCTTCGTCCCGGTGCGCATGGTCATGTCGCGTACGGAGGTTTTGACGTCAACCGGACCAACGTCCGGCTCCGACCTGCGCATCCGCATGGGTGCGGATTCCTCCGGCAAACTGACCGCCGCCCTCGCCGAACTCCACTATGAGGCCGGAGCCTACCCGGGTTCACCCGTGGGTGCCGCGGCCGTGGTCGGCTTTGGGCCCTATGTCTGCGACGCGATGCGTGTCGATGGCTACGACGTGGTGGTCAACCGCCCGCGGGCCTCGGCCTACCGTGCTCCTGGGGGCACCAATGTCGCTTTCGCGGTGGAGTCCGTGGTGGACGAACTGGCGGCGGCGCTGGGGATCGACCCGCTGGAGTTCCGGCTGCGCAACGCCGTCCAGGAGGGGGACCGGCGGCCGGACAATGTGCCGTATGGGAAGATCGGTTACGTGGAGTGCCTGCGGGCGCTGCAACAGTCGGATCACTATCGCACGCCCCTGACCGGCCGGAATCGGGGTCGCGGCGTGGCTTGCGGATCCTGGGGCAACTGGGGCGGGCAATCGAGCGGGACGGCGGCGTTGAATCCGGACGGCTCCGTCAGCCTGAACGTCGCCAGCACCGACATCGGTGGCAGTCGGGCATCCCTCGCCATGCAATTGGCCGAGTCATTGGGCGTCGCTTACGAGCAGGTGAAGCCACGCATCGGCGATACGGATTCCCTTTCCTACAACGACGTGACCGGCGGGAGCCGCACGACCTTTGCGACGGGCTGGGCGGCCTACGACCTCGGACAGAAGATTGGAGCGGAAATGCGCCTGCGGTTGGCGGCAATTTGGGAGGTGCCGCCCGAGACGGTGAACCGCACGGCTGACGGCTTTGCCAGTGGGGCGCGCTCGGTGAGTTTCGCCGAGGCAGCCCGGCTCACCTGCGAGGAGTCGCCGCTGATGGTCAGCACGACGGTTCATCCGAAAGGCTACGGGGCGGCGTTTTCCGCGCAGTGTGTTGACGTCGAGGTCGATCCGGAGACCGGCAAGATTGAAATCTTGCGGTACACGATTGTCCAGGACGCGGGTAAGGCGGTGCACCCATCGTATGTTGAAGGACAGATGCAGGGTGGCGTCGCCCAGGGAATCGGTTGGGCGCTGAGTGAGGAGTACGTTTACAGCCCGCAGGGTGAGTTGCTCAACGGAAACTTCCTCGATTACCGGATGCCGACCGCGTGCGACTTGCCGATGATCGACACGATCATTGTCGAAGTTCCCAATCCGGGGCATCCCTACGGAGTGCGCGGTGTGGGTGAGGTGAACATCATTCCCCCGGCCGGAGCGGTGGCGAACGCGGTTCACCAAGCGACCGCTCTGCGGTTGAGTGCCCTGCCGATGTCGCCGCCGCGGGTGCTGGCGGCCCTGCAGGCACGACGGGCTCGGGAGTCCAAGGTCTGACAACCCCGCCGCCCGTGGCCCGTGTCCTGATTCCGGCTTTGTTGCGTTCGATCTCCGGAGGCCTTGTCGATGTCACCGTGGAAGGAAGCTCCGTCCGTGAGGTGATCGCAGCACTTGAGCGTCGCTTTCCGGGGATCGGCGAGCGTCTGGTCCAGGCGGATCGCCTTCGTGCCGGACTCAGCGTGGCGGTTGACGGCGTCGTCAGCCATGTGGGTTTGCGTGAGGCGGTGAAGCCTGACAGTGAAGTGATCTTCATCACGGCGCTGAGTGGGGGATAGGGAAGCCCTGGAGTGGAAAAACGAATAGACTCGCGCGGGCGTGCGCGCGAAGTGCCGGGCGAGCGCTCCCGGAGGAAATCCGGGTGCCGAAAGGCCGATGGTCCAGCAGCTTTTCACCGCGAGGACGCGAAGCAGCGAAGGAAGGACCGCCCCAATTGGGGCGGGGCAGGGTTTGTTGTATTGGGTGCGAAGCGTAACGTGCAGCAAGCCAGTAAGACAGAAAGGACGTCATGTCTTGACTCTTGACAGAAGGCTCTTGACCGCCGCCCGGCCTTTGAGTGTCAGCAGCAGTCGCCGCACAAACTGGCTGGCGGAGGCGGGTTCCTCCATGCCCAGCCGTTGACTCAACCAACCGTTGGACACTGAAGTGCTCTCCTTCAATGCTGCGGCCAGAAGCACCTTCTGCGGTGTGGATTTTCTCGGACCGAGCTGTGCGAGATCGGCATTCGCCTGTTTGGCAAGGAGCTGGATCCGCTCCTCCCAGAGTTCCTCGCGCTCGATCCTTACCTCGTCGGGGCCAAGGCCGCCGAAGCGGTGCAGGTCCAGGTCAGCGCCTTTCCGGGCCTGATCTTTGCGGAACTCCTGTTTGAAGGATCTGGCACCAACACACCAGCCCCGGCTCAGCCGTTTCGCTACCAATTCCCGCTTCATCTGTTCATCGGTCGCAAGGAACTCCAGGTAAGACCCGTACCGGTTCGGCTCGGTCAGCCCAACCGCCAGGTGAAAGTGATTCCTCATCACCACACACGCGTGCACCCGCCATGCGTACCGCGCCGCCGCCTCGCCTAAAGTTCGCTCAAATGCCACCTCCGCTCCCTCCCCCTCAAACAGGTTCCTCCGGTAGTTTCCCCGGTTGATGACGTGGTAGCACGCCCCCGCGTATTCGATCCTCAGCGGTCATGCCATACCCTTATCTCGCCGACCACGACCCTCATTTGTCAAGAGTCAAGACATGACGTCTTTGATCGTGCCCACAACGCGGTCCAGCGTACGGGCGCAGGCACCCGTCGTTGTCCAGAAAACGTTCGGCAAAGAACGAAATAGATCTTATTCTGGTTATCTGAAGTGAACGCTCTTACGGGTTCGCTCCGTTTTGGCTATTCTATCGCTTCTGATGGTGGGCTCGGCTTTAGGATCATCGCCGGGGTCGGTCTAGGTATAGGTGCATTGATACAGCATCGGGCATACCACGATATCTATAAAAGGAAGGCTTAGCGCCGAAGTAAAATTCAATCATGAACCCGGCGCATGAATATTCTAGGTTTTACAAGCAACGACAGGCAGGCACCCGGCTTGGCGGAGAATTTCTCGCGGACCACGGGCCAAGGGATGTCGGGATGGGAGGTGGCGATCAGGAATGAAGGCGAACGCAGAACCGTCGCGGTCAGAT
>Ga0163144_10006910_pt1 | contig 24974 bp, 24 predicted proteins | sample OliLak19BULKMAT1_FD_123175 | JGI IMG/M metagenome (GOLD analysis project Ga0163144, IMG submission 123175) | Freshwater microbial mat bacterial communities from Lake Vanda, McMurdo Dry Valleys, Antarctica - Oligotrophic Lake LV.19.BULKMAT1 | ecosystem: Environmental > Aquatic > Freshwater >... | reverse complement strand
TTGACCTGAGACGTGAAATACTAAAATCATCTAGTCCTCGTTCGATAAACGCCTTTATTTCATTTAATCTGAATGAAGGAACCACAAAACCAGAATTCTTCTCATAAAGCTCAATGAGATTTTTCTGATATTTTGAAAATTTAAAAAAGTAATTCTCTTCATTGATAAACTCAATGCTGAGATTGGGATGCAGCGGACACTTGCTCTCGACAAGCTCCGAATCAGTTTTTTCTAATTCGCATCCGACACAATATTTAATTTGATATGTTTTTTTGTAAATATCACCCGCAGCTTTGCACCGCTTCCAAAATTCCTGAGCTGCGGCTTTGTGGTGTGGATCTGTAGTGCGGATGAAATTAATTCCCTCCCATAAACCTAGATCCTTGATCAATTTCTTAAAAAAACCAGCATAATAATCAACATAGTCTTGCGTAGGTATTTTTTGTTCTTCTGCTTTTCGGTAGATCTTTATACCATGCTCGTCGGTACCAGTATTAAAAAACACTTCATGATCAGTAAGCACTTTGTACCGAGCAACAATATCTGCGCGTATTATTTCCATAGCATGACCAACGTGAGGCTCTGCATTAACGTACGGCAGCGCGGTTGTTATATAAAATGTTTTTTTGGGTAACATGTTTTTTATTCTTCCAAGATCCTGTGGTTATCAATACTCTCATCTTCTGGAGATCAACTATAACTTTTACATGATAGCATCGAATCTCCTATGGGAAAAATTTAGAGAGTATTTAGAATTTCTTTTAGTTTTTTTTCATCTCCATATGGACTCACAAGAGCGAGTGCTGTGCGTTCTATCATAAAAATCTCTTTTGCAGCTTCTTGAACCTGTTGGGCTGTTACCGCCTGTATTTTCGTGACTATTTCTTCAGGTGTTCGTATGGGCTTTTTGAAAATTTCCTGTCCAGCAACATGATCGGCAAAACTATCAGAAGATTCAAGTGAAAGGTACATTTTTCCAATAAAATATTCTTTCACTTTTGCCAATTCTTCTGGCGACACCAGTTCTTCTTTAAGTCGCCTAAGCTCTGTTACGATTGCCTTGAGCACTTCTTCAACACGCTTAGTATCTACTCCTGCTGATATCTGGAAACTACCATGATCGGTATAGGTATCGAGCCCCGCACCTACGTAATAGCACACTCCCATTTTTTCTCTCAAAAGCTGAAACAACCGTGAACTCATACCCTTTCCCAATACACCAGCAAGAATACTGAGTGCATAATTTCTATCATCATAAAGATCGTACGAACGATGCGCAAGAACCAAATGTGTTTGGTCTGATTTCTTTTGCTTCAAAGAAACTCTTAGTTCTTTTTGTTCATCATTAATTTTAGCTTTGTCACTCTTGGCCGACGTACGCAAATTTTTAAATGCTTCGATGGTTTTTTTCAATACATCTTCATGATCTACTGCACCTGCAATAGCAATCACCGTTGCGCCTGCAACATAATGATTCTGAACATATTTCTCAAAATCTTTTTTACTAATCGCACTTACTGTTTCTTTTGTACCAGCAATATTCCATCCGGCAGGCTGATCTCCGTAAAGTGTTTCACCAATAAGATCCTGAACATTCTTTTGTGGAATATCCTCGTACATATTGATCTCCTCGATAATCACTCCTTTCTCACGTTCGATTTCTGCTTCGTCAAAGCGCTGATCCTGGTAAATATCAGCAATGACATCGAGTATTTGATCAAAATGCTTATAGTGAGCTTTGGCATAGTAACCGGTATATTCCTGTCCAGTAAACGCATTGTAATCGGCACCAATAGAATCGAGCTCGGTACTTATAACGTGCGCACTGGGGCGCTTTTTAGTACCCTTGAAACACATATGTTCAAGGAAATGTGAGATGCCTGAAATGTTTTTTGTTTCATATTTTGAACCGGTTTCTACAAGCACCAACACCGTGATAGTGGCTGTATCTTTCATTGGCACCGTTAGAAGGCGTGCGCCGGTGGGGAGAATATCTTTAATAAATTTCATATCTAAGAAATTCTCTTAATAAGATCTTTGACTGCTACTCTCTCCTGTTCTCCTGTATCTCTATTACGCACCGTTACTGTCTCACCTTCTTTTTCAAGAGTATCAAAATCAATTGTCACGCAGTACGGCGTACCAATCTCGTCTTGTCTTCGGTAACGCTTGCCGATGTTACCGTTGTCGTCAAAAAGCACTGCGCCGAATTCTTTTTTGAGCATGGTGAATACTTCACGAGCTTTTTCGATAAGTGCAGGCTTGTTTTTTAATAATGGAAAAACGGCAACCTTAATAGGGGCAACAGCAAAAGAAAGTTTCAGATAGGTGCGTTTTTCATCACCCATTATGTCTTCAGTATAAGCGTCCGAAAGCACCGCAAGTACTACGCGATCGACACCAAACGTAGGCTCAATACAATGTGGGATAAAGCGCTCTTTTGTCTCTTCATCAAAATATGAAAGGTCTACCTTACTTGCTTCACTATGCGCTTTCAAATCGTAGTCAGTTCGATACGCAAGACCAAGAAGCTCTTTTTGACCAAAAGGAAAATCAAATTCTGTATCAACACTACGTTTTGAATAGTGTGCTCGATCAGTATCAGGAACTTCTATTTTGTGAATTTTTGATTCTGGTAAACCGAGATCCTTAAGAAATGCCATCTGCTCGTCAAATAAAACATCAAATGTTTCTGAAACTTTTTTAGAGTTTCGCGGGTCTACAAAATATTCTATTTCCATCTGTTCAAATTCCCTTGTTCTGAATATATAATCACGCGGTGCAATTTCATTGCGAAATGCTTTACCAATCTGTGCCATACCAAACGGTATTTTAGGGTGAAACGAATCAATAATATTCTTAAAATTTACAAACATTCCCTGCGCAGTTTCTGGTCGAAGATATGAAACTGAGGTTTCGTCCTCAAGAGCACCGACGCTAGTTTTAAACATCATATTAAATTGGCGAGCTTCACCGAGCTGTCCACCACAGTCAGGACACATATTTTTATTTTCAATATGATCAGCGCGAAAACGATGATGGCACTTATTACACTCAACAAGCGGATCGGAGAAACCACCAACATGACCAGAAGCCTTCCAAACATCTTGATTCATTAAAATCGCTGCGTCGACTCCATACATGTCTTCTTTGTCAGTAACAAAACGCTTCCACCAAATGTTTTTAATGTTGTTTTTCAACGCAAGACCAAGTGGTGCATAGTCCCACGTACCAGCAAGACCACCGTAAATTTCGGAGCCTTGGTATATAAATCCCCTTCTCTTGAGCAATGATATAAGTTCTTCCATAAAAGTAATTAGCGACCAACGATACCACTACCGTCTCCTCTCTCGATTAGCCTAGCAGTCAGTCGAGGTGAGCTTAGTTTTATCACGTTGCCTGTAAATCGGTCAACGCCAGTCATGTTAATACCCGTCACAAGAACAGGTGTACCACCAACACCGGCAGTACTCGGAAAAATAGAAACTTGAAACGTGCCGATGCGGGAAGTACTGTTGTAACCAGTAAATGCCATTAGCTCGCCAATATTCCATCTCACCGTACGACTTGTCGGATCAAAAGTTATGTTATCTAACGTAGAGCTCGCACGAGGTATCCACTGAACATCAAAAGGAAGCTGTGCTGTAAGTACACTATCTGAAACGTGGTTATAGGTATTTTTAAGTTCAAACTGAATGGTGTATGTAGTTTTTTGTTCTGCACGAGGAGGAACCGGACCGGTATTTTTAAATACTCCGACACCATAAAGAGTTTGTGCGGCGAGGCTTGCACTAGTAGAGAATTTAATATTTTTTGTAAATGCAACCTTAACATCCTTCGTGCCTTCGGTATCGGTAATAGATTTTCCGGTTACTATAACATCAACAGACATTTGAGGATTGCGTACCAATTGCGTAAGTCCTTCGGGAGATAAACTAGTAAAATTAAAATTCATTTGAGAAGTGCGTCCTGGTGAAAGCGTTGCGAGATCCGATTTTATCGTGCGGTCCCAAAAAATAATATTTTCAACTGATTTATAGTATCCATTATCAGTTCCAACGGAATAGCGATCGTACAGGTTCCCTTTGGGCATCACCTGGACTGTTATATCAATAAGATCGACGGGTAAGTTGTTACGAATTTCAAGTGCACCAAAAAATTCTTGTCCCAAATTACCAACCACTTCACCATTTTTATTTTCATTACCAAGAGATAATTTGGTGCTTAAGAAAGGCTTTTCTAGACTCATTGTGGCTACGGTTTGCACAAAAGTAGTAACAAGCTGAGTTTCATCTTGTTTTTGTGGCGAACCCAAGGTAAACCTAAATACTTTTTCGTCAGCATTTTGACCACTCACAACCCCCTTGATCGTGATAGTTTTTCGTTCACCAGACATGAAACTTCCCAATCTCCACGCATCTTTGCCACTTGAGATAGGAAGTGGATCAGAATCACTGTATTTCCAGCCAAGCGGATATGCAGCATTGAGAGTCACCGCGTCAATTTTGGCTCTTGAATTTGAAATTGCAGTAAGAGTAAAACTAACCTGCTGATCTGACGTAACCGATTTATCATAATCAATAAGTAAACTTATAGGCGCCTTAGTAAGCAAAATACTGTACTGCTTTTCTTTGGTATAAAGCGTTGCCGAACCAGGAATCTGATACTCCACAGTAATTATAAAATTCTTGGTAACATTTTCTTCTCCGAAAAGTACAGCCTCAAACTTCGTTTGTTTCTGAGACCCTGCCTGCACCACATCAAGAAAACGATTATCGCGCGGAAGTAATTTCGATGTATCGTCGACTGCGTAGGTTCCATCTGGGTAACTGATTTTCAGGTGCGTCATGGTTAAATTTGCCCTATTTTTGTTTTCCAAAGTTACCAACAAAGAAAGATTCTCACCTCCACCAATCGAAACAGGCCCAAGTACTGTTATATCGATATTGTCTGCCGAAATCTGATTATAATTTCCAAAAAATATAAAAACGGCAACTGCTGCAGCAATAACGCAGAATAGAATTGAAAATGAGAAAAGTAACTTAAAAAAACGTGCCGCTTTGGGACGATATGCGCGAGCATGTTCGACACGGTCTGATTCGTTTGATACTTTTTCTTCTCCCCATTGATTAATCGACTCTCGGCGAGACTGTGTGCGCAGCATATCGTCACTTCTCGAATCAATAATTTTACTTTCTGTATTTTGAGAGTATAATTTTTTCTTGAGCTTTTCTATGCTGCTTTTATCTAGTTCTGACATACCTCATAAGTATACTACAAATGCGTATTTTTGAGCGCTTGATTAACCAAACCCACCGATCGCTCGATATATGGCGTCAATTCACGGACTTTTTCCGAAGAAAAAGGTGTTACGAGAAGTTCTTTTATCCCTTCAGCAGAAGGAATGTACCCAAGTCGATTAAGAATATGCAGAGCTATGCTAATTTCAGCCTCTTTGAGTAAAAGGTCGGTATTTTCAATGTTTAAATATTCAAAATAATTTTGTAACGATTGATATATATGCAAATCTGGGGTTTCCTCGCCCGACACCCTTTTTACAAGAAGTATGATTTTTTTTATATAGTCCGGATGAGAACTATATTTTTTATGGAACGTCGCACTGGTCAGTCTCCATACCTCCTTTCCCTTTACCAGTGAAACTTCCGACAGCGAATAGGGTGTTAGACTGTAGCGTAATTTTGATTTTTCAAGACGCACTCCTTTTGCAATTGCTCGAATAAGCCCAAAATCTTTTGTGTACAGCAAAACCGAATGGTCTGCCTCTGCATATGGTTTAGTGTCGATAACAAGTGCCATGCTTGTATAAATACGATGCATGGTAGCTATATTTTTTCTAGGACAATATCCGCTCTTTCCTCACGTATTATTTCTTTTAGAGATGCAGTTGCTTTTATATTTTTTTCAAATATATCCAAAAGCATTTCATATTCAATCGTTTTTGGAATACGAGCAATAGCCATTTGTCCAGGTATAAGATCCATTTCCTTGCGTTTATCTTGTATAACGCGAAGTATATCGCGCATGTCACCTTCCATCTTTAAATTTGGTGTTATGATCGTATCCAGCACGACGTGATCTTTTTGGTGTAAGTTTATATTCACACTCTTCACGTTTATTTCGTCTTTTATTAATTCAATATATTTTTCGTCTAAAGGAAGTTTTATGCTGAGCACCGAAAGAGGCTGCCGCACTTTTATACCCGCCCTTACCCGCGCCTCCAGACCCAGAGAGACGATTTCTCTTACCGCCTTCATATCAACAAGTACATGCTGAGTCGTCGTCGCGATGATATCGACAAATGCCTCAGGCCACAGCTCAAGATGAACACTTTGCTTATCGTTGGAATATCGAACTCTTTGATAGATATCCTCAGCAATGAAAGGCATAAAAGGTGCAAGTAATTTTGAAAACTGTTTTAAGACAAAACCACTAACCAAAAGCGCCTGCTCCCTGTCTTTTACATCATTTGATTTGTAGCGATCGCGCGAGCGACGAACATACCACGTCGATAAATCATCGATAAAATCCGAAATAGGCCTCGAAGCCTTGTCGAATTCGTATAATTCGAGGTGCTTAGTCATAGCACCACGTACCTCTTCCAAACGTGAAACGATCCACATATCAAGAGGACTCGTCGCAAGAGCAGTCGGGTCATACAAAGATCCCACTGGGACATACTGCTTGTACATTTCATAAAACACACAAACATTATCTAGCCGTTGAATATTTTTCTTTACCACTTCATCGAGTGCTTTTTCAGAAAAACGAATGTCCTCAGATTTTACTGCGGGCGAAGATATAAGAAAATAACGCAACGCATCTGCACCGTACACATTGATCGTTTCCATCATATCGGGATAATTTTTAAGGCTCTTAGACATTTTTTTTCCATCCTCCGCTAGCACAAGTCCGTTGACAACTACGTTTTTATAAGGACTTTTACCAAAAAGTGCAGTTGAAAGAACAAGTAATGTATAGAACCATCCCCTGGTCTGATCTAGTCCCTCAGCAATAAAATCAGCAGGAAAAAGAGTACTATCTTTCTTTTCAAATTCGCTTTTATTTGAAAACGGATAATGATTTTGAGCATACGGCATCGATCCCGAATCAAACCACGTATCGAAAATAGCAGGTATACGCTTCATTGTCTTTCCTGACACTGATTTCCAAACTACTTTGTCGATATAAGGGCGATGAAAGTCGATTTGGTATTGAGCATTGTGAGGAACAGAGACAAAGGGTACTTCGCGGATTTCTGCATTACGAATAAACTCTCCCCCGTCCTTTCGCATACTAATTATATTCTTCTCAGATAAAGATTGTGCAATAGCAACAAACATCCATAGGGCTGTTTCGTGCGAAATAACAAGAATATTTTTGCCTTCGTGCTGCGCATCAATGTCGTAAGCAAATCCTCCTATTCGCGCTCGGACGTCATACATACTTTCTCCTCCTGGAATTTTTTTTTCAAAACAAGACTCATAACTAGGAAACATTTCGTGATAAACAGAAATGGATTCTCCATTGAGCGTTCCAAAATCAATTTCACGAAGACGCGTGTCTACAATAATTTTTTCTTCAGGATATCCTAAGGCTTTTGCAACCAATTGTGCCGTCTCTTTCGTACGCACAAAATCAGATGTATAGATAAGGTCTATTTTTTTCTTTAATAATTGTGCAACTACCTCTTTAACTTGTTCTTTGCCCCGATCAGTAAGATGGTGCGGATAAGTAGGAATCGAACTTAAGGTATTTGATACATTATGTTCACCTTGGCCGTGACGCATGAGAACAAAAGTATTTTTTCGGTCTGTTTTCTTTTTAAGTTCTTCTAGTGAACCAATTACCTCTATTTCAAATCCATCTTCCGACTTCCATACTGGAAGTGGCGCACCCCAAAAACGCGAACGTGACACTGCCCAGTCTCGAGCACCTTCAAGCCATTTTCCAAAACGCGCAGCGCCTATTTCTTCTGGAACCCAAGTTACTTTTTTGTTTTCTTCTATAAGCTTTTCCTTAAGTGAAGTCACTTTTATAAACCACGAGGACGTAGCATAGTTTAAAAGTGGGGTTTCGCACCGCCAACAATGCGGATACGAGTGTATTATTTTTTCCTTCGCAAATAATGAACCAGTGCGTGCAAGATGTTTTATTATCTCTACGTCGGTTTTCTGGGAATCCTCTTTTGGTTTTGCCTGTAGTCCTGCAAAGTCTTTTATTTCAGACTTAAATGAACCATCTTCTTTAATATGAAGTATGGGCGGTAAACCTACTGTTTGAGCAAGCTGATAATCATCATCGCCAAATCCAGGCGCAATATGAACGATACCACTTCCGTCTTCAGTCGTGACGAAATCTGCAGCGTATACCTGCCACATTTTGGATCTTGATTCTTTCGTCACCGCAGGCAAAAGGCTTTCGTTCTTGTAATAATCAAATACCGGTTCGTATTTCTTACCAACAAGATCGCTGCCCTTAGTACTGGTATTGATTACGGTATATTTTTTATCTTTAAAGATTTTTTCAATTTTGCTCGCAAGGACAATATAGTGATTATTTTCGAATTCGATGACAGTATACTGTTCGTCTGGATTTATGGCCAATGCGACATTGCCGGGGAGCGTCCATGGTGTTGTTGTCCAAGCAATCAAAAAAGTATTGGGTGTATCGATCAGTTTAAATGCTACATACACTGAAATATCGGTAATATCCTTGTATCCCTGGTTGACTTCAAAATTGGAAAGTGTGGTGCCGCAACGTGGACAATACGGCATAATCTTGTAGCTTTCGTATGCAAGATTTTTTTCGTACAAGCTTTTCCATGCCCACCACACCGATTCAGTATACGAGGGATCAAGAGTGCGATAATCGTCATCCATTTCGACAAATCGTCCTAAGCGCGCAACAATTTTTTTCCACTGGTCTCGATAACGAAAGACTGTTGCGCGTGCTGCTTCATTAAATTTTTCTATTCCGTACACTTCTATGTCTTTTTTTGTAGCGAGTCCGAGTTCTTTTTCTACAAGATTTTCTATAGGCAGACCATGACAGTCCCACCCCCAGCGACGAAGCACATGATAGCCTTGCATAGTCTTAAAACGAGGAATGACATCTTTCATGGTGCCGGGCAAAACATGTCCAAAATGCGGCAATCCTGTAGCAAACGGAGGACCATCGTAAAAGACAAAATTGCCTTTAGGCGACTCTTTTTCTAAGCTTTTCTTGAAAATAAGCTCTTTATTCCAAAAATCGAGAATACGTTCTTCTCGTTGCGCAATCTGACTTTTTTTACTTTCGTCCATAATCTTCAACATATTACCACACACGACTAATTTTTATATAAATATTAATTATCAAAAACTATCGTATAAACTTTATTAGAAAAAGAGTTCTAAATGAAATCAACTACCGTTTTATCTTTAAGATATGGAAACTGAAGAATACTTGGATCTAGATCTGCTTGTTCGTAATACACCATCATTATCATATTACATTTTTTCTGGAACCTCTATACCAAGCAGATTAAGGCCACTATCTACTACTTTTTTTGTTGCTTGCGTCAACGCAAGTTTGTAGGGTGAGTACGGATCAGTCGTATCAATGATTTTATTATTGGCATACCAACTATTAAATGTACCCGTAAGCTGTGTGAGGAAAAGTGCGATATAGTGCGGTGAATATTCAGAAAGTGCTCGATGCACTACTTCAGGGAAACGATATATAATTTTTTCAAGATCACTGGTCTCCTCGGGTATCAAGCCCACTTTAGGCACAAGATCCATCGATTCTGCTTTCGAAAGCACTGATTGTGCACGTACAGAGGCATATTGTAGGTACGGACCGGAGTCTCCTTCAAATGAAAGTGACTTATCGAAATCAAAAATAATACCGCTTCCGGGTGCCTGTTTGAGGATAGAATACTTAATGGCACCAATCGCTACCTTTGTAACCACACTTCCAGCTTCTTCTTTTCCAAATCCTTTATCTTTGATTTTCTCTCGCACAAGTTCCTCGACATCATCAATAAACGCTTCTCCAGTAATCACGTTACCCTTACGTGAGGCCATTTTACCAGTAGTAAGCTTGAGAAGACCGTGAGAAACATGTTTTGTTTTTTTTGCTACTTCAGGATTAATTTCATGCATTGCTGCGAGCACCACTTTAAAATAATCATCTTGCTCATTGGCAGTAATGATAATCGATCTGTCTGCAGAAAATACTTTTTCTTTGCGAATAGCGTGTGCAATATCTTTTGCCTCATACGTAGGCAAACCTTCAGAGCTTATAAATACACGAGTATGTAGCTTTGTATCAAATTTCTCGCCTTTAAACACAATAGCCTTTTCACTTTCCTCAAAGATACCTTTTTTAAGGAATTCTTTTACAATTTTTAGAGCGTCATCGGCTACTTCACTTTCGAAAAAGTAGTAATCAAACTTAGTTCCTAGTTTTTTATATAATACTTCAAAATGATCAAGACTTATTTGTCTTCCCCATTCATAGAGGGCGGTGATTTCCTTATCACTTTTTTCAAAAATGCTTTTGTTAATCTTTTTTATTTCCTCTGCCACAGCTGGAGTATCTTCGTATGCATTGGCACCAAATACATACGCTTTTCCAATAAATTCAGTCTGAGTTGAAATATCAGCTTTCATGTTAGGTTTTTCTTTTACAAGAAACTGTATACCCCATACAGCTTTTGCCACATGTAGCCCTACGTCGCCCTGATAACACGCACGTTTTATTTCTGCACCACTGATACCAATGATACGCGAAATAGATTCGCCAAGAATATTACCCATAAGATGCCCGACATGAAGGGGCTTCAGTACATTTGTATTTGTGTACTCGATAATGACTTTCTCCCCCTTTTTCCAATTAAAATTAAAAATATCTTTCTTAGATAAAATATCTTTGACTGACTGAGAGAAGAAATTTCTATCGAGAGAAATATTAATAAATCCAGGACCAGCGATAGAAATTTTTTCTATATTTGGAAGTTCCTTTGCTTCAAGTGCTTTTACAATCTTCCCTGCCAAGATAAATGGTTTCTCTTTAAGATCTTTCGAATGCATTAGTGCAATATTGGTCGTATAGTCTCCAAACGCCATATCGTCTGGATGCTCTACAACAACCTTGGGTTTGGTGACACCTAAGTCTTTTAGAATATCTACAAATACTTGTTCGAGTTGTTGTTTCATTATTTTTTTCCTGTACTACCAAATTGTCCCATGCCCCTTTGTGAATCAGAAAGTTCATTTACTTCTTCTATGTTGGCAATTTCAACTGGAATGATAACCATCTGAGCAACTTTGTCGCCTTTTTCAAAGACATATGCTTTATCACTAAGATTTACAAGATGCACATTGTATTCACCCCTGAAACCAGCATCAAATACACCACCCATGGTGTGTAGTCCTGTTTTTGAAATACTTCCCTTATCTTTAATAATTGCTGCGTAGCCAATGGGAAATTCCATTGCAAAGCCATTCATAAAACGATGGTGTGCGCCGGGCTCTACTGTGACATTCTCTAAAGCATAGAGATCGAGTCCTACATCTCCCGGATGAGCGTATGAAGGCATTTTTGCGTCTGGATGAAGGCGTTTGATTTTAATAGCTATGGACATAACGGAATCCTAGCATTTTCAAGTGCTTTTTTAAAATCTTTTTTTACTTTTTCAAGGGATTGATTTGCATCAATAATCACATGTGGCACTGCTTTAAAAAACTCAAAATAGCCAGTACGAACTCTTTCGTGAAAATCAAATGTGCGCTCGTCAAAATGATTTATATCGTACCCTTTATCTGAAGCACGGCGTGCGATACCTATCTTAGGATCGACGTCGAGAAAAATGTACAGATCTGGGACAGTGTCGTTGAGATATGTTTTTCTTACATACATAAATAATTCCTTGAGATGAGGATTTTCCTGACCGTGGACCTGATACGCATAGCTCGATGCGTCAAATCGATCGGTGATAATATTTTTACCTTCGACAATAGCTGGTGCGATAAGATTTTTGACATGGTCTGCTCGTGCTGCCCAAAATAAACCAAACTGCGTATTTGCATCAGCATCTTTTGCATCAGGAGAAAGAATAATCGATCGTATTTTTTCAGCAAATACCGACCCGCCTGGCTCTCGGGTTATCAGCGAATCAGTAGCTATTTCTTTGGCATATTTAACAATAGTCGTTTTTCCTGACCCTTCCCCCCCCTCAATAACAATAAATTTGCCTTTTGACACGTTACTTATTTTTTAATGGATCGCAAAATCTTGTCTATTTTCTCCGCAATCTTTACCATATCTTTTTCCTTTCGGCCGCGAGTCGTTTCTGCAGCAGTGCCGAGTCTGATACCCGATGGATCCATCGGCGAACGGGTTTCTCCTGGTATGGTATTTTTATTCACAATAATTCCTGCTTTTTCCAAAAGATCGCTTGCTTCTTTACCACCGATTCCCTGACCATTCATCCACGTATCAAGAAGAATAAGATGCGTATCAGTTCCACCAGAGACGATTCTCCATCCTTTTTTAGTAAGAGTGTTTGCAAGAGTCGCTGCATTCTTCACTACCTGCTTTGCGTATTTTTTAAATGCCGGAGTATCTGCTTCTTTAAGAGCCACCGCCACTGCTGCGATTTGATTGATATGCGGACCACCCTGAAGACCTGGAAAAACTGCTCGATCGATTTTCTTATCAAGATCACGAGCATCTTTTTTGGAAAAAATGAGTGCGCTGCGAGGACCACGAAGCGTCTTATGGGTTGTCGTAGTAACAATATCAGCATAGAGTAAGGGGCTTTCGTACACACCACCAGCTACAAGGCCACCAATATGTGACATGTCAGCCATAAGCAGTGCGCCCGAAGCATCGGCGATTTCTCTAAATTTTTTCCAGTTGATCGTGCGAGGATACGCAGTAAAACCAGCAACAATAATAACCGGTTTTTCTTTGATTGCTAATTCTTTGACTACATCATAATTGATCTGCTCTGTTTTTGAATCAACACCAAATGAAATCTGCTGCCAGAACTTACCCGTAGCAGACGCCTTGTGACCATGTGTGAGATGTCCGCCGTGATCAAGTGACATACCCATAATCCTGCCTCCCTGGGGCACCAGAGCGGTGTATACAGCAAGATTAGCCGGAGAACCGGAAAGTGCTTGAACGTTGACATGCCACTCACTTTCCTTGAGCTTAAAAAGCTTCCGCGCACGATCCATAGTAAGTGTTTCTATTTTGTCGATATATTCTTGTCCCCCGTAATATCTTTTACCAGGATACCCTTCGGCGTATTTGTTAGTCAGCTCAGAACCAAGCGCTTCTAAAACATCTTTTGAAACATAATTTTCTGACGCGATCAAATTAACAACTTTCTTTTGTCGCGCTTTTTCAAGAATAATAAGTTTTTTAATTTGTGCGTCTTTCATAGTATTTAAATTTACTTTTCTTTGATGTCCTGCTTTCCCCTTCTAATATCCCAATCGTCGAGGTCCATATCAGCATGAAGTACTAATATTGGAAATTTTTTGGTAAGTGAGCGATACATGTCGTGCGCGATCATACGAAGAGTTGGATGTACCAGTTTTCCCGAACGAAGCTCCATGGTGTAGATGGCAGCGGGTAAACCATAGGTCACTTTGCAAGGTACATTGAATCCCATAGCAACGTAATACTGACAGGTTTCTTTCGCAATTTTAAGCTTTTTAATTGCCATTGTCTGTTCTTTTATAAGAAGCTTTGCTTGTTTCTGAAGATCATACGGTAATTGCTCAACGTACCACTGATTAAATCCAAGTGTTGCAGTAAGAAGCGGCATGCGACATACGCCATTACGATGTCTTTGGATATCCCTAAATGATCCATAATCAATTGGGAATGTGAATGTTACTGATCCAAGTTCAGCAAGGAATGTAGGAAGATTTGTTTTGGCGGGACGCTTAATAAGAAGATTTCGATATTCTTTTAAGTCTGCTGGACGGATATTGGTAGATGAAGAAAATTTGTTTATTTTTCTATCAAAGAAATAGGTATACTGTTCAGCTGACCACTTTCGGTATGCTTCCTGTTTTTCATACGTTTTGTGGCCAAAGCTATTTGAATATTTTTCTTTAAGCTTCGTGTGTATTTCTTCAGCAACCCTTCTGACCTCTTCGAGTGGATGGTACGCAAGCAACGAAAGCTTGTCGTGTGCTTGACGCAAGTTAGTATGCCATGACAATTGTGTCGTTACTCCCGCAGGAAGAAAACCGCGAAGAATATCGAAGATACGTGCCTTAATTGCCCTATCGTACACAATTTGATCTTCTTCTGGTTTTTTTGGATATTTTTCCCTAAGATGTGTTTCTACATCTACTTGAGATCTAACATAGAAGTCCATCCACTTTCTTAAAATATCCCTTGATTCGCGTGTTTGGATAGGATCGATGATAATTTGCTTCGACATATCAATGTACCGAGAGCTGGTTTCTTGTCCTGAATAAAGTGGCCAATCCTGAATAGCCTTCGCAACAAGCATTGAGACACTTTCGATAAAAATAGTTGTTGATCCACAATCAGCAATTGATGCGTGACCATATCCTACATAATAGCGCTCCATGAATTTTCCTGACCCTGACGCCTGCACTTTTTTGACATGCTCTTCTACGCTATCGGCACTTCGAGAATAGAGCGCCTGCATCATAGCAGTATCCTGCGGATTGAATTCGTCGTAGATAAATATTTTCATAAAATATGATGCAGATTTTAGCTTTTAAAATGCTTAGCAAGCTTGGGACCAGATTGCTTTATATAATTCGACTGAAGGCCGTCGTAAATGGTTTCTGGAGTCTCGGTGAGACGCTCAAAACGCACCTTAGCAATAGGCTGTCCTTGGCGCACAATAATATCCTCAAACGGTCGCACTTCAAGCGTTAGGGGCCTTCCCTTGCCCTCTCCGTGAGCGCCATATCCCCATCCTGGATCAATAAACCCTGCATAATGCGAACGAAACTCTCCACTTCGTTCGTCCATCGGCACCATTTCGCATGCTAAATCTGGTGGCACTCGTACCGCTTCGTGAGTAGAAAGTATATAAAATGCACCTTTTTTTAAATATAAAAATTCTCCTTGCTTTTTTACCGGCTTAAAGAATTTTTTAGAATCGTAGAAAGATATATGTTTAAGATCAAGGGGGAATTTTGAAGAAACACCGACATAGCCAAGTATTTCACTTTCCAAATCAAGTGTGAGGATAACCGAACTATCGTTGTCGCGAATGGCGATCTCTTGATATTTATAGGGAGTATTGTTGCTATGTCTCCATAGTAGTTTGTGCTGCTTCATGGCAAGTTCAAGCTCAAAGTCATTGAGTCTGGTGTCACGATTAAAAAATCTCAATTGATTAAGAGAAATGTTTTCGTATAAAAGTACCGGAAAGCTTTTCGCTATTACTGATATCCAAAGCTCACCTTTCCATCCATGTTTAATAGAGTCGTAACGAGACATGCCGTCCGCCATGAGACGCACATGTACATCGACCCTACCACTTGTTGATTTTGGATTACAGAAACCATAAATGGATTCTGGTAATTCCAAGGTTTCGTTGAGACGTATGATGTACATCTTCTCGCGCTCTAAAGGCTTTGAAAGAAAGTATTTCTTTTTTTTAATTTGACCAAGGACCTGTCTTACTGTTTCATTTTTTCGAGGCTGGAATATTCCTTCTACTTCATATATTTCAGATGAAATACTTAGATCGAGCGAAGACGGTTTTACGTTTTTTTCATCGGCTCCAAATATACATCCAGCTTCGATGAGTTTAATGATGGTCTGGTATGGCAGCGCGCCGTATTTATTCGGCTCCAGCATTTGGTCAATTTTCATAGTAGTAATCACAGTATAACGCTAATTTTAAACAAACAAAAAGACTGGTCTCTTTACCAGTCTTATTGTCTTATTTTTTAATACAGTTTATTTGACTTCGACACCCATTGAGCGAGCTGATCCTTCGATGATTTTCATTGCGGCTTCAATATCGTGGGCGTTAAGATCGACAAGTTTCTTCTCAGCGATTTCCTTTATCTGAGCCTTACTGATAGTGCCGGCCTTTGAAATCTTATTCTTACCTGAACCTTTCTCTATCTTAATTGCCTTAAGAATAAGTGAGCTTGCAGGAGGAGTCTTGATACCAATAGCAAATGAACGGTCATCATATACTGTGATAACTGCAGTGACAACGTCACCCATCATCTTTGATGTCTTATCGTTGAACTGCTTTACAAATTCACCAATGTTAATGCCGGCCTGACCGATCGTAGGACCGATTGGGGGTGCGGGTGTCGCCTTGCCTGCAGGTATAATAAGCTTTAATGTCTTTTTTACTGTTTTTGCCATATAAGTGAGAATAAGACTACACTAGATTTTGTGGACTTGCAAGAAATCGAGCTCTACAGGCGTTTCGCGACCAAACATGTTGACTAGGACCTTTACCTTGCCGCGCTCCTCGTCGATTTCATTGACCTTGCCTTCAAGTTCCTTAAATGGGCCATCTGCGATGCGAACATGATCGTCAACTTCAAGATCGATGTTGTGCTTTGGTGTATCTGCATTCATTCGTCCAAAAAGAGTATCAATTTCCTTTTTATCAATAGGCACAGGATAAACTCCTGAACCAACGAATCCTGTTACGCGAGGTGTATTGCGCACCACATACCAAGAATCATCAGTGACTACCATTTCTACAAGAATGTAACCGGGGTAGATTTTTTCTTCTTCCTCCACACGCTTGCCACCCTTTACTTTAATTTTTTTCTCAGTAGGCACAAGTACATTAAAAATCTTGTTCTGCATATTGAGAGATTCAATACGCTGCTTAAGGTTACGGGCTACTGCATTTTCATATCCAGCATAAGTATGGATCACATACCAGTTTCTGCCTTCGTCGATTTTTTGCTTTGACATTATGAAGTACTAATTAACGCCAATAAACTTTTTGAGAAGCGCCGAAAAGAAGCTATCGCTAGCTCCTAAAAGGATTGCGACACCAAGAGACAGCACCACCACAGCTACTGTATATGCAATAGTCTGAGAACGAGTAGGCCAAACAACGTGCCTTACCTCAGCTTTCGTATCCCTAATGTAATCTGTAATACTCATGTTACCTTTTGGTTAATTTAAAAAGCCCCGCGGGGCTTATTGAAGCCCATATTACCTGTTCATTTATATATTGTCAAACCGTCTTTTTATCTGATTTCGTAGGTAATTGTAACGTTTGAAGTAATCTTATTCTCTCCCATTGGAAGTGTGACTGCGACAGGTGCAGCAACTTCTGATTTCATATCCATTGCACCCATTCGATACATTGGATACATTGGGGAACCATCTTCGTTGAAGTTGACCACGCGAACGATACGGACACCGAGCTGATTAGCAAGTACTTCTGCTTTCTGCTTTGCGCTATCAATTGCCTGTTTTCGAGCTTCTGCTTTCTTTGCTTCTGGATCGTCAATTGAGAAAGAAACACCACTTATATTTGTAACACCTTTACTTCCAAGGAGTGTGAGTACGTCTCCACTTGCATCAATCTTTCTAATTTTAACTTCAATATTTTGCATTACTTGGTAGCCACGGAGCACCTGGTTCTGGCTTGGTGGACATGCAAATTCAGTGCATTTTACTGGACTCTGAGTGTAGTCATACACGGGATTCGTATTATAATATTGAGTTTTTATATCTTTGTCAGCAATACCTTTGGCCTGAAGGCTATTTTTTACGTCAGTAATAATTTTGTTTACTTGGGCCTGTGCGTCTGCAACCACCTTTGATTCTTTAGATACATCAAAAGTGATTACTGCAACATCTGGACTAGCAAATACATCGGCGCTACCCGAAACCACAATAGTCGAAGGGATAGCTTCTGCGCCTCTCTTATACGATTCACCGAACAAACCCCTAAAAGCTAGAAATGACATAAATACAATGATAACCAAAATAGCGATTCTTGTAGATTTATTGTTTGTAATGTGTGTATTTGTATCCATATATATTATATTATTTATTTTCTGTAATTATAACAGTAGATGTGGCAATTAAAGAAGTGTCTACTGAGAGCAACTGATTTGAATCAATAACAAAAACTAGCGGAACAGTTTTAATAATTTCTTTTAATTCTTTTATTTCGTTAAGTGCTTCATCAAACTTAAGTTGCGCATTTGTGTAATCATTCTGCTTAAACATGTCTATGCCATCATTTACCACCGACTGAAAATTGACAATTCGATTTTCAATACTAAATCTTACATACCCCTTATCATAAACGGTGCTTGTAGCAGTAGAAGATGCAACGTCTTCTTGGAAAAGAATCGAGGATGTTGAGCTTGTAGCAACAAACAGTATGGTCTTGGTGCTCGTCGAGATGCTAAATTTCACCGTTGAAGATGAAAATGTGCTTATATTGCTTAGCGATCCTACAGCTTTTGAAATATCCTTAAGGGAATTATATGCGGTAATACGTTGTGACAACGTAGCGTCTATTGCCATAAGCGAAACATTGTTTATTGTCGTAGTTGTTCCATTTAAAGATTCTGAAACGATCACCTCATCGACGAACTGCTGAAAGTCGTCAAGATGTTTATTGAAATTGACTGCGAGTGCAGCTCCGGTACCGACAGAAAGCCTATCTGAAGCAACGAGTTTTTCTGCTTCCTCTACACGTTTCTTTGCCAGAGTAGTTTGAAGCTTTGCCTTTGATTCTGGAGACACCGTAAGAAGAGTTTGCATGTTTTCAATGACCTGCGTTTTAACGCTATAGAGAGGATCTCCCGGAAGTGCACCTTCGGCTACATATGAAAGCACCCCAGTAATCACAAAGAGAAATAAGAGTGTGGTGCTTGTATAATTCATAAAGAAAAAATATGGGGAGTTGATCTTGCGGTACGGAGAAGGAATGTGGGTATTATTATGGGAATTTGATTGGGTACGAGAAAAAATATCGTCCACAATTCGAACACGCTCTTCTTTTTTAAGAACGTAAGCTTCGCGAATTTCATCAGAATACGCTTTGAGTTTTTTTTCTAAATTATTCATTGATATTGAGAATAGTTCGAAGTTTTTCAAGCCCTCTATGAATTCTAACAGAAATAACGTTTTCAGTGAGACCGGTTATTTCTGCTATTTCCTTGGGACTTAAGCCATGAACATATCTCATGACCACCACATCTTTATATGACCCATCGAGTCCAGCCAGCGCTTTTAAGGCATTTTCCCCATCAACTGACAAAAGAGGAACATCCCCCTTGTCATCTGCTAAATCAAATCCTTCTTCCCTCATACTGTCGAGAGATTCGGTCTTCTTTTTTCGATATCCGTCAACCACGATGTGATATGCTGTTTTATAGAGAAATGACTTAAAATTGCCAATTTCTTTACCCGTTAGAACATATTCCCATGTTCGAGCAAATACCTCTTGAACAGCGTCGAGCGCTTGATCGCGATGAGAGAGCTTTACCAAGCAGAATCAGAACAATGCATCGGCATGGTCTTCATATGCTTGTATAAACGCTTCTTTTGACTGTAATGGAGCACTCATAGTTTATGACGTAGGAATACGCTTTTCCTTACTGTTTGTTTAGTATACCTAGTTTCTGATTTTTTTATATCAACTAAAACTCTATTTTGGCAAATATTCCAGCAGGCATGAGTCTTCCAGAATTTTCCTCGATAACAAGCTCTCCAAACTCTATATTTTCTCGTATTTTTGAACCAAACACCGCTTCAAGACTATTGGCATAAGCTATTGGAGAATATCCTGCAGCGTACCCATTAATAAGGACGAAAAGTGGTTTTTCAGAGAGAACTTCTTTTGTTAGCGAGAGAAGTTCGATAAATGAGCTTGCTATCTTCCACACTTCACCTTTTGGTCCCCTTCCAAACGATGGTGGGTCCATAATAATAGCATCATATTTTTTACCGCGCTTTATCTCACGCTTCAAAAAAGAAATAGCGTCATCGACGATCCATCTAATCGGAGCATCTTTCAGACCTGAATGCTCGGCATTGGTACTTGCAGTAGCTACAGCAGCTTTTGAAGCATCAATGTGACAGACTTCAGCACCCGCGCTTGCAGCGGCTAGCGTTGCGCCACCAGTATACCCAAAGAGATTTAGTACAGATACTTTTTTATTATTTTTTTTGATTATATCCTGAATCAATTTCCAATTTGGCACATGTTCGGGAAAAACACCGACATGCTTAAACGCAGAAGGTTTAATTACAAAACTGAGACCTCCAAGTACAATCTGCCACTGAGATGGAACATCTGCAGAAAGTTTCCAACTTCCCGAGGCGCCACTTTGAACAAAGCGTGCTGATGCTCCCGCCCACAATGCAGTATTACCCGTTTTTGACCAAAGCGCCTGAGGATCAGGCCTAACAAAAGTGACTTTTCCAAAACGCTCGAGTTTTTCCCCATCCCCACTATCAATAAGTTCGTAATCGGGGCATGACTGTGTAATACGGGTGTGATTATTCATGTTTATTAATATTTTACGTATAGTATACTGTATTTACCACAATGAAAACTAATTCGATCTTTAACAGTATTCATTTGTCTCTGTCTGATACTCAGCTTTGGGTTATATGGATCGTATTCATGTTTATGTTTATTTTTTCAGCATTTATCTATACGTACCACTGGAGAAATTACGGCACAAGCGAGCGATTTATGAAACATCTACAGATAATTTATATCACCATAGGAGTAGTACTTCTTGGTGCGAGTGCGCTTTTAATCACATTACGTTAAATGGTACCACTTGAAACAGAAGAATACATTATTAGAGAGGTTCGTAAGCACTGGTATTTCCTACTCTCTCGAATTATGGTCACACTGACATCCACACTCTTCCCTTTGATCGCCTATGCTGCGATAAGTATATTCATGAATTCAAGCGAATACACGCAGTCAATTTTATATACGATACTAATTTTATACCCCCTTTGGCTTGTTGGTGCTTGGATTTCTTTTTTTTATTTCTGGACCGATTATTATCTTGATGTACTTATCATAAGCAATAAGCGTATTATCAATATTGATCAGCAAGGAATGTTTAACCGAAAAATATCAAGTTTTCCTCTTGAAAAAATCCAAGATACCACGATCGAAATACGAGGATTTATTGCTACATATCTTAATTTTGGTAACGTCACCATACAGACTGCCAGCGAACAAATAGGTTTTATGATAGAAAATGCAAAGGATCCTGAACTCGTCAAAGAAATCATCCAAGAGGCTCACGACAATACACTTAAAGCGCTAAGAATCAAGAACGTCTAATTCTTTTTTGCGAGTATGTCACGTATTTCAGTAAGAAGTACTACTTCTTTTGAAGAAATAGGAAAAACTGGAGTTGTTGCTTCTGCAGCTTTCTGCTTTCGTTTAAAAGAATTGAGAGTTTTTATTGTCAAAAAAATCACAAAGGCAACAATAAGAAAGTCGAATATATTTTGAATAAAATTTCCATAGGTAACCGTGCTTTTTCCAACAACCATTTTAAGCTCTTTAAAATCGACAGTGCCGACAAGAACACCAATAAGCGGCATTATGACATCTGTTACCAAGGAGGAAACAATTTTTCCAAACGCTCCGCCGATAATGACGCCAATTGCAAGATCAAGCACATTACCCTTGATTGCAAACTCTTTAAATTCTTTAACAAAATTTTGCATATGAATTAATTTACTTTTTTCTTGCTCCACGCCATTGTTTTATAATCGGCAACAACGACAGCACGACAATACCCAGTACAATATACTCTATATTTTTTTCAAAACCTGGTATATATAGTCCTGCAAAATAAGAAAGTAAGAGAAGTCCTGCGCCCCAGATAATCGCGCCGAGAATATTAAATATTAAAAATGTTTTATAGCGCATCTTACCCACACCAGCCATGATTGGTGTGAACGTTCGTACAATCGGAGTAAAACGTGCAAGGACAATAGCCCATGGTCCGTATTTAAAAAAGAATGCCTCCGTACGAACTATGTATTCTTTCTTAAAAAAATATGAATCATCTTTTGAGAAAATTTTGGGTCCTAATTTTCTTCCGGTGAAATAGCCAAAATTATCCCCTGCTATTGCGGATATCACTACCAAGAAAACAAGAAGGTGAATATTGAAGTATCCCTTTGCAGCCAGTAGACCCAAAGCAATAAGCAATGAATCTCCGGGAAGAAAAAAACCTAGTAAAAATCCAGATTCTGCAAATACAATAAGTGAAATACCTAGATGTCCGAAACTAGTAATAAAAGGTACAAGTGTGGACATTATGATTTAATTCCGCGCTTATGAATAAGCGTGATAAGAATAATACTTAAAAAGGCCGTGAAAGCCATCATGGGTATTGTTATATATCCGAAGGTAGCAAATGGGCGGTAGGAACATGCAGCTGCTACTACCGAAGCATCACACGGAAGCACCCCAGTATTAATCATCTGACCATAATAGTGATAGCCTGATATAACAAGACCAACAAACGACAACCAAAGTACGTTTTCCGAAAGCATTGCCCTACTCTTTTTAAAAAAAGCAATAATGCACAAGATTGCAATTGGATACATTAAGATACGTTGATACCAGCACAACTTGCACGGTACATATCCAGCTATTTCAGAATAAAAAAGACTACCAATAGTAGAGGTAAACGATACAAAAAAAATAATTGAGAAACCGTATTTTTGAATAAATGGCAAATCTTTTTTCTGTAGAAGAAATAAGATGAGTGCAAATGAAAATGTCTGTAGGCCGATAACACCTACTGAGAGTATATAAGTAGCTACATTAATGTAGGTAAGTGTCATGTGTACGCAAATTAAAGATTGTTTGTTACGGGCAGAATTTTTGCTTCCGAAGAAGTCGAAGTAGCCTGGTTTGCGGTCGATGTAGCAGATACAACACTAACAGGAAGACTGCACGATGTCTTTTCTGCAAGATCTGCCAGTGTCATCTCACCCACATGCATGCTACCGTCAGCAAAACGCCACGTCGGATAACTTTTTACGGCCTTAGCGGTGCACACGTCGAGTTGTCCGTTCATATTAGCAGTAGAACATTCTATATAAGGAAGTGATTTTGCAGCAGTACCAAAAATACCCTTTTGTGTCTGACAATGAGAGCACCAAAAAGCTCCGTAAAATTCTGCACCCTTATCTTTTAAACACTGAGCGAAAGGTACCAATTCTTCCCCCTTTGCACTCCTTGTAGTCGAATAAAGGCCAAAACTAATAATGCCCCCGAACAAAACGATACTTGCAACAATAGTAAGCTGGGTGCTTGTTATTTTCATCAAATCATCCTATCACAAAGTCAAAAAAGAATGTAGAAAAAGACCATTGCTGCAATGATCCTATAAATTCCAAAAGCAATGAATGTTCTCTTGGTCATATAAGACATAAACCATTTCATTGAGATATAGGCAAAAACAAACGACGTAACCAATCCAGTAACCAGAAGCATGATTTCGTTGCTTGTCCATACAATATTAGATTTCAGAAGATCAAAACCAGAGGCAGCTGCAATTGTGGGTAGTGCTAGTAAAAAGGTAAACGAGACAATCTGGGCGCGCGGTATACCCATAAGCAATCCCCCAACAATAGTTGCGCCAGAGCGTGATGCACCGGGTATAAATGCTAACGTCTGAAACAGTCCTAGAAAAATCGATTGCATAAACGTAATTTTTTTATCAGTATTTTGGCTAGGGTCAATTTTTGTTTTTCTAAGAAAAAAACATTCAATAACAATCAAAGCTACTCCGCCGACAAACAAACTCACAATCACTGTTAAGGGACTTTCGAGAAGAACCTTTATTTTTTCATAGAAAAGTAGTCCAATGATGGCGGTAGGAATAAAGGCAGCAATAATTTTATATATAATGCGCCAATCTGTTTTAACTTCTTTGATGAAAAATGGCACGATTGCAAAAAGAGCGCCGAGCTGTATCACAATTTCGAAAAATTTTAAGAACTCTGTCTGTTCAAGACCTAAAATATGTGAAGTGATAATAAGATGTCCCGTAGAGGAAACAGGTATAAATTCAGTAAGTCCTTCTACTATTCCCAATATAATCGCGTGCGCAATGTTCATGTATACTATGTTGACGTTTTTAGACAGGTATTAAAGGCTCGTACTTGTATGTTGTATGTATTAGTTTTCTGCTTAATTGACTGCGCGAGAGCATTGTATACATTAACCTCATCATTATATGAGGCGACCTTCGATTCATAGTTAACACTGTTTAAATTGGAGCTTGTAGCAAGAACATCTATATCATTTTTAATCATTTTTAGATTTTCGCCAATAACTGTCAATCGAACCTTGTCTGATTCGATTGTTTTTTTAGCCACAGTATCGACACGAGGACAACTGTCGATAGGCCTTCCAAACTCCTGTACAGCAATGAGAACCTGCCTACCGTTATACTCACCCCTACCAATTGCTACTCCAATTTCTTGAAATTGAGAACGAAGAATATTTGCCCTGTGTCCGGGACTTTGCATCCACGCATCGACGAGACCTCCCTCATCACCAAAATTTCCCAGTGCAAGATTTTCTCCAATCGAAACGTATTCATACCCTACTTTTTGTGCAAGACTGTCAGGACCAGCTCCTACGGGCGATATATGCTCAAAATATTGTTGCTCGAACATATCTCGTACCTTCATTTCCGCAGCAGCAGAAAGCTTAGTATTTTCTGCAAGTACTGCGTTACCATTGGCCTGACGATGCCGGTTTGTTTCAGCAATTACTTGTATTGGAGTAAACGGAGTCGAGTTACCTTTACCCACAATAACAAGTGGGGAGGACAGTAACACTTCTTTTGTTATATGCGTCTGCTCTGTCTCGTCGGTAAGCAGCTCAAATTGCCTGAGTTCTGTTTTATTTGCAGAAGAAAGGACAGGCAAGTCAATTTGTC
>Ga0163144_10006909_pt1 | contig 24975 bp, 20 predicted proteins | sample OliLak19BULKMAT1_FD_123175 | JGI IMG/M metagenome (GOLD analysis project Ga0163144, IMG submission 123175) | Freshwater microbial mat bacterial communities from Lake Vanda, McMurdo Dry Valleys, Antarctica - Oligotrophic Lake LV.19.BULKMAT1 | ecosystem: Environmental > Aquatic > Freshwater >... | reverse complement strand
TGCCGGCCACCGTGTGGAAGACCCCGTGGGTCGTGTACGCCAAGCCCACGGTGCAGGGCGCGGACCTCGTGCTCCGCTATCTCGCGCGGTATGTCCATCGCGCGGCGATCACCGACGCGCGCAGCCTATCCCTACACGCCCTCGCGCCCTGACTCGCGCGTTATTGACCGCGTGCGCGAAGGCCGGCAGAGAACTTCAAGCGACCTTCCCGCGAGAAGAAATAACGCGTGCGTTGTACGTGCCGACGTATCGTGCTCCTGTTGCGGAGGCGCTGGCAGGTGACGATGGCACACTGTGGTTGCGTTGGGAGTCGGCCACGTCGCCAGACCTCTACTCCGTGCTGGGAGTGGACGGCCGTATACTGGTCCACGTGCATGGGTCGTCGCGGGTGCGACTCAGGTGGGTGTCCCGGACTTACGGCATGGGGTGAAGAACCAGATGAGGACGACGTGCCCACACTCGTGCGCTACCGTGTAACGAGCGCCATACGACGGCCCACAGCAGTGGTAGTGGATACGCTACCAGCAGGCGGAGCGGTGCGACGACCTAATTGAGCGGAGAGCGAGCGCTAGCAGTGAACTCGTGAGACGACGGGCCGCTACATGTGACCATTAGTCATTCGTAATGCCCATCGAACGCCGGGATGCAAAGGCAGACCGCGCGTCCCGCAGCTCGAACTCGGTCACCTCGCGCTCGATTTCCCCATACGATTTTGCATAGCGGGCCTTGAGCTTCCGCATCAGCTCGTCGCGCTCGCCCGCCACGGCCACCACGTCATCGTCGGTCAGTTGCGGCCAGAAGGCACGGACGGCGGCTTTCATGTTCGCCCAGTCGCCACTGATTCCTCTGCTCTGCATAACACTCGTCTCGTCTGTAGGTGATGGGGGTAGATACGAGGTGTCGTGCCTTTTCAGCACGACACCTCGAAATGGGCGCGTCCGCTCCGCTGTTTTCCGCTGTCCACACCCGTTCGTGCACGCACCTGCTTCAGATGAGCCTCAGAATATGGCCTCGCACCATCATGCGACATCGCTCCTTGGATCACGCTTCAAGCTCGTCCGCACGCGCGGCCGCACGCTCGGCCGTCGCGCGACACACACTCGCTTACGTCCTTTAGAGCGATGGTGGACGTAATACGACCTGCCTACAATTTCCGATCACTGTTCGTTCCCCTGCGTTTCCACTCTCGCGAACTATCGGGAACGCGGATTTTACCAATACCGTCATCGCGCGCATTACCGTCGGTGCCTTTCCATTCCTCATGCGAAGAAAAGGATTCCGCTCGCCGCGACATGCTGAACGTCGCGCTTTTCAAAGCCGGAACGCGACGTGGCAGAACAATCGCATTCACTCAACGCATCGATCCCCGGTGGGACTCGCTGCGCGCATCGTGAAGAGGGGTTGCGGTCGAATGTCATATCGCGTGACGGTGTTGCACTTCCACCCATCACCACAGGAGCTAGGTCATGAACAAGCAGACGATCGAAGGAAACTGGATGCAGCTCAAGGGCAAGGTTCGTGAAACGTGGGGAGACTTGACCGATGACGATATCGATGTAATCGCCGGCAAGCGGGACCAGTTGATCGGGAAACTGAAGGAGCGATACGGCAAGTCGACAGAGGAAGTCGATCGCGAAGTCACGGACTTCGAGACTCGCAACAGTAGGGCCGACTAGCAGAATCAAGGCGCGCCGGACGCGGTATTGGTCCGGCGCGCTTTCGTCTTGACTGCGCACTGCCGAGTCTGCGGGTGACGCTCCATTGACCTCTCGACCCGACTGCGTGACGGAGGTAACAATGGCTACTGCAATGGAGGGCGTCAGCGCCTGTTCGAAAATTCCGTGTGGAAAGGTCGGCCGCAGACTGACAATCGCGCTCCGACTTGCCGTGATGATGGCGGCGGCTGGCTGCGTGAAGAGTGCATCCGTCGCCGAGTCATCGACCTCGGCCTCCGCTTCGGAGAGCGCGGATGTCAGCGGGGACAACCGCGACGCCCCTCCACACAAACGATCGCCAACGGGCGGCAGATTCTTCGCTTCGAGACGTTTGGCGACGAGCAGTTCTGGACCGACACGCTTCACCTGAACGACGTCATCGAGAAAGCGGTCGACCAGACCACGGCGCTCAAGGTCGGCCTCAAGGTGGATGCAGACGCTCTTCCATCAGGTATTCTGGACAAGGTCGACCTCAAGCGCCCTGCCACGACCGTCGCCCTTCTCAAGATGAACGCGATTGTCGGGGTGAAGGCCGAGGTCGACCCCACGAATCACATCACCCTTCTCGGAATCACCTGCGCGCTCTGTCACTCCACCGTTGACAACTCCGTGATGCCCGGCATCGGGCGCCGGAAGGACGGGTGGCCGAACCGCGAGTTGAACGTCGGCGCGATCATCGCCCTGTCCCCCGCACTCTCGACCGACAAAAAGGCCGTCTACAACTCGTGGGGACCGGGGATGTACGATCCGCGCTTCAATATCGATGGCAAGAGTACGCCACTCGTCCTGCCACCTGCCTACGGACTGGCGGGCATCAAGAACGAGACCTACACGGCAGAAGGGCCGATGTCGTACTGGAACGCCTACGTCGCGGTCACCCAGATGCACGGCAAGGGCAACTTTGCCGACTCGCGGCTCGGCATCAACATTCGGCAGACGCCCGACCTGGTAACTCCGAAGCTCGCCGCGCTGCGCGCCTACCAGCATAGCATTCCTGCGCCTCCGCCTCCAGAGGGAAGCGTCGACCGGGCGATGACCGCACGCGGGCGTTCGATCTTCGACCGTAACTGCGCTAGCTGCCATGTAGGTACGAACGGTACGGATAATAACAACGGCAAGCTGCATCAGGCGTCGGAGACCGGCATGAATGGGGACTACGCCGCCCGCACGGCCAACAAGGCGTATCGCACGACGCCGCTGCGTGCCTTGTGGCAACACCCTCCCTACTTTCACGACGGGAGCGCCAAGACGCTGCCAGACGTCGTTAGGCATTATGATCGTGTTCGAGGTCTGAAGCTGACCCAGCAGCAGCAACAGGATCTGGTGGAGTATTTGAAGGCGCAATGACTGACACTCCCGTCCATACACGCACCGGGGGAAGTGCGCCTGCCCCGTGTGCCGAGGGCGCCCTAAACGCTCGCCATCGTTAGCGCGACTGCAAGCGTGTACGCCACGGACAACGCGAAGATGCTACTTCCGGGCGATTGCGGTGCAGACGACGATTCACATTTTCGTGATCGTCGCATGGCATTCACCGACCGCCGACATGTCACGGCTTCCAGCACATCGACAAACCCGCTCCCACAACGGCTTTCGAGGTCGACGATTGGTCTTTCGCTGCGGACGTCCGCCTACGCACCACGCACGCGTGGTTCATGATCCGACGCCGACCGGATCTTGAGCCTATCACAATTCTGTCGGCGACTCACCGGGAGAAACACATGGAACTCGATCACCTAGGGACGCGCGATGCGGCCCGTGAGGAGACAATCACCGCTGACAGGCGGCGCTTCTTGCGCGCGGCCGGACTGGGAGGGCTGGCGCTGGCGCTTCCTGGCGTCCTTGCCGCCTGCGGCAAGGAAATCGCCGCTCCGGCTGCGGTCAAGCTGGCGGCCAATACCGACATCGGTGACGCTGCAACGGTCACGCTCAACTTCGCCACCGACGCTGGCGTTCTCAACTACGCGTATGCCCTCGAGCAGCTCGAGGCCGCGTTCTACGTACAGGTCATCGCGTCGCCCTTCGGAGGAATGACCGCGACCGAGACTCGCTTCCTCACCGACATTCGGGATCACGAAGTAGTGCATCGGGAATTCTTCGCCGCCGCCCTCGGCAGCGCGAAGATTCCGAATCTCACCCCCGACTTCAGCGGGATCGACTTTACGTCTCGCAGTAGCGTACTGCGCACCGCGCGGGCCTTCGAAGATCTCGGCGTCGCGGCCTACAACGGCGCAGCCATGTATCTCAAGAGCACGGCCTATCTCCTCGTGGCGGGCAAGATCGTCTCCGTCGAAGCGCGACACGCCTCGGCCATTCGCGATCTGCTCGAGCCGCGCACAAGTCATTTCGCCCCCGATGCGTTCGACGACGCATTTTCTCCGACGAAGGTCCTGGCCGCGGCCGACCCGTTCATCGTCGACACGATCATTGCGATCAACACCTAGGAGACCTCAGTATATGAAACTCGACACTCCTCTGGGATCGCTCGGTCCCGATATCACCGCTCGACTCCTCACGCGTCGCGCCGCCATCACGAGAGGTGCCTCGACGTCGGCCGTTGTCGCAGTCGGGCTTCGCATGGCGTCCGTACCAGTGGCAATCGCCGCCCTATCACGCGATGCGTTCGCGCAGGGTGCACTTCCGGAAGTCGTCGTGAGAGTACTCAACTTGGCACTCACCCTCGAGTATCTCGAATCGGAGTTCTACAACACCGGTGTCGCGAAGTCTGGACTGATTCCGGCTGCCGACCGAACCATCTTCACCACGATTCAGGCGCACGAAAACGCGCACGTGCAGTATCTCCGCAGCGCACTCGGAAGCGCGGCGGTGCCAAAGCCGACCTTCGACTTCACGGCGGGCAATGGATCCGGTAACGGTCCGTACGCGGACGTGTTCACCAACTACGAGACCTTCAAGGCCGTCGCACAGGCCTTCGAGGACACAGGGGTTCGCGCATACAAAGGGCAAGCGGGCGCACTGCAGCCCTACCCGGCCGTGCTCACGGCCGCCCTGACGATTCATTCGGTGGAAGCACGCCACGCTGCGGAAGTTCGCCGCCTGCGCGGTAATTTCTCGGAGACGTCACCTAATGAGGGTTGGATCACCCGGAACATGACGGACATTCCCGGCACCGCCGCAGTCTATGCCGGCGAGGAGAATGCAACGCAGCTCGGGATCGATCTGACAACGATCACCAACATCGGAGTCGACGAGCTCACCGAGTCGTTCGACGAGCCTTTGACCAGGAGAGCGGTGCTGGCGATCGTCGCTCCATTTATCGTCTAACGCGAGCCTCCCGTACGAGAGCGTCCGCCTTCACTTTAGTGGGGGCGGACGTTTCTCATGCGTCTCGTAGTCCTATTCCCAACAGATGCGCAGTCGGCCACGTCCTCACTCTCCTCCCAACGCGCTACGGCTCGCTGCCGCGTGTTTCAACGACTGGGAAGCGCGGGCCTGGGGTCGCCAAGTCGGCCGGACTAAGTCCGAAACGGATGATTTCGTCGAGCACGAAGCGCATCTCCTCCATCCAAGCGGCTTCATGCGATCTTTCGTTAGGCCAGATATGACCGCGAGCCGTGCTCGCGGGGAGGTCCGTATGGGTACAAACAGCATCCTTGACGCCCGAGGGCCTCGACGTGGAAGTATGTAGGGACATGACGATGCGCCACAATAGAGGGGAGTGCATCGTCATCCATGAATCCAGACAAGAACCGATGCACACCTACATTGGGAGTGCGGGCACGATAGCGCGACTAGCCAGAAGGGTGAGTCCAGTATTTCGATTCGTCCGGCCCAGTCCGCTCCTGCTCCTTGAGGGGCAGCCCCTCCTCTCTCTTCGCAGGTTGGGACGATGCACCCCCTGCGTAGAATTGTTGTAGCTGCCAGTGCATGTTAATTTGCCATCCAATAATCAAGCAGTCGGGACTCCGCCTAGCGTATCCACGGCGGCCTCGGCTGGCAATCCAACGCGAACTTTCCAACGCTTGGAGTGAATATGCGAGATGACTTGAATGACACGTATGGAAATCCGTCGGAGTTGGTCGAGGCCGTTTCGTCGAAGCGCGAGACCGTAGCCAATGCCATCGACCACGCAGCAACGCGCCTCCACGACAAGGCAGACAGCATGAACGGCGGACGCATCGCGGGGCTGGCCGATCGCACTGCAAGCGCACTTGACTCGACGGGGCGCTACTTGCGTGCGATGGAGTCGCGTGACGTGCTTGTCGACCTGGGAGATATCGCCAAGCGTCATCCAGGCAAATCCTTGCTTGCCGCAATTGCCGTCGGCTTTTTAGTCGGTCGTTCGCTCAGCCGGCCGCAATCCTGACCGTGGCACACCATCGCGGCGGTGGGCGAGAAATCGTGATGACGCATCCGCCACTCGGCCAGATACTTGGTGACGTCGCTGGACACGCGCAAGGCGTGGTTCGCACTGAGATCCAGCTCGCCGTGGCGCAGGTTCGAGACGAAGTGAGTGCCGGGGCTCGGCTCGCCATCTTCATGGGCGGTGCCGGCGTGGTTGCCGTTGTCGGACTCGTACTGCTCTTCGCGGCGTGTGCACTGTTTCTGGCGACCATGTTCGCGGCATGGGTTGCCGTTCTCATTGTCGCAGGTCTCGCCCTGGCGACGGCGCTCCTACTTTTGATGGTGGCTCGCAAGCAGCGCGGTGACGTGCGGCCACCTGCGCCTTATAGAGAGACTTCCCGATGACATCGCGGACCATTGAGTTGGAGCGGCAGCTGACGGTGGAGAAAGACCAGTTGCGAGCGAGCCTAAGTTCACTCGGTGCCAGAGCGAGTGAAGCTGTCAACTGGCGGCAGCAGCTACGCCAACATCCGGTGGCAATTCTGGGGGCGGCCGTGGTCGTGGGTGCGTTGCTTGGCGCTGTCACGGGCGCCAACAGGAGTCGACGCGGCAGCAGCGGTTCGACGGACGAGGAGCCGCGTGAGCACCACCAATACCGTGGCACGCCTAACAACAGTCGACGCGCACCGTCTCCCGAGTGGCAGCGCCTCAAGCACGGTCTCACGGGACTGGCGGCGGACCGCGCGATCCTTCTTGCGCAGCATTTTCTTGGAACACTGAGTGCAGCGGCTGGTCCCACAAAGCGCCGAGAGTCTGCAGCGGCCCACGGTGACGAGGCGGATCCGAGTCGTTAGGTCGGATTGAACGGCTACGAGGTTGCCTGCTGACATGAGCAAAAGGGTGCGGAGTCCAACAGCGACTCCGCGCCCTTCCTACATTTAGGTGCGATGCAACAGGACTTTAGCGTCGACTCGAACCCGAATTGGGGCGGTCGGCGACAGAAGCGCGGGATGACCTGTTCCGGCCGGAGACCCCGGCACCGTTGTCATCCTCACTCCCCATCTCGTCCTAATCGTCGCGAGCGGCCAAGGCATTAATTCCGCCCTCGGCGAGGCCAGTCAGGATATCATCCGCTTCCTTTTCCTCGGCGAGCGTAGCGCCTAACAACGCGACGACTTCGGAGTGATCCATGCTTCTCGCAAACTCGCACACTGTGCCGTAGGCGGCAATTTCATAGTGCTCGACACGTTGCGCCGCAGCGATGATTCCGGCGTCGAGTACTTCGGGATCGATGTCTTCGTCGAGCAGGCCCTTGCCCTCCGCGAGCAATCCTTCCATTCCTTTGCACTTCACACCGCGCGGTGACTCTCCCAGAATCTCGAAGACCTGCTCGAGTCGAGACACGTGTTGCTCGGTTTGTGCAAGGTGCGACTGAAGAGCATTCTGCAGCTCCTCGGAAGTCGCAGCTTTCGACATGCCGGGAAGTGCCTTGACCAGCTGCTGTTCGGCACTGTAGATGTCTCTCAGTTCATGTAGCATGAGATCATGAAGCGTGGCAATCTGCATGAGAAGACTCCGCTAGGATTTGATGTGAGCGGCACGCTTCGGGTGTGCCGCACCCTGCCGTTACTATTCCGTCTCAAGGCGATCAGTCGTCTCCACTCGTGACGGCTTCGTTCGACCGCCACGCCGACTCTACATTCTCGATAATTGTGGGTAGTACGTCGCTTCGCGCCGGTAGTCCTTCCGACTTCAGGAAGCGGATGACTACGCCTGGGATGATAGCGTTCAACGTCATCACGGACTTCGCGTGGTTCTGCAGGTGCGAGTGAGCGATTGCGGCGACCTTGTCGTCGCCGAGCGACAAGGCTGTGGTGTGCAGCATCACGTAGCCAATGCACGCCATCGCGACGGCTGTGTAGTCGTCACGAAGATTCTTCGGCAGCTTCTCGCTTCGCACGAAGTCGACTGCGGCAGCACCGGCGCCTAGAATGGACGAGGCCGCCTTCTTGACCAGTTCCGAAACACCCTGGCCCGTCTGCTCGCGCTGGTCCGCCAGTTTCTCAAGCGCGACGATGTGATGTTCGCACGTATCGTGTATGCCACGCAGCTGCGGTGCGCACTCCTGATCTTCGTCGAGGTCCTTGATCTGTCCGGCAAGTGCGATTTTAAGATGGTGCTCAAGGGCCAGCATGTCGGTAACGTAGCTGGCGATCGCTGCCGCAGTTTCGGAGGTCATGATATTGTCCGGCTCGATAGGGTTGCACCTGCGCACACTGCGCAGGGAACGCGAATCTAAGATCGGACGTAAGGCGCAACTATTGGTCGCCGGTGGAGACTCCGACTACTCCTGACGAGATAGACCGGCTTACCAGGCGATCTTCCACGAGAGCAGCGCCCCGAACAACTGAATGGTGCGCGGCTCGAGCCCGCTGCTCAAGGACGGCGTGCGCGGTTGGAAGCGAGTTTCGAGACTTCCCTGCAGCGTTAGGCGATCGCTCAACCGCCGCTCGAGCGAGGCTCCGGGTATGGCCAGCGTCGGGCGAATGCGTCCGAGGAAAAAGGTCTGACGGTCGACATACTTGCCGATCTCGATTTCGGTGCCACGCAGCAGCGTCTGAAACGCACCCAGCGACAGATCCGCTGGCAGTTGTGCCGGTGTGATATTGAGCACGTCGGCCCCAGTTGCCGACACGAGGTCCGACCGCGCTGCGTTTACCAACGCACCGAGTCCGATGCTGGCGAGTTGGCGCTTGGCCAACGCGCCAAGGTTTCCTCCCAGCGAAGAGCCCCCCGCGCCTCCACCCTCCAGCCCGGTGCCCGCGAACTGGAGCAGCGACGACGAGGAGCGCCCAAAAGCGAGGAACGAAATGAGGTCCGATTGCGAGAGCGTGGGCTGCGCATCGCTTTCCAACGAGAGTTTAGGCGCGTTGAGCGTTCCACCGATGACCACCCGGATATCGAGGGGCGCGCGCCCAGCCTGTTGCACCTCGTATTTGGTGATGATCTGTAACAGGGGGTTGAGCTCGTCCTCGACGAGAAAGCGTACAGAACCTCTCGTCACTTCGAAACGCTTGCCAAGGAAGGTGTAGTCCCCCTGATCGGTGTAGAGCGCACCGGTCACGAGGAAATCTTCCCGTCCGGGCTCTAGGCGCACGTCGAGATGGCCGAACACCTCGACGTTGGCCTCGGGCGACCGACCAAAGGTGCCGCGCCGAACCTCGACGTCCACATCGAGGCTCAGGTTGTCGAGCACGCTCGACGTTGGCGCAACTCCCAGCGTACGCGCCGTAGCGGTATCCACCACCGCAAAAATTGCTGGATCGTCCGTGCTGATGATGTCGAGTCGTTCCGGGTCGGGGATATAGACCACACCACGCGTCACCGCTGCCGCCCCAGTCACGCGCATAGTATCGATCGGCCCTCGCACCTCGATGCGCCCGTCTGCAAAGAGCTCGCCGCGATCATCGTCGAGTACACGCGCATCCTTCGCGTCGAATGTCAGCTGCAACACAGGTTGTACACGACTCGCGAGCACGATCGAACCCGTTCCCCGAATCGTGCCCCCGCTTCGGGCGACGAGCGAGTCCAGCACGAGGGTGTCACCCGACATGTGAAGCTGGCCGACTCCGTCCCGCATCAACACGCCGGTGGAGACCAGGCGCATCTGCGGCACTACGAGGCCCATGCTGCCGCTCACTTGCGGCAATTGCCAAGTGCCGGCAACAGTGAGCGCGCCAAAAGCGTGCCCGCGCAGCTCGGTGACGGCATCGACGAACTCCATCACCGGCGAGAGGGGAATGCTATCACCCTTGATGCTTAGCGCTAGCGAAGCGCTTTCGAGCAGGCGGGTGGCTACCGAATCACCCAACGAGAGATCGATCGGCACGGTGCCGGTCACCGTTGCCAGCTCCTCGCCGGTGACGCGTCGGACCTTGAGGTCGACGCGCATGGTGCGCTGGTCATACTCAAAGGTCGTCTCCGCTTCGGGGAAGGGCGTCCCCCCGTAGCTCGGCCCCGAAACGGCGACTCGTCCGGCGAACCGTGGCGCCCGCTGCGTCCCGGTCCACAGCACGTTCGCCGAGATGAGGCCGTCGGCCCTAACGTCGCTCTGTAGTATCGCGAGCCAGGGGGCGAGTCGCACCCGCTCTGCGACGAACTCCATACGGCCGGGATCGACGTCGGGCACCTCGCCATTGACGAACAGTCGCGCCCCCGTCCCTCCATCGGCGTCCCGCAGTTCCAGCGAGTCGACGGTGATGCCGCGCCCGCGCCAGCTCACCGTGCTCTGTCGAGTCGAGCGCCAGGTCGTGGAATCGAGCCGGAGCCGAATCTCGCGCAGACGCACCTCACCCTCTCCCGATCGCAGTGCATACTCGGCGTCGAGGCGGTACTCCGACGTATCGCCGGGGAAGAGGGCGAGCTGGACGTTGCCTTCGCCGCGGCGATAGCTGCCACGAAAGCGCGTACTGTCGAACGCAAACCCTACGGCTCGCAGCGAATCCACCCCGCCATCGGCGAACAGCGTATCGTTAGGTGTGCCGACGCCGCGCCACTGCGCGCTCATCGTTCCGGCCCCCAACAGGCTTCCACGCCACACAATCCCGGCCGTGCGCGCGGTGGCCTTCACATCGACCCCCTTCAGGTTCCCCGTCGCCTCGCCAGTCACGGTGAACGAGCCGCCGATGGAATCGCGCGCGATGGGAGCGACAACCATTGGCTGCCTACGGTCTGGACGCCGTCCCGTCTGCCTCATGTCTGCCGCCAGCTCGGCTGCGGGGCCAGCAGGCGCACGCGCCGCGTCGCGCAGCGAGTCGGCCCGGGCGCGCAGCCGTGCAAGTCGTTCGCCTATTGCAGGCCGAGCGGCCACGAGTCCGGTGTCGCCAGTTGCGATCCAGCGTGCAAGCCCGCCCAGGTCATCGACGCGGGCTACAAAGCGCACGGTGCCTTCACGCCCTGGCACGAGTCCCAGCGATCCGCTGCCCGACATTGACGCGAAGGACGTCGTCGCCGAGAGCGTGTCTATGAACAAAGTGCCGTCACTCGCCCGCGCGTCGACCGTCACATTCCTAAATTCGGCGCTGTCAATCATGAACAGCTGCAAGCGCGACGAGACCTCGGCCGTGAGCGTAGCGGGATCGACTCCTCTGCCTCGCAGGCGCGCCTCACCGTCTACGATCATGATAGGGAGCGAGGTAAGCATTGCCTGCGGCGCCACGTCGTGTAGCCGTATGGTCGCCCCATAAACGAGGGTATCTCCAGCAGTGCGCTGTAGGCTGCCGCTTCCTACTAGTCGGCCGGCGCCTGGCAACGTGACGTTGAGTGCTGCCGTCAGGCTACGCGCGGTGCCTTTGACTTTTGCCGTCCCCGTCACGCTGCCTTGCAAGTCGAGACTGTCCACGAAGTGTTGGGCGAGCCCCAATGAGATGCGATCGAGCCGTGCGTCAAGGTCCACTCGGCGCTCGAGTGGCCCGAGCGTTACGCTACCTTCGACCACGGCGCGCGAACGATCGCCCCGCTCCTCGTGCACGATGTGGAATCGGCCCCGCAGTCGAGCAGCCGACGACCCGCTTAACACACCATCCAGAGAGATAACTCCAGGCACCGGCATCTTGACATCGAAAGCGTGCGCAAGGCTGAGAGGTACGCGATCCGCTCGCAGCGAGAGCGCACTCACCGTCACCGCGTCGGACACGCCAACGCCGCCACGCGCCACCACCCGGAAGGCCGGATGCCCCGCTGCCATCACGCTCGCATCCACCATCACCTGCAGCGCATCGAGCGGTCCGGCGAGGACAGCGTGCCCACTGACCTCTCCGCGCAGTGGAACCTCTAGCCCGGGGACCACGCGCTCGACCAGCGTGGACGACACGCGCTCGGCACGGAGGTCGGTGTCGCGAAAGCGGAGAATGCTGTCGACCACTAGTCCGAGTTTGCCGGCGATCCGCGCCGTCCCGACCTGCACGTTGGCATCGGTAATCGTGTACTCGCTCGCTCCCACGTCCCGGATCGCCAGACGAAGATTGAGGCTACCCGTGCCGCTGTCGGGCAGCGGAACATAGAGCGTGCGTACGTCGGCGAACGACAGCTGCGGAATGCGAAGCGCGGCGTGCAGGTCGCCACTTTCCACCAGATATGCCACCGTGCCCGTGGCTCGGCTGGCCGGGAGGACGAGCACGAGATCGGGGATGGAAACGCTGTCCTCGCCCACCCGTATGTGGCCTGACAACTGCCTGATGCGAAGTGGCGGTGGGTTGAAGGGGGCGGCGACGAGGGAAAGCGAATCAACGTCGAAGCGCATCTCGCTCGCGCCCGGGTCGGCGATGATGGCCTCGCTCAACCGCCCATTGATGTCGGTAAACGACATACGCTGCGTGAAACCGTTGCCGTCGGACTCAACGCGCAGTCGGGTTTCCCCCGCGAGTGCTGCCCTCACAACACTATCTCGCGTTGGGCCCGACACGGACGCGTCGGGCGACCATGGACGCCTGACCGTGAGGATTCCCTGGCGTAGTGAAACATTGCGCAGCGCGATCCAGTCGCCAAAACCGGGAATCGAGTCTCCTACCGCCCCTTCCGAACGCGGAAATATTCGCTCGTAGTTCCATGCACCGCCTGGCGACTGCTCGAGATGGATGACCGGCTTGACCAAGGTGACACCAGAGAGCGCGACATGACGCGACAGCAGACGACCCGCGTCCAGCCGCGCCGACAGGCGCTCGACTCCCAGCAACCGAACGCCGTCGGAGTCGGCAATGGAGACGTTGACCAGCGTGAAGTCGCCTAGCACGTTCCCCTCGATGCGGCCGATGTTCACCTGGCCATGCACCACGTTGGCCAGCCGGCCCAACGCAAACCGACGCGCGCGTTCACGTCCTCCGTCGCTGTGCGTGAGCCAAGCCACCGTACCGACCACAAGCACGATGGCGACGACGGCGGCGACAGCAATAATTCGCAGGCTGCGGCGCATTAGAACGAGGGGCCGATGGCGAGGTGAAGCGTCAGGCGACTCAGTATCTGCCCCAAGGCTCCTCCGGTTGCTTCTGCCTGATCGTAGCGCCGACGCGTCTTGAGCGTCACGAGCTGGAAGGTGCCGTCGCTGGCGGTGACCTGCGTAATCACGGGGAGTTGTTCAACGACTCTCGGTCTGATGCCGAGGTCGAGTCGCACCGGCCCCACCGGCGTATCGAAGCGCACGCCGAATCCGGGGGTGATGGTGGCCGTTGCGCCTAGCAAGTTCGAGAATCGTCGCGTCCCAACTATGGCACCGTCGACGAAGACCGCGCCGCTCAGTCCGGCGGGCACGGAAAGCGGGAAGCGGAACTCCACGCTGGCTTCGGCGAGCGCCGAGCCGCCTAGCGGTCGCGGTTGGAAGGCACTGGCCTTCACGCCGACCGCATTTGGATCGCACAATCCAGCGGCCAGGGTGAGGTTCGTGCATCGGGCAGTGCCCGACGTATCCGCGATGAGAAGCGCGGGGTTGATCGTGAGCACACGCGGTCCGAGCTGGTTTTCGCCGTATCCGCGCACCGATTGCGAGCCGCCGGAGAAGAACAGCTTCCTTGGATGAATCACCCGCTCTTCGGTCGACGACACACCGAGTCGGCGATTGGAACCAGCCATCGCCTCCACCACACCCAATCGGGCGCGAGTGGCGAGTACGCCGCGACGCGTAACGCGAAAATATGCGCTCGCCGTGAGGGCCGCACGATTATAGGCGAAATCGGAACCGGTTGACGCGGAGGCGTGCTCCACATCGAGTCGGGCCCGCACGCCACGATTTGGGGCGAAGAGATTGTTGCTCCGGTCCAACTGCGCCACGAACGACACCGGAGCGAGCGGATGGCGCTCCGATACGACGTCAATCGCTGACGACACACAGAGTCCAACCGCGACGCAGAAGTACACATCGGAGGCATTGATCCTCGATGCTTCGTATGTGTAGCCGAGGGTCGCATTCGATCGCGATCCCAACTCGCGGGTGAACGCGACCGTAGCGCCGACCCCATTGTCGGTGACCACGCCGGGTATGCTTCGGCGATGGGTGAAGATCGACGCGCCGAACTGGTTCGAAGCGCCAAGAAACCAGGGTTGGGCGAACTCCAGACTTGCCGCCCACGTAGCCCGCAGGAAGGGATCTCGCTCCGTCCCGGTCGACCCATTGGTAACGTCGTAGAAGGGGCCGGCACCATTGAGTTGCCGCGCGAGCAGGTTGCTCACCGTACCGCGAACGGTGAGTCGCCTCGCACCCCCGAGGAAGTGATAGCGCGTCAACTCGGCTTCGAGCTGCAGGAAGTCGGCGGTGGTGAATCCGCCCGAGAGCTCGAGGTGCCGCAGGGGAGCCTCGACCAGCTTTAGCGTCAGAGACTTTGCGCTGTCCGACGTGGTCGGAGCGGAGAGGTCGACTTCGGAGAAGAGACCCGAGAGGTAGAGGTCGCGCTGGCTCTCTAGCAGCGACGATCGGCGATACAGGTCGCCGGCCGAGAGGTGGAGCAGCCGACGGATGGTGCGTTCGGAGATGGCGCGGGCGCCGGTGATGTTGATGGCCCGCACCGTTGTTAGGCGTCCGACGTCGAGATCGAGCGTTACCGCTCCTGCGTTGGAGTCGTTCACGACCTCCGACGTGTCGAGGGTAAGGCGCGCGTCGGCGTAACCGCGGTCCCAGAGCGCGTTTCGCAGCAGCGTCAGGCTCGAGTCGATGGCGACGAGGTCGAGCGGATCACCCGCCCGCAGCTGCAATGCCGCGTCGATGGCGCTTCGCTGGAGCACCGTGTCCGACTGTGCAACGTCGAGTCGCGAGATGACCGTCGGCTCGTTTTCCTTCACCTCGAAGACCACTCGGCTTCCCCCGCGCGCCCGCTCGACGCGCGACGTCACCGCGACATCGCGGTATCCCCGCTTCCAGTAGAAGAGGCGAATCCGAAGCGCATCCCGTCGCATCTCCACCGGATCCAGATAGGCACGGACGGCGAATAGCGGCGACCGGCTGAAGAAGCAGATGGGCAAGTACAGCAGCGTGCGACATTCCGTGGGACGGGTCGCCAGGCCTTGCATCAGGGCTTTCTGGTCCACCGACCGTACGCCGCTGACCTCGACGTCCGTTAGCAGTGCACGCCCCTGTGCAACCGCCACTTGTGCGTCGGCGGACAGTGTCGCCGTCGCTGCGGTCGCCGCCAGCAGCAACGCATACGAGATCCTGGCCGTACGCGTCATGATGGGGGCGTCGCCACGCGCACTGCGCCGGCCATGGGCTGCGGTTCGCGCGCTTGCGTGCAGGAATAGGCGCGTGTGAACTCGGCACCGAAGAGTACAATCTGTGTCGAGTAGTACACCCAGACGAGGATCACGGCGATCGTCCCCGCCGCACCGAACGGCGACGCGAGGGCGGCCTGTCCGAGATAGATTCCGATAAGCCGTTGCCCAACGGCGAAGAGCACCGCCGTCACGACGGCACCGACCGCCACATGGCGCCACGCCAGTCGCACATCGGGCAGCACGCGGAAGAGCACACCGAAAAGCGTGGCGGACACCGTGAGTCCCACTACCTCATTCACGACGCGCAGGGCGATAGGCCACCCAGGCGCCATGCTCCCAAACCAGGCGGTGGCAGCGTTGATGGCAGCACTGATCGTGAGCGATACCATGAGCAGAAATCCTATCGACACCACCACACCCAGCGAGCGCAGTCGCCGAACAAGAAGTCCTTTCACGTCGATGAGCGACTTCGACTCGGTCTTGACACGCCAGATTTTGTTGAAGGCCGTTTGCATCTCGAGAAACGCACCCGTGGTGGCGAAGATCAGGCCGACCAATCCGAGAAATGCGGCGCCCATACCCTCGCGTGGTTCGCTAGCGCGTTGGAGAATCGCCTGCACCGCTTCGGCGCCGTCTCGCCCTATGAGGTCGGCAATCTGCCCGACGATTTCTCCTCGCACGGCCTCCTGACCGAAGACGAGACCCGCGATGCCGATGACCGCGAGCAACACGGGAGCAAGCGCGAAGAGTGTATAGTACGCGATCGCCGCGCCGTGGCTCGGAGCCCCATCGTTGAACCACCCGACAAGCGCTTGCCAGAATAGACGGAGAAATCGCCCTGGCGTCATGGGTGTACCATGCGACAGCATACCACGGCGGAGCGTCGGGCTGGCATCCGCCGAAGGATGGATGTCGCGCTTTAGTACGGGTGCACGAGCCCGCGTTTCATCGCAATGGTGATGGCCTGCGTGCGGTCGCGTGCCTCAAGCTTGTGCAGGATCGCTTTCACGTGCGCCTTGACGGTCCCCTCGCTGATGAACAATGTCGTGCCGATTTCGAGATTCGATTTCCCCTGCGCCACACACATAAGCACCTCAAGCTGCCGAGGCGTGAGCACGTCGGACGACACGTGGTCGGCCAATTTCGCGGCGATCTCGGGAGAAATGGACTTCCGACCCGCGTGTACCACGCGAATGGTCTCCATCAACCGGTGGGAGTCGACTTCCTTTAACAGGTAGCTGGCGGCCCCAGCCCGCAAACCCCGGAAGACTTCTTCGTCCGTGTCGTACGTGGTGAGCAAAATCACTCGTGCATTCGGGTCGAGCGCTCGTATCGCCTGCGTGAGCTCGACACCATCCATCGGTTTCATGCGTAGGTCGACGATCGATACGTCGGGCGACTGTTCGGTGAACGCACGTAATGCAGATTTGCCATCGCCGGCCTGCGCCACGACCTCGAATCCGGCATTGGCGCCCAGCACTGCGGCCAACCCCTCCCGCATGATGGCGTGGTCGTCCACGATCAACACGCGAATGGCTGCCTCATTCATGAGGACATCGGAGGTAGCGCAGGATAAGTTGACAGCTCATTGAACATCATCTACCCACATGTTGCGACAACAGCTTCCGACCCGCATCCGCTTCGCATGATACCACAGAGCGCACCAAAAGTACCTCGAAACTCTCCTATGGACGCAGAACTGCTAGGAGATGTGCTGAGCGCGTTCGCGCACGACCTCGGTGGTATCTCCAGTGCACTCTCCCTGTGGGCGGACCAGCTCGGTTCTGCAGCCAGTGGAGCAGGCGTAGTCGCATTGCACGCCTTGGCCGCGGAAGTGCGAGCGCTCGGAAGGCACGCTCGGCAGCTGCACGGTTCGCGCGGAACCGAAACACTCTCAACGATGCGAACAGGGTCGCTGCGCACTTGGTGGAGCCTGATAGAGCGTGTCGGCAATGCGTGTGTGGGTCGAAGCATCGATGTGCGTGGCACGATTGACGATGTCGAGATAGCGCCCGAACAGGCGCACGCTCTCACGTATGTGGTGCTTGCCTTGTTTCGTGATCTTTCGGCGCGCGGACTAAAGCCGCCAGCCAGCGTCACGGTCGTGGCCGCCAACACACCGAGTGGATTTGTTGTGACGCTCACTCCTGCACACTGCAACCTCCAGACCCCTCTCCTGCTTCGGCGGGCCACCAAGTGGCTCGCCTTCGCCCGCCGGACGGCGAGTAGTGTTGGACTAAGCATGGCAGAAGCAGGGGGGACGACGCGAATAACCATCCCCCTGCGAAAAGAATAGGCCGGACGTCCGCCGACCTATTCTCTCTCTCGTTGCTCCATCGGACTTACTTCGTCGCTACCGTTTTTCCTTCCGGGGAAAGCTGATCAACGCTTGACAGGGATTTGCGAATACGCTCGGCCGCGAATGTTTGCGCCTCTTTCGCTTGGTCCAGCACTGCTGCCATGCCGAAGAATTCGTGTGCCGCACCGTCCCACTGTCTGCGCTCAACGTCCACACCTGCGGCGCGCAGTCGCTCGGCGAGCATCTCACCCTCCGAACGCAGCGGATCTATTTCCGCGGCCACGATCGTCACAGGGGGCAGACCGCGCAGGTCCGCACGAAGCAGATCGAGCCGCGTATCCTGGCGATCGGCCGGAGACTTGATGGTGTGCCGAACGAACCAGCTCATCATGGCGCGACTGAGCGGTTTCGCGTTCGCATGTTCGCGGTACGATGTCGTGGTCGTGTCGGTGCCCGCCACGGGGTAGACGGCGAGCACGTGCGAGGGAAGCCGAAGCTTCTGATCGCGCGCTGACAGGGCCGTGGCGATTGCCAGGTTGCCGCCGACGCTTTCGCCAGCGAGCGCGACGCGGGTAATGTCTCCGCCGATCGACCGCGCATTGATGAGGGCCCAACGATAGGCAGCTAACGCGTCATCGTGCGCCGCAGGAAATTTGTGCTCTGGTGCCAGCCGGTAGTCCACGCTGACCACCACCGCATTCGCCAGCTTCGAGAGTCCTCTCGCACCGCCGTCATACACGTCTTTGTTCCCGATCACGAAGCCGCCGCCATGATAGTACACGATGACGGGGAACGGTCCGGCGCCACTCGGCGTGTACACCCGGGACGACATCTGGCCGACTGCGCCGGGAATCATGCGATCCACCGACGTTACGCCTGGTATAAGGTTCGTCGGACTAGTGGACTGCCCCGTCTTTTTCAGCAGCGAGTTGACCGCGTCGGTGGGGGTAGGCTGCAGCCGCGCTTGCTCGGGAGACAGGGACTCGATGGGCGATCCGCCTAACGATGCAAGTTCGTCAAGCACGCTCTGCATCGCGGCGGTGGCCCTGCCAGGTCTTCCGGGAGATCTCATCGAATCACGCAACGACGAGTCGCTCGTAGATTGAGGCGTTGGGCTCAGTGCGACGTTGCCCGTCGCCGAATCGGAGCGGGCATTCGAGCCCGGAGTACACGCAGGAAGCAACACCGCCAGCAGAACAGGGGCCGACGCGGACCGAATAGCAGACTGGACTTTCATTGTCACTCGTTGGCTCAGGGCATGAGCGAGACGTGTCAGGGTGAGGGTGCGTCGCACGCTCGACGGCTGGGCCCACTCACTCGCAGGCGCGACGCAGTGTCTCGGAACGATAGGCTACATCGCTACCCTTCGCGAAGGCATCGCTCTAACGAGCCATATTCACCCACGATGGTTGCACGACGCGCTGGCGGTTCTGCCTATTCCAAGCTAGGCTCCCACGCTTCAGCCTCGCGCGGACCGAGATGCGGATCGCGCTGCAGCATCCGAACGCACGTATTCCAGCGCAAAATGGCCTCGTCGTTCCCGGGCGGGCGCATCGCCTCTGCCCTTCCGTACCAGCCTAACGCCTTCTCGATCCACTCATAGGCCCGCTCCTCGGCGCGGGGCACCTTCCGCTGCAGCATCGATTTAGCCCATCGCTCGCAGATGATGCCGTTGTAGTACGCGTTGCGGTACGGATCGCGCAGCGGGTCCAGCGCCACGCCGGCGCGACGGAGGTCGGCGGCCTGACCGGAGGCGAACTGGTCGGTGATCGAGAGCACGTGCATGACGATGGCTTCCACATTCTCCGGCTCCAGTTCCAAGACGTCGAGGCAGATACTCTCGGCGGCCGTTGAGTCGTTGAGTACGCGATAGCGATGCGCCTTTTGCAGCGCGGCCGCGACGCCTTCACGGGTGATCGGCTTGATGTCCGGGCGTAACCAAGTCACGGTTTCCTCCTGAATAGGCGTACCAGTCTGACCACCGGATCGTAGAACTCGTCGACCACGCGCTCCTTCAAGGGAATAATCGCATTGTCGGTGATGGTGATGTGCTCCGGACAGACGCTGGTACAGCACTTGGTAATGTTGCAGTACCCGATGGCGTGCTCCTCTTTGAGATCGCGCAGGCGGTTCTCGGTGTCAAGAGGATGCATTTCCAGCGCCGCCGCGTAGACGAGAAGGCGAGGTCCGATGAACTCGTCGTGTTTGTGATGGTCGCGCAACACGTGGCATACATCCTGGCACAGGAAGCACTCGATGCATTTCCTGAACTCTTGCGCGCGATCCACGTCGTCTTGCGTCATGCGCCAGGTACCGTCGGGAGCGTCGGGGGGGCGTGGTCTGAACTTCTTGATCTTCTTCTTGACCTCGTAGTTCCACGACACGTCGGTGACCAGGTCACGCACATGCGGAAAGGCGCGCATCGGTTCCACAGTGACCGCCTCGCCGGTCGGTAATTCGTCCATCCGCGTCATGCACATCAGCTTTGGGTGCCCATTGATCTCGGCCGAGCACGACCCGCACTTCCCTGCCTTGCAGTTCCAGCGCACGGCGAGGTCGTTGGCGTTCGTGGCCTGGATCTGGTGCACGGCATCCAGCACCACCATGCCTTCGGTGATGTTTGCCGTGTAGTCCGCGAAGGCACCCTGGCCTCGTTCTCCGCGCCAGATCCTGAAGGTGGTAGCTGCCATGTAAGAGTCCGCTGTTCGGTGTGTGTTGCTCGATCGGGTTGATGCCTCGTGCCGGATCGTCGTCCGTTGGCGAGCCTACGACTTCTGCTCCTCGATGATCGCCTGCAACTCGACGGGCATGGAAGGAATCGGGCGACGCTCGAGCTTCATTTCCCCACCAGGTCCCTTGTGTACGATGATATTGAATCCCCCGTAGGAGGGATCCTTGTCGGGGAAGTCGTCACGAAAGTGTCCGCCGCGGCTTTCCTTGCGCTCGATCGCGGCGAGCGTGATCGCTTCCGATACGGTCAGCAGGTGCTTGAGGTCGAGAGCGGTGTGCCATCCCGGGTTGTACTCCCGGTTGCCGTGCACACCCACGCGCTCGGCGCGCGCCGCGAGCGCGGCCAGACCGTCAAGGGCCTGTCGCATCTCCGAGTCATGCCTGACGATGCCCACCAGCTTCTGCATCATGCCCTGCAGTTCGTGCTGGATGGCGTAGGGCGCCTCCGGACTTCCCCCACGCTCGAAGGGCGCGAGCGCCCAGGCCGCAGCCGCGTCTGCCTGGCCCTCCGGAACGTGAGCCGTCCGCTGCAACGTGGCAAATTTCGCGGCGTACTCTCCCGCGCGCTTCCCGAACACGAGCAGGTCGGACAACGAGTTTCCACCCAGTCGGTTGGCGCCATGAAGGCCCGCGGCGCATTCTCCGGCGGCAAAGAGCCCCGGCACGCTGGTCATCTGCGTGTCACCATCCACCCGAATTCCTCCCATGATGTAGTGCGTGGTGGGGCCGACTTCCATGGGGGTGGTCGTGATGTCGATGTTGGCCAGCTGCATGAACTGGTGGTACATCGACGGCAGCTTTTTCCTGATATGCTCCGCCGCTTTAGGGAGGCGCTCCTTGATCCACGCGATGTCGAGATAGACGCCACCGTGCGGGCTGCCGCGCCCCTCGCGCACCTCGCGCTGGATGCAGCGCGCCACATGGTCGCGCGTGAGCAGTTCGGGCGGACGGCGAGCCGATTTGTCCCCCTGCGTATACCGCCACCCTTCGTCTTCGTTGTCGGCCGTTTGGCTCCGGTAGTTCTCGGGGATGTCGTCGAACATGAAGCGCTTCCCCTCCGAGTTTCGCAGCACCCCCCCTTCACCCCGCACGCCCTCGGTCACCAGAATGCCCCGTACGCTCGGTGGCCACACCATGCCCGTGGGATGGAACTGCACGAACTCCATGTCCATCAGTTCGGCACCCGCGTGGTAGGCCAATGACTGACCGTCGCCCGTGTACTCCCAGCTGTTGCTCGTGATGTCGAAGGCGCGTCCCACCCCGCCTGTGGCCAGCACCACGGCGCCCGAGGAGAACATCCGGAAGCGCCCCTTCTCGCGGTCGTACGCCATTGCGCCAGCCACCCGTTCACCGTCCATGAGCAGCTGGACGATGGTGACCTCCATGTGAACGTCGATGTCCAGATAGATCGCGTGGTCCTGGAGTGTCCGGATCATCTCGAGGCCCGTGCGGTCGCCCACGTGCGCGAGCCGCGGATACCGATGTCCGCCAAAGTTGCGCTGCAGAATGCGACCGTCCTTCGTACGGTCGAAGACCGCACCCCAGGCCTCGAGCTCGCGCACGCGGTCGGGCGCCTCCTTCGCGTGCAGTTCGGCCATGCGCCAGTTGTTCATGTACTGGCCGCCGCGCATGGTGTCGGCGAAGTGCACCGTCCAGTTGTCGCGGTCGTCGACGTTCCCCATGGCGGCCGCCACACCGCCCTCCGCCATGACCGTGTGGGCCTTGCCTAACAGCGACTTGCAGACAAGACCCACGCGAGCGCCGCTGGCCCGAGCGGCGATTGCCGCCCGGAGGCCTGCACCGCCCGCGCCGATGACCAGGACGTCGTGCTCGACGCGTTCGTAATCGGCCATCTATACAATCCTCAGATCGGTCAACAGGCCCATCGCGCATAGCCGGATGTAGACGTCTGTCAGCGCCACCGAGAAGAGGCTGCACCAGGCCCACGACATGTGCCCGCGGTTGCAGACGCTAGAGCAGTCGTAGGCGAATTTGCGAACCGGTGCCTTCGACATCTGATCGAGCAATCCCCCCACCACGTGCCGCATGGAATGGCAGCCGATGGTATAACCGGAGAGCAGAATCACGTTGGCCAACATCACGAGCGAGCCCACGCCGATTCCGAAGCTCCGGCCGCCCGTGGCGCTTTCGAACCAGAACGCCTGCCACGCGTCATACCAGAGGAAGACCAAAAACACGAACGCCAGGAGCAGTCCGTAGCGATGGATGTTCTGCATCACTAAGGGAAACGTTCGCTCGCCCAGGTACGACCGGCGTGGCTCGCCTACCGAGCACGCCGGAGGATCGGCCCAGAAGGCCTTGTAGTACGAACCGCGATAGTAGTAACAGGTGAAGCGGAAGAGCGCCGGAACGGGAAGAATGAGCAGTGCCGGCGAGAAGGGGAGCCATCCCGGCCACCACGCCGGCTTGGGTCCGAACCAGGCGTGCGGCGAGTCGCCCCAGATTTCCGGTGAGTAGAAGGGTGAGAGGTACGACCCGTAGGTGTAGTGCGCGTTCTGGAACGCGGCCCAGGTGGCGTACACGAGGAAGCTGGTCAGGATCGTGACGATGATGACGTTAGGCCACCACCATGCATCGCGACGCATGGTTTCACCGAACTTCCGCTGGTCCACTACCGGCAGCAATCGTTGCATGCAGTCGTTCCTGAGCAGGCGTTGAGCCGCGCGACCCGGGGAATGGGAATTCCAACAATCGCGGCGAGGGGAGTATGCGACGGCAGCACACAATGAGCAACGCAGAGCGAAGCCGCGCCGGTATGCCCTCGCGTCTACTTCGAGTCGTTCCTCGTTAGAAATCCTTTCATCGCCTGCGCCACCCGGTCGCGCGAGGTAAACATGAAATCCGGGTGCGTGCCGGGAACCACCACGACCTCGAGCCGCTTCAGTTCTCGCTTGACGCGTGCCATCGAAGCCGCCCGAAACGGCTGCATATGCTTCTCCTCCCAGGCCAGGAACTTTGTCCGCTGTAGCGAGTCTCCGTTGACCACGTCCAGAAACGTCTCGGAGTAGATCGCGAGTGCGGGAGCATTCACCTTGGCATAGACCCGCCCGTTCGTCATCAGCGCGTCCAACAGTGCGGCCGAGACGCTGTCGCTCGCCCGTGGGCGGACGGTACCATCCGACTGGACGTCGACCATGTCGCGGAGATAGGCCTCCAGCCGATCGGACTCGGCGACGGCGGGGAAGAAGGTTCCCGTCTGCCATGCTCGAAAGGCGTCGAGCGACACCAACGCTGCGGGCGTGGGGCTGAAATCGGCCGGAAGTTCCTTGACCGCTGCCACGAACGCCCGATCGGCCCAGTCGTAGGCGCCGTCGAGATAGACGATCCGGTCGACCCGATCGGGGTACGTTCCAGCCATGGCCGTGATCTCGTTGCCGCCCATCGACCAGCCCGCCAGATGCGCCTTGGCGATCTTGAGACTGTCCATCACTGCCCTGAGATCTTCGGTCAGCGTGGCGGTATCGAACGGCCCGACCTTGCTGGACCGGCCGTGCCCCCGCCGCGCGTACGCGACGATTCGAAATTGGCCGCCAAGAGCGGGAATCATGTCGTCGAAGACGTGCGGGTTGTCGCCGAGCCCGTGAATCAGGATGAGGTTCGGCCCCGTCCCGCCCCAGTCGAGGTAGTTGAGCTTGACCCCGTTCGCCATGACGAATCCAGTGGCATGGGTCGACGGGTCGGTCCAGACCGGTGTCACAGTTTCGCGGACGACGGGGTCGGCCTTCTCAGACGAGCACCCGACGACAATGACCAGCGAGATGACGGCGAGCATCGATCGGGGTGTGCGCGACATGATTCTCCCTTGGAGTAGGTACAGCGTTAATCGATACGGTCCACGGGCCGGCACGGCAGGGGCCCAAGTAGTTGCATTCTCCATGTTGTATAACTTTTCCCGGCGCTCGGAACAACACTTGTGCTGCCACGGCAGGGATACACGACCCGGACTCTGCACTGGCCACCACTTTGCCGTGCAGGCCACGCCGCCGCATTACACAAACTATCCACACCTCAACGCACCCCCGGCCACCAGTTCCAGCGGCCGGCCATTCGCAGGAGCGCGGGGCCCACCGCCATGCGGACGAGCGTGGCGTCGAGCAGTACGGCCACCGCAAGTGTGAAGCCGAGAATCTTGATGATCAAGAAGTCTCCGAGTGCGAAACCGGCGAAGACGATGAGCATCACCAGCGCCGCACTCGTAATGATGCCTCCCGTGCGCGCCAGTCCCTCCACTAGCGCCTCACGATCGGAGAGACCCTCCCGCACCCCCTCCGCAACACGCGACACCAGAAAGACCTCGTAGTCCATGCTCAGACCAAACACGATGCAGAAGACGATGATCGACACGGCGGGGAACAGTCCATCGATGGGTGCCGCGAGCCCGAGGAGACGCACACCGTGTCCATCCTGAAAGACCAGCACCGACGCGCCGACCGCGGCCGCGACGGAGAGGCAGTTGAGCGCGACGGCCTTGATCGCGATGAGTGGCGAACGAAATCCGATCATCAGGGCGAAGAATGTACCGATCACAACGAGCCCGATCACCCCGGTCACGCTGCCGCCGATGGCATCCTGATAGTCGGCGTTCTGCGCGGGAAGGCCACCTACGAAAATGCGCGTACCCGCGAGTCCGGTCAACGACCCGATGTCCAT
>Ga0163144_10006907_pt1 | contig 24983 bp, 27 predicted proteins | sample OliLak19BULKMAT1_FD_123175 | JGI IMG/M metagenome (GOLD analysis project Ga0163144, IMG submission 123175) | Freshwater microbial mat bacterial communities from Lake Vanda, McMurdo Dry Valleys, Antarctica - Oligotrophic Lake LV.19.BULKMAT1 | ecosystem: Environmental > Aquatic > Freshwater >... | reverse complement strand
TAGATGCAGCCGCTGCTGATTGATCATTTCCTATAAAATCGTCATATAATGTAATAGTAGTTGTTGGATCAAATCCAGCTCCTGATGCAGTTATCCACTCAAGACCACTAGCTTGTGCGCTATTTGCAGATAATACTTGACCATTGGTTCCTACTGGGAGTCTTGTATTTAATGTTGAATAAACTAGTACATCTCCTTTGGTTGTTAAAGGAGAAAGATTATCAAAAGCAGCATCAGCCGTTGTAGCATTTGTTCCACCATTTGCAATTGGAAGTGTTCCAGATACTCCAGTAGTCAAAGAAATAAGAGGCAAATCTGCAGCAACTAATGATCTGAATGTTGGATTAGCGGGAATTCCAGTTGTTGGGCCAGCTAAAATTCTATTGGCAGTTTGAGTAATTAAATCAAGAGTTAAAGTACCAGTAGTTGTTACTGGAGACCCTGTTACTGAAAATAAAAGTCCAGGAGCACTCAATGCTACAGAAGTAACAGCTCCTGCTCCAGTTATCCACTCAAGACCACTAGCTTGTGCGCTATTTGCAGATAATACTTGACCATTGGTTCCTACTGGGAATCTAATATTATTAGAAGCATCTGTTGTTAACAAATCTCCTTTGGTTGTTAAAGGAGAAAGATTATCAAAAGCAAGCAACAAAGTTGTTTGTCCAGTACCACCTTTGGACACGCTGAGTGTCCCACCTAAATTATCTAAAGTTAATCCAGACTCATCAACGGACAATTCTATCTGTTCATTAGCACCAGGATTTAAAATTGCTGTAGTAATTGTTGCAGTAGAGGGAATTTTTCCATTTAGATAATCATTAGTAGTGTCTGTTGCACTGATTCTAACTTTATTGTCAGACGTAACACCAGACTCAGTTCCTGTATCATCTTTTATGTATAATTGTTTATCTGTCTTTACATAGACCGACACTTCCCCACTTGCTGGAGTAGTAGGGGCTGTTCCTTCTTTTAAGTTTATTTTTGACATAAATATTCCTTATAAAACTAATAGTTCTCCACCAATATCGATAGTAAGAGTTATTCCAGAGTCAATTATAGTATCTCTTCCTAACATTGTATAGTCATTTGGTACAGTAAAATCTTGGATAATAGTTCGTTTAATAAGAATATTATCAGAACTTGTAGCGGAGGAAGAACTTCCTACTAAATCTAGCTGTCCAGTTGTGGGGTTAAATCGAAATGGCATATTAAGTCCTAGAGAGGTCCAATAAAAAGTTCTTGGTAGAATCAGTATAATTTATAGTAACGGTTTCCTGAATTGTTCCCGCAATTCCACCTACACGAGAGGAATATACTTCTTGAGTCGATGTGGGATAAGAGGCAGTTATAGAGTCGTATGGTTTTTTAAATAGCTGGATAGTTTTTATTGAACCATCTGTTGCTAGACTTAATTCCGTAACTCCATCTCCTATTCTAACAGAGTCTGCAACATCTCCAGCGTTAGGGGAGTTGTCTAAATGAGTAAGGTCAACATCAAGTTGTGCGCCGTCCAAGTTAACTTCGTCTATCCCAACAAGAGTGACCCGAGTTGGGTTTGGATTTTCAACAATTTGAACAAGGGAAGCTACAGCAGACTGTTTTGGGTAGAATGAACCTTCAGTCCCACCATTGGCTGTGCCAATCTTAAGAGCTACTGCTATATTTTCAGAGCCAGCATCCGTGACTACAACTGAGGAGTTATCCCCATAAAGTCCAGATCTTAACTCATAATGGTCTGTAAGCCAATCACATGTAAACTGTCTAAACGCTAAGTTTAGTGTGGGGTCAGTTGCCTCTACTCCATTTATTGCAGTAGCCAGCGCCAGAGCTATGGCTTTAGGGTCTTTCAAAACTTGGTAGCCAAGAATGGATACTAGATGTGGCCCGTCCCCATTAACTGTAATATTAAACTTATAGTCTGCTCCAAGAGAAATGTTAGTAGATGGGTTTACACCGGAAACGGACCTGCCATACTGCAAGTTCAGTTTCTGCACACCTTGGGCTAAAGGTCCTTCAGTACCTGTAGTAGGAGTAATTTTAGACACTGAGTATACTCCTTTTTATAATCTCTTTAATTTTTTACGGTATAAATCGACGTAGTCGATAATTGAAGGGGCTTCTGGAAGTTTTAGACTACCTGGCTTTCTGATAGGCCTTTGTTTAAGTAAGTCTTTGAGTTCACTGGACTTAAAAAATGCTGAGTAAATAGCAACGCCTAAGATAACTAGGCCTACGATTGCTAAATAATACCAGATTTTTTTCAATAAGTCCATAATGATTAGTGAAATAGAAATGCGAATTTTTCAAAAATTTGAGCAAGAAACTTAAGTAACCCATATCCAGCTAAAGGTGCACCAAGAATTAAAGTGTAAACCTTTAAATTTCTATAAAGTGCTTCTTTTTTAAACTGAGCTTCAACTTGAATTTTTCTGCGAACTTCTCGTTCCTGCCGTTCTTCTTCAATATGACTATACACCAAATCTAATTTGGTTGTCAATTCTTTTTGTACTAAAGCTATATCGGATTCCATGCCAATAATTTTCTGTTCTTGGAGGTCCGATCTTTTATGGGCTAACTCAACGCCTTGTATGTGAATCTCTAGCTGTTGGTTATATTGTCCCATATGCTCATTGTTACGAGACATTTCAACTTTAACAGTTGCTACGTCCACATTTATGTTGCTAATACGGTCAGTGAGGAGTTTAACGTCGCTATTGAGACTCTTCAGGCTCTCTAGAACCATGCTTATGTAACTAGGGGTTTTCATTACTTCTTGCCCTTCGGCTTCAAGGGTCTTTGTTGGAAGTATTCAAACACTTTGTTTTCCCCAGTCTTTAGGTTCATCTTTCTGATAGGTAGGCCGCAATTGGCTTGGTAATGGGTAGCCTTATCTAGTAGGTCTCCCGGCTTAACTTTACGCTTAGCAGCGGCAGCGATTTGCTTGTTTGTGGGTACTTTCATCATGCTCATTTTTAGCTCCTAAAAAAGTTATATAATCGCTATGTAGAAACCTATATTAACTACCTGAAATCATTGGACTTAAAAAATTCACTGTTTTTTACTATTTCCCGTTTTTTGAGGTCAATTTTAGGCATTATTTATCTTTGCTCATCTTCTTGCCTAAAATGTTCGCACCACAGTAAGCTAGAGCCAGTCCAACTAGTACATCTGCCATTGCTTGGCTTAGTCTGCCCTTCTCATTAAGGTAATAGGCAGCACCTGCAAAGGTCATAATGACTCCAAGCTTACGACTCGTCATTCTAAAGAGATACTCTGAAAAGGAGAACCCTTCGAATTTACTAGTTATTTTCAATTTCAGCCCTTTCAGGGCTTTCCATATCGATTTCATTACTTTCCACCTCAGTGTATTCGACCTCTACGGCCTCTTCTGTACCTTCTTGTATAAACTTATTAAGTGATGGGTCCGTCCTAAGTGCATTCTGAATCATTCCAGTCAATGCCTGGCGGGTAATAGTATTCATTGAAGTCTTTACTTCAATCACTTCAGCCTGTTTTCTTACAAGACCAACAGCGGACTTCATTTCGAGAATACTCTTTATAAGGCCGTTATATGTGCGTAGGGAGTCGTTTAAGTTTTTATTGGTGGCTGAGTATTCCACTTCACCAGTCTGAAGATTAGTTCTGGCAATACCTTCTTGATCCATCTCATCCCATCTCTGGGCTCTAATACGTTCTAGTTGCATCTCAGCAACTTTTTCTAATTCTCTAATCTGATCTAAAGTCTTCTCGTCTTCCGTTAAAATGTTCTTGTGCTGTTTGACAGCTTCCATAACGAAATCGGGTATAGTGCTCTTGAAGATACGCCAGAGTTGTCTAGATGAGATATTAAGGTTATGAGAATCTTGTAACCACAAAGCGATTTGCTCGGTGGATTCGCCGTTAAACTTCCTTTCATACATCTCAGTAAGAACTGGTCTAGGAAATGTAGAAACACGCGTAGTGCGCGGGATACGGTCTATAATGGCATCTAGGGTAAGAATGACAATTCTCCTTTCACATCTAACTACTAGTAACTATAACAATTTTTAGTATACCACAAAAATAAAGAAAATCATGTGTCTCTGTGTGCAGTGAATCAATGATGCACTTCACACTCACTGGAAGTGGGTTTAGAGTGCTTCGTCTTCTCGGCAACGGAGTTGCCTGAAATAGGCTAAAAAATGGGTCATTTTTTGACCCTGGAAAAAGTTATATAATCGCTATGTAGAAAAGCTGCCTCACTTGAATAATATCAAGGGGTTACAAGGGGGGTCTAAAAACTGGTTTTCTCAAAAAAGGAGGTAAAAAACGGGTATTTTTAGGGGTCAGCCGTAAAAAGTGTCAAATAGGAGGGTGTTTTTACCATAAAAAGTGTAGGGGGGAGTTCAGTAGGATGGGTAATGAGGCAAAAAAGAAGCCCCATTTTTAGTGGGGCTTCCATAAAGAGTCATAGCTTTAGTGTTGAACTATTGTTCTTACACCTGATTCTTTCCCATTTAAAGCCCTTTACAGGGCTAAACAGGTTATATGCTTTTGTATTATGTTTTTATTCTTATAATCCGTCAGAGATTTCTACGTATTTTCTTAATACTAAAGGTTGTATTCTTAGTTGTATGTATATATCTTTTTCTTTATTATATTTTGTTATTATTCTATTTTATTTTTCTTTATTGTATATGTTTTTTAGTATATCTATATATCTAATATACTAGTAGTTGCTTTAAGCCCACTTTACTGGGTACTGTCATAGCCTTAAGAATCCTTTCTAATTTATTCCTAAGGTTACCCTATCCTGAAGCCACCAAGCACGTTTTCGTATAGGTTCGATTCTCTTGGCTTAACCAGGTTATGTCCCCTAGACCTTTTATCTAGGGTGTATCTCATACTTAGCTGTTATTATTGATAATGTCAACTAGAACCGTTTCTTTCTTCGACCTATTAGATTATGAGATCGACTACTCTTAAGTAGTTTGTCGCTTGGGACAAAAGTGGTCATTTGAGCCACATTATGGGTAGCTGCGAGTAAATGTAACCAACTCATCGGTATATCATCATGCGAGGTTTGGTTACTGATTCTACCATCCTCAGTCATAACTAACCCATTGAATTCTCTAATGATTTCCTCAGTCTTTAATCTATCTTCTGCAGTCTTGTAAGGGAATTTGATCTTCCCATTTTCCATAAGAATACGTAAAGCAGGGATACCAGACTGTAGGCTATTCTTCCCAGACCTAGTTACCACGTTAGACTTTAAAGGTAGGTTAGTCTTCTTTTTGAAGAAGTCTGAGTAGATCTTTTGAAAGGAGTTACTTTCCAACATGCCAAGAGTTACGTTGAACTGTCTACAGAACCGTGAGATCGTCTCTATTTGCTTGTCTACGAACATATCTTGGTTTTCTGGGCTATCTCTGTACCGATCATAGTTTAACAGCGTGAGGGTGCCATTGCCGTCCATACGAGCGGTAGATATGACCGTGTAGTCTCCCTGATTAGTCCCAGGCATACTAAAGTCAGCTCCCAAGAAGACCTTCTGGTTTCCATAGTAGTCTTTAACGTAGGAAGCGCGCTCATCTAGGCACTTCTCTAGGATGTAAAGGGGAAATAGGCTGAGCTTATCGGACATAGGGTTATTCTGGAACTCTTTCTCAAAGGATACGATCCCGTAGGTCTTCCTGTAGTCCTCAAGTTCATGCTCAGGTAACTGTTCAGGCCATATGGATTCTGCTGTTTCTTCATCATATGCCTTTAATTTCAAGAACTTAAAGGAGCTGGAAGCTCCGAGTTTATGTAGTAAATCATCTTTATGCTGAGCTGTCCCAACGAATAAGATCCTGGCATTCTTGGTAGCCATCGGCCTAATAGTCTGGGCATAGTAGTTAAACAGGTCTTCCCGTTGCTGTTTAGTCAAAGAGTTCTGGTTTGATAGAACATCGTCCAGAATGATAGAGTTTGGGTGATTCCCTCTTAACTTGGCTGTAAAGCTCTTTACCTTGATAATGCAATCATTCTTTAACTTGACCTCGTTCTTGTTCCAAACGCTGTCCTTAGAGGTCTTCTCGATCATTAGAGCGTCCTTTAGGGCCTCATTATCTTCGATAATCTGCTTTATTTCTTCTAGAATCCGTTTTGCCTGATCCTCTGTTTCAGATAAGATCATGGTAAACTTGGACTTTTGGTAAAAAGCTAGCCAGATACTTAAACAAACGCTAAAGAAATGGGACTTGCCAACCCCCCGAGGTGCCAGGGTTATGGCCCGGTCGGCGTATACCTGTGCTGCGAACTTCCTATGGAAGTCCTTTACAGTGAAATGTAGTACTTGCTCAAAGAATAATAGGTAGTCAAATTCAGAGATTTCTTCAATAAAATCAGCACTTTGTAGGTAGTTTATATACTTTTCTTCAGTATTAAGCTTATGTCGCTTAATCAAGTATTCTGAGACTTCTTTTGGCAGAGGTTTGGATAAAAGTGAATGATAATAGGCATTAGGGTCCCCTAGGAAATTCTCGTCTGGAGTATCCGGCTCTGGAGAAGAAGGGGGAATTTCCTTTTCATTGTCTGACATAGTGGGGATCTTTCTTTAAAGCCAGTATATCACAAGTCTATGAAATATTTTCCAATATGTAAATATTTCATGGTACACTAAACTCTGGTTCTATTTAAACTTTTACAAGTTTACGAAAGGAAGATCAATGAGTACTGAAAATAAAGACCAAGTAAAGCCCGAAGCTAAAGTTTCAGAAGGTTCTGAAAATTCAGCAAACGTAGCGGCTATTAAGAAAGAACTTGAAGAAAAGCTCGAATTAGAGCAAGAATTGGCCCGAGCTAAAACTCGTGCTAAAGATACCGAGTCTAAGTTGCAAGAAACTGCAGACCAATTCAAGGCCCTTGCCCAACAATTTGATGACTTGAAGAAGAAATCAATGAGTAAGGAAGAACTAGAAGCTTCTGAAAAGAAACAACTTTCAGAAGAAAACTCTAAGTTAAAAGAAAAAGTTTCTGGCTTAGAAGTTAGCCTAAAGCAAAAAGGCATTGAGATTACTCGTATTAAAGTAGCTCATGAAGAAAGACTTCCTGCCGACCTAACCGATATGGTTACCGGAGACAGTGAAGAAGAGATTCGTGCCAAGGCTAAGAAATTAGCTGCACATCTTAGAAGTAATAGAGAGTCTGAGACTACTATTATTAATAAAGTTAGAGAAGTTGGTACTGAAACAGGAACAAAAGAAGGTGTACAACCTCAAGGACAGCAAACGGGAAGCAAGAAACCTCAAAACTTTCAAGAAGCGAAAGACGCTCTCTATAAAAAGTTTGTCGGTTAATTCTCCTTGTACTTAATTGAATGTGCACTTATAATTATTAACTAAGGGAGAGGGACTAATATGTCAATATTACGCTTTACACCGAGTTCTGGAAGTATTCTTCCTGCACTTGGGGCGAACCGCGCTGAGCTTAACGATCTTTTCGAAGATGCAGTTACTAACCAGCTTAACGATGATAACTTACTTCGAACACTTCTACCTGAATTACCTATGGTCGGAAACCCATACGGAATCAGGCTACGAACTGGTCGCAACGCTACCGCTGCAATGAAGGCAGAACCTGCTGATGGTTCGTTCTCACAAACAGACGCTAACTTCGGAAATCAAGACCGATTACGAGCTGCTGTTTTAGCTGAAATTGTACAAATCGGTATCCAAATTTCTGACTATATGATGGCTTCGGCTTCCGGCGCAGGCGGGCTAGATATCATGGTAGAAGAAATTGAAGGCGCGACAATGGACTTCCGAGATTTGGAAGAAAAACAATTGTTTGCTATCAACTCTGGAACCATTGCTGGTGAAAGTGCACAAAACTTTACCGGACTACGACATATCATCCAAGATAGTACTCCTACTCCTACGGACACGGATACTCTTTATGGACTTGATAGAACTGCTAGCACTGTTCTTTTCTCGAATGCCCAATACGGCGCAGTTCCTGGAACGCCAGAAGCTATTACACGACAAAAGTTAGATACAGCGATGCGTGACGTATTTACGGATGGAGCTCGTGGCTCTCTTTGGATTACGAAACCTGAGCAACTCGACAGTATCAATGACTTATTTTCCGCTGGACAACGCTTCATGAATGAAGTTGAAATCGAAGCCGGATTTGTAGTTCAAAGTTACCGTGGAATTCCAATCGTTGTGTCAGTAAACTGTTCGGATACGAACGGTGCTACACTAGTAAATGACGCTGCCGGACCTGGCGATGTGTTCTTGCTTGATCGACGTTTTATCGAAAAGCGAGTTCTAAAATCTCCTTCCTTAACAGCTATTGCTAAAGATGGACCAACTGAGAAAATGTATCTTGAAGCTTTCGAAAATCTCGTAGCCAAGAAACCAAATGCTCACGCAGCTATCTACGACTTGAACTAATAGTTCGTTGAAAATTAAAGAAGTGGGGTGGTAAAATACCCCACTTCTATTTTTCTAGAAAGGACCTCAAATGCTTCGATATGGTAAACAATCTCCTTCGTCTGATGAAGCGAGCCCTGATAAACTTAACCGAGAACGAATGGTTGAGAAAGCAGCCGCTAAATTTATCAGAAAACTTGAACTGATGGTAGAGTCTAAATTACCAAAAGAACATATTCTTGCTTCAGCAGCACAATATGGATTAGAGACAGCTGATTATTCTAAAAAAATATCTGACTATCTCGGCATTGTAAGCCCTGCTCCTGAAACAGTATCGAAGTCTCAGAAGCCGACTCACAAAAAATCTGAGTCGAAGAAAGAAGCTAAGACAGAAGAAGTTGTTGCAAAACAACTAGAGTCTTCTGAAGCTGAGTAACAGTCGTGAAATCGAGGGGATTTAAGTGTTACAGCGGAAGACCACAATTACATACTGCAAAAATTCTGACCTAAGACTCCGTTTTCCAGATATCAAAAACTATCTCGATTCCAATTGGTCCGATCAAAATGTAGAGCACTACCTCAACGAAATGAGAAACCAATCTCATTTATGGATCAACAATCAACTAGAAGCTTTTGAGCTTCAAACTTTCGCTTTAGATAACGACAAACGCATTATCGAAGCAGACTACTCAATATATTTAGTACTAAGAGGCTCTTCCAAAAGAGTTTCTCCAGATTTACTGGAAAGATTTCTTTCAGATTCCCGTAATGGACTTGCTGAAATTGAGAAGAAAAAATCATCCAGAAAAAACCTCAATTCCCAAACGAGCCGCTTTTCCAGACAACGAACTAAGATGAAGGATTTCGGCAACTTAGGGGACCGTTAATGGTTAAAATCACTTTAAGTGGTAAAGCCGTTGAACAGAGCGGAGGCCTTGTTAATTTCATGCAAGATTTAACAAAGGCTATAAACAGGGCTATAAACAGGTCTGTTGAAGCTGAGTCACGTAAGTTGGCTAAAACTGTAGTTCGTACATTCGAAAATCAAGCCCTACCTCTACCTGCTTTAAACGCAGACTACAAAAAACAAAAGATAAAACAAGGTTTTGACCGGCGCATTGGATTTAGGACTAAGTCTATGGTCAAAGCTATTAAATTCTTTAAAAATTCTAAGCGTAAATTCTTTGTCGGTGTCAGACGTCAAAATGCTTTGGGTAGAGCTAAGACTGTACAAAAGACCGCAATTCCTAAATACGCACGTTATTTTGAATTTGGAACACCTAAACAACCGCCACGGGCTGTATATACCCCACTTTTAAAGGCATCCCTGCCTAAATACTCTAGAACGATTAAGCGTGAGATTAGAGTAGCTATACACGATGTTGTAACTATTTGGGGATGGATCTAAGTAATGAATGGTATGGACTCAAGCCCATTTCCAGACCTAGGCCCTAAAACTGTAAGTAAATTACTACAGAATAGGCTGTCAGATATCGTCATTAGAGATCGACACGTCCCAGTTCAGTGGGAAAGCCCTGAAAGTTCAGAGCTTAAAGAGACCTACCCATGTATATATCTTGAATTTTTAGACCTAGAACGTGCTGACGACCGGCAATTTTCTGGTACAATAGACTATGCCTTTAACCAGTTATCTGATGGAACTTACGCAGATTCGGTTAGGATAAAACAGCCTGATGCATACTTTGCCTCCTTCAGTGTTCATTTGTATGCAGAGAGTGTTGATGATACAATAGAGTTGGTAACAGAGGTCAATAGAAGGATACCCTCTTTTGGTTACCAGTTTATACTAAACGATGGAAAATACCGTTTAGCGGTTCAGAGACCTGAGCCAAGTATAAATGCGGATATTGTGGAAGATGTATTCTTTCATCGCATCTATACTTATCGGATTGAAAGCTACTTGTTTGACTATAGTTCACTAACAAGTCTTCCAACCCTAGATCAGAGTAATATAGACCTCAGCAAGGTCAACATAGAGGTAGTGGTAAAAGATTAAGATATGAAAATAAGACATCTAAAAAATCAAATTAGAAGTTTTAATCTTATGAGTGGTAAATCACTTTACTTGTACCCACTAGCCGAAAATATCGAAATTTCTGAGCAAGATTTTTACCTTTCTAAAAAATTACAGCGGTACGTCAAAGACGAAAGGGCTGTAATAATTCAGGAAGATAGAGTTTACGGAGAAAGTCAAGTTAATGCCTTACAGGGCTTAGAGACTTACGAAAGAGGTCAAGCTTTCTCAACTAGTGATAATAATTCTTTGAGTAGTAATTCGAAGAAAAATAAAAAGAAGCAAAAGTCTTCGGAGGAATAAAAAATGGCAGCTCCTAAAGTCTTGATAAGAGAAGTTCAGTCAGGAACTAATACAATTGTTGGTGTAGGCACCTCAGTTGCTGGTTTTGTTGGCTTAGCAGACAAAGGCCCTATCGGCCAAGCTCAACTTGTAAGTTCTTTCGAACAATACACACAAGAATATGGCGATTTTAGATCGGATTCATATTTGTCTCACGCTGTCTTAGGATTTTTCCAGAACGGCGGACAATCATGCTTCGTAGTTAGAACTGGACACTACAGCAATTTAGCCAATGGTATTTTAGAAGTTACTGAAAATGCCAAGTCGACTGTAACTATAGTTGATAGAAATGAATCGGCTTCGATTCTCCAAGTAGACGCTCTTAGCGAAGGAGATCATGGAAATGATCTAGCCATTAAAATTAGCAGAGCTTCAAATGAGTCTTCTTCTTTCAATAAAGTATTTGGTTCTGATGCGGGAGTATACACAGACAATACATCAGCTGCTAGATCTGCCGCCCTTTTCAAGGCTATGGTAGATGATGGTGGATCTTTCTCAGATTCTACTGTTGCCGCTGCTACTGCAGGTGGCGGAACTCCATTTAATGCATTAAGCGCCGCTCCTGCTATTGATGATGCTTTATATATTGGAGCTAAAGAACGAACTTTTGATTCCATGTATTTCGGAATCTCTACGCCGGCTACGACTGCGGGTGTTGCCCAATTAGAGTATTGGAACGGATCTTCGTGGCAATCACTAAGCCCTACCACTGACCAGATCACTTCTGGTGGAATCACTTTTGGAGCCGCAGTTAATGCTAATGCTTTAGTACAATTTAGTGTTCCAGCTGACTGGAAACGAGTTTCCATAAATAGTTCATTAGGTTACTGGGTTCGATACAAAGTTACGACAGTGTTCAGCGGCACTGCCCCACAAATTAACAGAGTAAGCTTAAGTGAAGACAAACCTTTTGGTGCCTTCACAGCTGTAGCAAGTAATGTAACTGAAACAGCCGCTGCCACAGCAGTCAATGATGTTATGTATCTTGGCTCTAATTCACCTTTCAAGTATGCCGTACTTTCGTTACTAACCCCTGGAGATTCTTCAGGAATAGTAGCTTGGGAATACTGGAATGGTCAAAGTTGGTCTGCACTACAAAACATCACACAGACTGTTGCCAATGCACAACACTTACGAGCATCTGGCACTGTTGGATGGGATTCCCCAAGTGATTGGAGAAAGACCTCTATCAACAGTAGCTCAAGCTTTTATTTTGTTAGAGCACGAATTACCACAGACTATTCATCGGCTTATCCTTCATTAGACCACGCCTTACCCGCCTCAGACTTGTTTAAACTTTCAGTCTTGCTATCAGGTACTGAAGTTGAGTCTTTTGATAACGTGCAAGTAGAAGACAGCTCCCTAGCTAGCTACGCAGAGTCTATTAATTCAGCACATGTAGCTGTTTCAGTATTGGCGAATGCAACTACTGCTCCTAACAATCGACCTATCGAAGTTGTTTCAGCAAGTCTCTCTGGAGGCCTATACGTAACATCTTCCGTTAATGACAATGATTATGTTGGAAGTGAAGCTTCACTATCTGGCCTAGAAGCCCTACCAGATGAAGTTAACGTTGTAGTTATCCCTGGGATCAGAACTGAAGCTGTATACAACGGTATGTTAAGTCACTGTGAGCGACAAGCAGATCGAATGGCTATACTTGAAGCCCCTGGAGATAGTAGCACAGATACACCACTTGAATTAGTTGAACTAGTTCGTGATGAAGCTGCTTTAAATTCCAGCTATGGAGCTATTTATGACTATTGGATTTTAGTTCCTGATCCTGTAACAGGCATCAGAATCGCAGTCCCACCTTCTGGGCATCTAGCCGGTATGTATGCCAGAGTAGACGAAGCTCGCGGTGTGTGGAAAGCTCCTGCTGGCGTCCAGGATGGACGACTTTTTGGAGCCCTTGGAGTAGTTCGAAAGACTTCTCAAGCTGAACGAGATTTGATGTATGATAACAAGATCAACCCGATCCGGGACCAAGCTGGTTTCGGAGTTTACGTTGATGGATCAATTACACTAGCTCCTTTAGGAACGGATTTTGATCGAGTATCGGTCCGAAGATTGTTCTTATTTGTTGAAGAAAGTCTACAAGACGCTTCTGAAGTTTATAAGCATGAGCCTATTGACAGCAAGCTATTTGATAAAATGCGATCAAGCTATTCTTCCTTTTTACTAGACCTTTGGAGAAAAGGTGGACTAAGAGGAACTAAAGCTTCTGATGCATTCTTTGTAATAGTGAATGATAGCAATAACCCACCTTCATCTGTTAATAAACGACAAGTGAATGTAAAGATTGGTCTTGCAGCTCTACAACCAGCGGAGATGATCGTCCTTGAGTTCACGGTCGACAAGAGAGCCTTAAACGCCGAACTCGCATCACAAGGTTTAGTATAATAGGAGATATTTAACATGGCAAAAATGAATGCATCAGATGGCAGTCTACCTGCTTTTACATTTCGAGTAGTACTAGGCGACTTGTCAATCGGATTTTCCGAAATTTCAGGATTAAAACAGGAAACTGAAGAAATCCTTTACAGAAATGGCGACGAAGCAACTCGACAGCATAAACTCAGAGGCTTAACTACCTTTCAAGATGTAACCTTAAAACAAGGGTTACTTCGAGACGGAGTCGCTATACAAGAAGCTCTTACCACATTCAACATTGAATCTGGTACTGCACAAGCTTCCCAGTATGTTTATGGAGAAGTTCGAATTGTTCAAATGGACCAAAGCGGTGCCGATGTTCTTGAATGGACATTAGAAAATGCTTGGGTCAGTTCTGTTGAAATCGATTCTTATGATTCCAACTCTTCAGCACTACAGTTCTCTACTTTGACTTTGAAGCATGAAGGCCTACGCTACGCCAAGAAGTCCTAACAGACCTTTCTAAATATTATTGGGACAGAAAGACTCTATATTCTGTCCCAATCTGTCCCAATTCAGTTTAACATCATGCCTAAACTTACTTCTACAGTTCCTGGCGCAATTCCAGGTTTCATGTTCAGACTAGACGTACAAGGATTATCCATTGGACAAGCTTCCAAAATTGATGGACTTTCCAGTACGACAGACGTAGTTACATATAGAGGCGGAGCTGAGGGCGATACTCTTAGAAAACAAAAAGGGTTGACCCAGTATGATGATCTAGTTATCGAACACATCTATAAAGCTGACTTTACTACATGGGCTTCGCTGGGATTAGTATTCGAACCCACCGCAGGTGCATTTGGAATATCATCCCCAATTTATAAATTTACTATTATAATCACTTTAATGGATCATGATGGGAACGACAGGGTTCAATTCTTTGTGAAGAATGCTTGGATTAAATCTTATAAGATCAACAACTTAGATGCGAATACTTCAGCTTACGCAATCGAGCAACTCACTTTAGCTCATGAAGGTTTTTCTAGAATAGGTGTGGACATATAATGCCAGTATTCGAGACTTTCGATGATATAATTCCATCCTACAAATTCTTAGTAGAAATACCAGGATTTGGGTCCGTGAATTTCTCTGCCGTAGAAGGAATGGGTTTTACCCACAGAGTCCAGAAGTACATCTCTGGAGGCACTTTCCAGTCTGCCGAATTGTATCTAGGAACAGACTATCATGATGTGACTCTTCGTCGAGGCATGAGTAGGTCAGCACAGTTATACGACTGGGCTAATCATGCCGTAGCTATCTATGACGAATATTCACAGCAAACTGAGTTTGGCCACCAATCTAAACAACAAAGTGTAGTACTTCCACACACTTATAAGGTTGATGTAACTATTAGCCAGCTATCCGTAGCAGGCATTGTAATGAAAAAATGGGTGTTGACAGAAGCATGGGTAAAGGGTTACAATATCAGTAACTTAGATGCATCCCGTAGTGAACTAAGCTTTGAGTCTATCACACTATCATGTTCTGGAATTTTATCGGATTTCGCAGTAGACACTACCTCTCTTGCTGGAATTCTTGTCTAAGAAAGGAAAATAAATGGAACCTATTTCACAATTATTTCAGTACCGAGAAAAGGAAGTTGAACTTCCCAATGGGTACTTAGATTCTGACGGAGTACTGCATAGAGCAGTTAACGTAAGAGAACTTTCTGGAGAAGAAGAAGATATCCTTTTAGATGAAACTGAGTCAAAGAACGGCACCACAATCACTAATATTCTAAATAGAGTGTGTAAGCTTAAAGACAAACCCACACAGAAATTTGTCTCCGATTTATTAATGGTGGATCAACTGTATTTACTAGTACAGACCCGGTCATTGACATATGGAGATACATTCAAGTTTGATCAACTTTGTTCAAACCAAGCGTGCCAAAAAATTTCCAGAGTTAATCTAGAACTTAGTTCCTTGAAATTCCAAGGATCAAGTAACCCTAAATCACTTGAAGAGACTATAGAGTTACCAAATACCGGTGTTTCTGTCAGATTCAAGAAGAATCAAGGAAAAGACCAAGGAAGTCTACAAAAGATTCAAAAGGGTGCCAAAGACAAAGTCTCGCAGTTACTCATGTACAGAATTATTGAACTGACTAAAGAAGGTGTTGAATACCCTAAAATGGTAGTCAAATCTTTGCCGGGGGAAGACCGAAAATTTCTCCGTGAATTTATGAGAAAATCTGAGGGGGATGCCGAAACAATGATAGACTTTAGTTGCTATCATTGCAGGCATGAAATGAAAATACAACTGCCGTTTGACCAGAATTTTTTTTGCTTAACGGAGGACGTAGACTAACGTCATCCGATTACGGGAAAGATACATACTCCCTTACACTAGATATGGGAGCTACGACTTTGGACAAGGCAGCTTTCGACATTTCTTACCACATGCACACTCCCATAAGTGATGTCTATAAAATGCCCGTAAAAAAGCGGATGTTGTTCCAGGAATTTTTAAAAGAGCAAAAGACTTTTGAGAACCAGGAACTAAACAAAAGCCGTAAAAAATAGCAGGTGTATCAAAAGTGGAAAATCTAGAGCTTGGTATAAATATTACTATTAATGGCAACGTAAACCAAGCTGCCAACCAAGCCGCTCGCGCACTGGGGAATGCCTCCAATGCTGTAGACAGGCTGAAAAGATCCTCTGAGGGATCTCTGGGTAGTTTATTAGCCATACAATCATCACTATTCGTCATAACTAAATTTGCAACTACTTTCGCCTCTTTGGGTTTTGGAATCGTAGGAGGGATAGTCGGTGCCTTCACTGCTGGTGTAAAATCTGCAGGAGAGTTTGAGAAATCTCTGGCCTTCTTAAGGGTTGCTACAGGAAAATCGTTCACTTTTGCAAAACAAGAAGTTAATCGCCTTGCTACATCTACGGACCTATCTACACAATCAATTGTTGATATGTCCAGAAGATTACTTGGAGTAGGTCTAACTGCCGACCAAGTTTTCAAAAAAGTAAAGGGCGCACAGAATTCAGGGATTGTAAATATTGCTGCGGCTATTTCCTCCCTATCCTCAATTGAACGTCCTAGAGCACTGGCCAGTATTGCGAACATATTTCAGGACTTAAGTTCTGTTAATAGACTATTAAATACAACTGTGCCACAATCCATTAAAGATGCATTTTCCTCCGCAGCGAATGATGCTGAAAAATTTAATATAGTACTAGGATTTTTAGATCAAAGATTTGGCGGCATCTTCGGTCCAGAGGGCCTAGGTGGAAGTTTCGTGTTTATTGCCACTAGAGCTTTCCAAAACTTACAGGATTTAATAAACAGAGCATTCTTACCTGCTCTAGAGAGTCTTACCCCTGTATTCCAGACTTTAGGAGCAGAGCTCACAAAGCTTAAAGACGACGAAAAATTTATTGCAGCTTTAAACAAAACATTTGTCAGTCTTGCAAAAATAGCCAGTTCCGTTTTAAAGATCGTAGTACAAATCGGACTTGGCCTAGTAAAATTTATTGCAGCATTCCCAAATTTTACTACTGGAATTGTACTGACTACATTATTTGGGGGAGCACTTTTAGGTGTATTCGGCTTAATAATTTTCGGGGCGTCATCAGTAGCACTCCTCGGCCTATCTGTAGGAAAACTGACTACTGGACTGGCTGCTGCAAGCTCAGCAACGGGCCTTTTCGCATTAAATTTAAAAATACTACAGGCAGCCACTAATCCAGCCAGTATTGCACTACTTGGACTTGCACTGGGCGGAATCTTAGGGCTTTTACTATCAATAAATGAACTCCCCCACTTTATGGATAGATTTGGACAAGGGGCTAAAATGCTAGGGGTTACTCTAGGGACAATTATAAACTCTTTAATCCTCATTGTTTCTTTAATTTCAGGAATTGTAGGGGCCGTAGCGGGATTTGCTCTGGGCGGTATCCCAGGAGCTATTGCAGGAGCTCTCGGCGGATTCGGCCTAACATTTGCTGGATTAAGTGGCCTAACAGACTCTGGAGAACAACTTCAGAAGAATACCCTGCCTGTACAGCAAGAAACTTCTTCAATGACAAGAGTTTCTGGAGAAAGTTCAATGAACAGTAGTCTACTAGATTTAGTAGATTCTTTTCAAGAAATGCGCCAGGATCTTAATAAACTAGGCAACAGACCTATTGACATAAATAATAACGTCATGCTTGATGGTAAGGTTGTCTCAAACACAGTTAACCAAATAAATAAGACAGAGACTGAACGACTCGGATTTATCCTAGCGCCCTAAGAGGTAATATGGCATACGATTTTACAAAATATCCTGCAAACAAAGTGACGATTCAACAAGTACCCTTGTCAGATATAACTCAAAAAGACCCGAGTGCTTTATCAATTGTTTGCTCTATTAACCCAGAGTCTATCAGTGAGTCAGTTGCGTTGAACATAGATAAAGTTCAACTGATAAACAACAACTTGCCAAGATCTATTGTATCTGGAACAAAGGGCCGGACTGTGACTTTTACTCTACTGCTTCATGGGATGGCAAAGCCAGGTACAGCAGGGTTAAACTTTTCTGGTGGAAACTCAAGCACTTTCATATCTGCTGCAACATCTTTGGTGCCGTTTTCAGCCAATATAATAAGAGGCATACAGACTATCCAGGATGTAATAGGTAGTATATCGAGTAAACCAGAGTACCCAACTCCACAGCAAAGTACAAACTACCTAAACGTAGACAAACAAATTTCAGACCTGTTTAAAATGCAAGTTCCTAAAGATGGAAATACTACACATTCACCAGTTAAGTTACTTGGATACCCTGTGTATGAAGGGATGAATTTTTACATAGAAAATATACAAGTAAACAAAAAATTCTGGGACCAACAACTCAGAACAATGTTTGCCGAAGTTCAAATTACCTTATTTCAAGTAGGCAAGAACAATCAATTCGGGAGATTTTAATGGCACTTATATTTGGAGGCAGTCGGTATCAGTATAAACCGCTTGAACAAGACGGCCCTGTCGTGCGAATCCCTTATTTCAAGGTAATTCAAAAAACGGACTATCCTGATAATATAACTATCAGACTAAAAGACTCTGATCGATTAGATACCTTGAGCTTCAACCTTTATGGCACCTCACACTATGATTGGGTTATAGCAGAATTCAACAATTTAAAACTGCCGTTTGAAGAATTAAAAAGCTTAGATACTATAATCGTCCCTTCCCCACAAACACTATTTAACTCAATACTGCCATCGCTTAAGAATGATTTTGAGTCACTAAGATAATGAGACCATATTTAGAATTATTAATTGGAAAAAATGCGAGTACTAATTCTAAAAATATTAGAAAGTCACATATCTTTGGGGGCTCTGGTGGATCAATCTTAGATACCCGTCTGGTAAATTTTCGTTTCGAAGAAAGCGATGGAGATGATATCGACAAAAATCGTAAGGGTAGAAAAGATATAGTATCCTTTACCTTCATCGATCAAGTCCCCGAGCTTCAAGGCTTTTTAAGTGATAGCAAGGAAATTGAAGTGGATGACCTCTTGTATATAAGGTATGGATGGATCATTGGCGACAAGGGCCAAAAAGTCCAACCAGACTTAGTGGAAAGAGAATTCAGAATTGTTAAGATAGAGCCCAAGTTTAATTCATCAATGAGTACCTTGACTGTTACAGCGTATGATCGGTCTGCTGATTTAGACAGATTCATAACATCCATACTGTTAGACACTAAACTATCTGATGGAAGAGGAGCTGGTGCTGCTGAGAAAACACCTTTTAAAGCCGCACTCATGGAAATTGCCCGCATTGGGGGCCTTGAGTTAGATGAATCGGGAAGAGTTATTTTCGAAGACGCGCAAGGTAATACAATTGTTGAACTAGGCGGAAACTTAGCTATTCCCAGAGAGTCTTTAGCCTCATACCTCAAATATCTTGCCGAAGAAACGGGCAGTGTTTTTTATGTCGAAAACCGACGCTTATTTTTCGGAGCTCGGAAGATGCCTTCAAGAGATAAAATTGCCGCTACAATATTAAGAGGTTCTGATAAAACCGTATTTGATGTAAAGTCTAAGGAAGATTTAAGAGTGGTCCCGTTGTTAGATATGTCGATTCAGAGAAAACTTGCAGTAGAAGGTGTTGCCTATAAGGTCCCTACACAAGATAAAAGAACGGGAGTCGTAGATGTCAGCCAAGTTTTAGCTAGTGAGTTGAGCCAGATTTTACTTATATCACTAGATATCGATTCAGGACAGCCGACTGTCCCTTTTAGACCGGCTCCTCTGTCCACAGAATACTCAAAACAATTGAACATACCAATTGGAAAAGCAGAGGAAGTTTTAAATGATGCTATCATAAGTGAACGAGTTGAGACTTTCTTTAGCAAACCCTCATTTTTCACACAGCAAGAAGTATCTACAATTCTACAACAGCCTTCACCTTCAGCAATGGAAAAAGCAGGCCAGGCTATCTTGAGACAAAAACTTACTGATTTGACGCTGAAAGAGACCACTGCAACTGTAAAGATTTTCGGTAACCCATTGATACGACATGGTAATTTAGTTAACATAGCCGGTAATATGCCCAAAAACTACAGTGGCACTTGGTATGTACAGTCAGTGGAACACGATATTACCCCGAATAATTACTTTACTACGTTAAAATTAATGGCTGCGTCACCAGAAAACCCATTCTTTAGATCAGACATTAAGAAATTTCAACAGAAAATTAACAAGACACAACAGAAAAAGCCTAATAAACTAGGCCGTATAATACCTGATGTGGCGAAAGGCCGGTAACCATGGCTGGGATAAGACAAGAAGGCAGAAGATATTTATTCGGGCTCTACAAGGGACTAGTGGCTGTTAATACAGACCCAGAGTCCAGAGGCAGAATTAAAGTAAAGATTCCAACTATTTGGAACCAACAAGTACACCCTACTTGGGCAGAACCTTCCTTTCCTAGTAACGAAGTATTTACTGTACCAACAGTAGGGTCTCAAGTATGGATTGCATTTGAGGAAGGAGATCCCAATTCTCCTATCTATATAGGATCGTTCTTGAAGTCTTCTGAGCCCCATGTGTCCGCTAAGAATGCCTCCCCTCTAAATAGAAGCATTAAAACTGCCAATAATTTAGAAGTAAGCCTCGATGATTCCATCAATGAAATACACATTCAAATCAAGGGAACTAATACCACTGCCAATGTTCTAGTACCAGGCCCTGCTACACTAGATGCTAAAGGCGAAGCATTTATGAAACTAGAAGAGGGTGGTTTGAAGCTAAATGCATACCAGCTCACTGTAGGGGTTCACCCGAAAACCGGAGCCACTATTAAGGATGTATGGACAATTGGATATGGCCACACCGGGCCAGATGTATACGAAGGACAGGTTATTGACGAAACCCAAGCAGATGATTTGTTTGCTGTAGATAAGACAGACTTCGAGACATCTCTATCAGCTCTGGTGAAAGTACCGTTAAACCAGAACCAGTTCAATGCTCTAATGTCTCTGGTATATAATATCGGAATTCCAAACTTTGCGGAAAGTAACCAACTTAAGTTACTTAATGCGGGTAAGTATACCCAGTCTGCCGCTGAATTCGCTAGCTGGAGGCTAGCACGCGGGGTAGTTTCAAGGGGGTTAGTGGCTCGGAGAGCCCGAGAACTGGCTCTTTGGAACAGCCCAAGTGCCGCCTCAGAGTCCTCAGACCCCCCCATTAAGATAATCTTACGTAAGGATGGCAACAAAATCATCCTAGATGCAGAAGCCATAGAACTAGGTGAAGGCGCAACAGAGCCAATCGTTTTAGGGGATAGCTTCAAGAGCCTTTTTAATTCCCATGTTCATAATTATATTCCAGGAAGTCCGGGCCCTACAACCACTACATCACCTCCGACATCATCCATGGGGTCAGGGCAATTGAGCGATATCAGCAAAGTAAAGTAGTAATATATGGTAGAATGGAGAGTATAATGTCAATAAGCAAAGCTTTTTTAGGGAGAGGTCTCAAATACCCGCTAAGTGTTGGAAAAGACGGCGATTTCTCTAAAAACAGAGACAATACTGACCAGGTCAGAGACTCTATAATCTTCTTGCTACATACTAGGATCGGCGAAAGAGTCCATAGCCCACTTATTGGGTCTAGATTGATGGACTTTAAACATGAATCTAATAGCCCCCAGCTAAGGTCATTACTAGCCCAAGAGATCCTCAGGACTGTGGAAACTGGGGAACCGAGAATTTCAGACCTACAAGTAAACGTGGAATCGTCACCAAATAATGAACGAGTTGTTTTTATTAAAATCAGCTTTACTGTAATACCGGAAAACGTAGAACAAAATCTTGTTTTCCCATTTTACCTGGATTAATTATGTCAAATTTAATATTAAATTCTGAAGTAAACTTAAGCACTCGTGATTTCCAAGGGCTAAGACAAGCGTTTTTCGAGTATAGTCAAGCTAACTTCTCGGACATTTGGAGTGACTATAACGAAGGTTCTTTCGCTGCTGCAATCGCAGAAATTGTAGCGTATCTTGGAGATAACTTACACTTTTATATTGACAGACAAACACAAGATAATTTTCTGTCTACTACAAAAGATCGCCAAGCTGCCATTGAATTAGCGGCACTGATTAATTATTTTCCTGGAAATCCTAGCCCAGCCACAGGAGAAATAACATTATCTCTAGATGTGGGCACGTTTGATTATGGAACTCCACTACTCAAAGGATTTCAAGTAAGTAACGGCAACGGAATTATTTTTGAAACTAACGACTCTGAGAGCATTTTATTTAATACAGCGAATATTACGCTCGATGTAACAGAAGGTGAAACAATTGCAGAAACTACTTCTGGAATTGGCCCTCTAGCTATAGGCAGCGGCTCGCCTTTCCAATCATACACACTGAGTAGAAAGAATGTAATTTTATCTAGGACTATAGCCGAGATTAATGACAATAGTGAATTAGTTGTTACAGTTGACGGTGACTTATATGACGTTACCACAACACTATCTACAGCCCAATCTACAGACAAAGTTTATACGAGTAGGACCAGCGATTCTGATGAGACCGTCATTACATTTGGAAATGGCGAGTTTGGAGTAATACCAGGAGATGGATCAGTGATCCACGCTACCTATAGAGTACTTGCTGATGAAGATCAGAGAGCTCTACAAAATAATGGCAACTTAAATATTGACACAGTAATACAACTAATCAGTTCTAGAACTGGAGTACTGGCTGTATCTAATGATTCCCCAATGACTGGGGGTGGCCCTAAAGAGTCTCTAGAAGAAATAAAGATTAATGCTCCAGCCAGCCTATCCGCTCTAAATAGAGCCGTGTCTTTGATGGACCACTCTATTCTAGCTAAGACTGTTACAGGAGTAGCAAAGGCTCTGGCAAGAGCCGGTGAAGGTAACTTTGATGTAGTAATACATGTTGCCCCAGACGGTGGCGGATTCCCAAGCACCACGCTCAAGAATTCCGTAGTTGCTTTCTTTGACGATAAAAAAATGGCAAAGACAACTATTTTTGCTAAAGACCCAATATACCAGCCAGTTCAAATCTCCCTGAAAGTTTTTGTTGAAGATACATCCAAACAGTCTGAAGTTGTCATAGCTATTACATCGGCCGTAAACGATTTATTTGACTTTGATAATATGGAATTTGGCCGCCCAGTTTTATTAAAATCAACTGGGTTTGACAGCGACTTATTCGACTTCAATGAATATCTAGAGAGTGTTGCAGGAATAAGTAAAGTTAAGATAAACAAATTTACTCTAAAGCCAGCTATGTATGAATTACTTGATTCAAATGCCGGTACCGCACACCTGAGTTCCAGAGGGACTGTCATCAGAAATCCAGCCAGGAACTATGAGTATAAGATTTTCATGCACACAGATACTGACTATATTTTACAAAAAGGTATTATCGGAAACTCTGCTACATTAAATGACACAACTATTACCGACCCAAACCTAGATCTAACATTAGAGTCTGGCACAAGTACAGATGCAGGGTCAACTTTCTTACAAGACTCTAATCAATATTTCCAGCCTAACGTATTTGCTGGACAGACTCTTATTGATTCTGCAGGAACGTTCTTCCTCATTGCGTCTAACACACAAGACACAATTACTGTAACCGCTGGAACTCCAGCTGATGGTGCTTATGAAGTAGTAGAGAGATTAGTCGGCTATAAATTAAATCCAAATACATTAAGAAGCGATGTCTTTAATATTGTAGCCAATACTGGAAGCTCGGTCTCAGTAGCAAGTGGACTAGGCGCAGTGACTTCTGCGGGAGATGAGTATAGAATCTACCGACCTGAAACAAATCAGTTTGGCACTAACCCACTGGCTAACACAGCACCAGCAACTACGGGTACGATTACTTCCTATACCTACGGAAGTGGAACACTCAATAGTGTGACCGATTCAGCTCTAGCTGGCGTATACGCTGATGATGCGTTTAATGGATACCAATATATCTTAACTGATGGAAATGGACAGTACGAAGTGACTACCGTTCTAGACTACACTGGAGTATCGGGTATATTTACTCTTGGTGGACCTAGCTCTATCACTACAGAACCTTCAGCTTCAGACGCTTATATATGTTCTCCAAAGTATATAATGGGATCTGATTCTGCGGTGAACACATCTTTATTCCCCGCAACAAGTACGGAGTTTGAGTCGTCTCTACTCATTGGAAAGGGAGATGATTACTACAATGGATCTGTCGTTAAATTCCTGACGGGAAGTAATGAAGGCATTGTCAGAAGAGTAAATGATTACGTCTCGGCCACAGGACACTTTACCGTGGATGGACTTCCAAATGCTCCATCACATGATGATGAGTTTGAAGTATCTTTTAACTATGAAGATGACGCTGAGACGATTGTGTTTTCTACCGTAATAGATTCTAACGGCGAAAATGGAGATGAGTTCCATTTTAATGTATCTGAATTAGTTGGAGACCTTATTCCTTCAGATATTCAGATTCTGCAGATCGACACAGACACAGATCTAGTGATTAATGCTATCGGGGGAACTTCTTAATGAGCCTAATAATTACAAGAATTCCTGAGAATCTAGATCCATATTTCACACAAATAGAGACGATCTGGACTGAAATTGAAGCTGCTGTAAATGATAGCGATGCACGTCTTCTATTCTTAGAAAACAACCCACCTCGCCACATTAAAGTAACTTTCATTGACCCAGTATCAACATCACTACCCTCAGGACCATCTATCACTATTGACGATGTAGTAGCCTCAAACGGGGATCTAATCTTGTTCACTAACCTAAATAGTGGAAATAACAGGGTTTATCTACTCTCTGGTATTGGAGTTAACGCAGCCTGGAGTGCACAAGACTTCTTTGGCCCTAGCTCTACATTAGACGAAGACCCAACAGACGGAGATATGGTCACAGCTACAAAAGGAGCCTTCTTTGCCAATCAGACAGCACAGTTTGATGGTACTGAGTGGAAGGTTAATAATGTTGTTAGACTATTTAACGGCTCTAGCTTCTGGGAACTTGGTTCTATCCAAGCTCTTGATATCATTAATAATTTTGTCGGAGAGATCTTCTCTGTACCCTATGCTGGCAGTGAGCACATGATTATAAACTTCTCTATTACTAGAGGAGCTACACATGAAACAGGTCAAATATTCATGTCTACGGATGGAACACTTGTAGATGTATCCGTAGCTAGTACATCCCCAGGAGCCTCTGGTATAGAGTTCCAAGGCAGTATATCTGGGTCTGATCTAGTCCTAGAGTACCTATC
>Ga0163144_10006905_pt1 | contig 24987 bp, 20 predicted proteins | sample OliLak19BULKMAT1_FD_123175 | JGI IMG/M metagenome (GOLD analysis project Ga0163144, IMG submission 123175) | Freshwater microbial mat bacterial communities from Lake Vanda, McMurdo Dry Valleys, Antarctica - Oligotrophic Lake LV.19.BULKMAT1 | ecosystem: Environmental > Aquatic > Freshwater >... | reverse complement strand
CGCCAAACGTATTACGATGCCTTGTGGTACAAAACGTCCAACACGAAAAAAGAATACAACATTTCCCTGGAGGCCTTTAATCGTTTACAATCACTTCCGCAAATATTTGAAGTAGCGGATAAGCTCTCTGCATTACGTGCTGATCGGCTTGGTGATGAGTTTAAGGTGCGCTACATTATTCATGGCAGCGGCGATGAATACCAGCGCCTGGAGGAGATCAAGAACACCTTCAACAGGTTCATTATCCCTCTTAATTTTCCTGCTCCCTACGATGTGGAAGACCCCTACGATGCATCGCTGGTGAGCCTCGAAGACCTGAAGCATTGGGAACTGGCTCCCGCCAACCCCGCTTTCATGGAAAAGCAAGGAATTGTGTTTGCCATTACTGCCGCGGGCCTAAAAGAAAAGTCTGCCTTTTGGAAGAACCTTCGCAAAGCAATAGAATATGGCTTGAGTGAGAAACAAGCGCTCAAGGCTCTTACCTTCACTCCCGCCGAAATACTTGGTATGTCCGATAAAACAGGCAGCCTAAAAGCTGGAATGGTCGCTAATTTTTTAATTACTTCTGCCGGGTTATTCGATGAAAAAAATACGATCTACGAAAATTGGGTCCAGGGAAATCAATACAAGGTGAACGACTTTAACATGGTTGACTTCCGGGGCGACTATGAATTAAAGGTGGGAAGCGAAAAATCTTATGTTCTGAAAATTAGCGGTGAGCTTGAAAAGCCAAAAGGTGTTTTGAATGATTCAGCGAAAGCTTCTGTAAGCATCAGTGTTTCTGGAAGAAACATTTCATTGAGTTACACCCTGAAGGATGAGACGGGTGCTATCCGGATGAGCGGCACCATTACCGACTCACCTTTGAAGCTTGGTGGGAAAGGCCAGTATGTTGACGGTTCGTGGTTTGACTGGTCAGCTACTTACAAGGGCCCTTTTGTAGCAGAGAAAAAAGATTCAATAAAAAAAGAAATTCCTACAAAGGGCGCGGTTATTTATCCTTTTTGTGCCTATGGTTATTCAAAAGAAGATACCACGGGGGTGGTTTATAAGCTGATGCACCGTTGGGATGCCCTGCTGATAAAAAACACGACAGTATGGAGCAATGAACAGGAAGGTATATTGAAGAACAAAGATGTACTTATTGTTGAAGGTAAAATAGTACGCATAGGAGATGATCTTGCGCTTCCGAAAACAGTGAAAGCCATCATGATCGATGGAAGCAATAAGCACCTTACCGCAGGTATCATTGACGAACATTCGCACATTGCAATCAGCAACGGAGTGAACGAAGGCACCCAGGCTTCGAGTGCTGAAGTTCGCATTGGCGATGTTGTTAATTCGGAAGACATTAACATTTACCGGCAGCTTGCCGGTGGCGTTACAGCTTGCCAGCTTCTGCACGGTTCGGCAAATCCTATTGGCGGGCAATCGGCACTCATTAAGTTACGCTGGGGAAAAGCACCCGAGGAAATGAAGATCAGGAATGCCGATGGCTTTATCAAGTTTGCGTTGGGGGAAAATGTGAAGCAAAGCAATTGGGGTGAGTTCAACAGCATACGCTTTCCTCAATCGAGAATTGGCGTTGAACAAGTGTATTATGACTTTTTTACACGCGCAAAAGAATACCAAACAAGTATGAAGGCATTCGAAGCGCTTTCTCCCAAAGTAAAAGAAAAATCAATAGCTCCAAGGAGAGACCTTGACCTTGAGGCGCTATCAGAAATTTTAAATAAAAAACGCTTCATCACCTGTCACTCATATGTGCAAAGCGAGATCAACATGCTTATGCATGTGGGAGACTCGATGGGCTTTACAGTAAATACATTCACGCATATCCTGGAAGGTTATAAGGTTTCGGATAAAATGAAGGCTCACGGCGCCGGAGCTTCTACCTTTTCCGACTGGTGGGCATACAAGATGGAAGTAATGGACGCCATTCCTTATAACAGTGCATTGCTAAGCAAACAAGGAATAGTAACGGCCGTTAATTCCGACGATGCTGAAATGGGACGACGCTTAAACCAGGAGGCGGCTAAAGCTGTGAAATACGGTGGACTTTCAGAAGAAGAAGCATTGAAGCTTGTCACACTTAACCCCGCAAAACTGCTTCACCTCGACAGCAGGATGGGAAGCATCAAAGCAGGAAAAGATGGCGATGTGGTATTGTGGAGTGACAACCCTCTTTCTATTTACGCAAAGGTGGAAAAGACGATCGTGGATGGAGTTGTTTATTACGATGCCGAAACTGACAAAAAACTGCGCGAAGAGATTCGCAAAGAAAGAGCAAGACTTATACAAAGGATGATCGCTGAAAAGAGCGGAGGAGCTGCTACACAGAAGCCTTCAACGAAACCTCAGAAGCTCTATCATTGTGATACGATGGAGAACTAGGGAACTAAGGATTAATTTTGAATTGTTAATGTTGAATTAAGATGCACGAATTAAGAAATGCGTGTTTTTTTATATAAACTTTAAAAGCAAAAATGAAAGAGGGCAATATAATCCTTGACAAAACTTTTTCCTTCGCTTTGGAAATGATTGGACTTTACACTATCCTAACTGCAAATAAGGAATACGTTCTTTCAAAACAGCTTTTGCGATCTGGTACAAGTATCGGGGCTAATGTTCCATTAAAAACAAAACACAATGAATCTAAGAGCAATTAAACATTCAAAATTCAAAATTCAAAATTTTCTAACACTATCTCTTCTCTTACTGCATACAGAATTCTCTTTCGCTCAGCAACCAACTCCTGCACCTGTGCAATCAAAAAGCATTTTGCTGATCGGTGCAACAGCGCATACCGGGAATGGAACGGTGATCGCCAATTCAGCTATTGGCTTCAAGGAAGGAAAGATCATTTTTGTAGCAGAGGCTGATAAGGCCGACAAGAGCGCTTACCAGGAAGTGATCGACGTTACGGGTAAACATGTATATCCTGGTATCATCGCCCCTAACTCTACCCTTGGGCTTGTGGAAGTGGAATCGGTGAGAGCCACGCGCGATATGAACGATGTTGGCAGTTACAATCCTAACTTGAGAAGCCTGATAGCATACAATACCGACAGCAAAGTAATCCCTACTGTACGTACCAATGGAGTATTGCTTGTGCAGGTAACACCTCGTGGCGGGGTGATATCCGGAACCTCGTCGGTGGTGACCCTCGACGCGTGGAATTGGGAAGACGCCGCGCTCAAAACCGACGATGGCATTCATTTAAACTGGCCCGGTTACTATTGGCGAAACCCGGCTGCCGATAACCCCGGCGCTATCGAAAAAAGCAAAACATATGAAAAGCAAAAAGCGGAACTTACCAAATTCTTCACCGATTCCAAAGCATACAACGAAACAACGACCAACGAAGAAATGAATGCCCGCTTCGCTTCCATGAGCGGAATATTCAAGGGTACGCAAACATTATTTGTTCATGCCGGGAACGTAAAACAAATTAGCGATGCTGTTATTTTTTGTAAAACGATGTCCGTTAAAAAGATGGTGATCGTTGGCGGGCAGGAGTCGTGGATGTTAGTGGACCTTCTTAAGGAAAACAATATCGCAGTGATGGTTTCGCGTGTGCATGATCTTCCGGTTAAAACAGACGATGACATTGACCTGCCCTACAAACTCCCTTACCTTTTGCAAAAAGCAGGGGTCCTCTTCTGCCTTAATAACGAGGGAGACATGGAAACAGCCAATGCGCGTAATATGGCGTTTTATGCAGGCACAGCAGTTGCCTATGGACTTACCAAAGAAGAAGCCCTGGCTTCCATTACTTCCTCAACAGCAAAGATCCTTGGCATCGACAACCGTGTAGGTACCATCGAAGCGGGTAAGGATGCTACTCTGTTCATTTCCACCGGCGATGCCCTCGACATTCGCACCAACAATGTTGAGAAAGCTTTTATCCAGGGAAGAAGCATCGACCTTAACAACGAGCAGAAAGCTCTTTACGAAAAATACAAGAAGAAGAACGGCTTGTAGTTTTTCCCCAAGCTACCTTACAAGTTGATAGATCACTGGCTTACTTGGCGAGGCATCGCTTTCGAAACTGGCTATCTGTATGTTCAGAAAAAAAGAGCCATCCATTACATGGTTGGGAACATAGATGAGCTCGGTTATGGTCATGTCAAGCTGCGTGTTGTGAGGGTATTGCCAGAACTCATGATGAGCAAGTAACTTTCCCCCGTCTTTTTCTTTGTCAACCGAAGGCATGTCGATGAGCAGGTGCCTTATACCAGCTTCACGGATGAATGCTGCCGCCTCATGGTGAAGGTAAGGAGGGTTGGTATTGGAATATTGCGCATTGATCTTGCTTGCCGGGTTGGAGGTAGTGCGGATGATAATTGCTTCAGGACGATTTTCGCCAAGCACCGTTTCCAATTGTTTTTTTGTAATGATAAAATCACCGTCGGCTTGTTCTTCAGGTAGCACCGTTACCAGCTCGGCAATGAAAAAGAATTTTGTAAGACATTGGTTAATGGTGTAGTTCTCCTTGCTGATATGACCCACACATTCGGTATGCGTTCCGTTACCATGGGGATTAAAGAATATATTCCTGAAATTCACTGAGCCTCCCTGGTTAACATCGCCTACCCAGTCACCCATTCGTACGGGCTCAAAACGAGGAGGCTCAACGTACCAGGCACTTACATTTTCGCTCACTGCCCGTAATGGTATCGAAATGTCGATGGGCTTATCGAGATCGGTCTTGTATGTTTTTCCTTTATGGTTAATGTTGACGAACATGTTACTTTGTTTTGAAAAGATCGCTGGCGATCCTGTCGGCCATCAGCTTTCCTTGGGTGCTTAAAATTAATTTATTTTCCTTTAAAAGTACTTCCTCAATATCCAGTCGTTCCTTTATTTCATCGAGGCAATGACGTAGTAATTCTTTTCCAAAGGTTTTTTCAACGTGGTCAAGGTCTATACCGTCAATTGTTCGCAACGCGGTAAGTATATATTCGTTATAACGATCTTCTATACTTAGTAGCTCTCTTTCACAGTTTATCTCACCTTTCTGCAGCGAAGCAATGTATTTGCTATTGCTAACAACGTTCCACTGACGGGAGATGCCGTTGAAGGAATGTGCCGAGGGACCCAAGCCAAGATAATGCTCCTGTTTCCAATAGTTACTGTTGTGCTTCGATTCAAATCCGGGCTTGCAGAAATTGGAGATCTCGTATTGTATAAAACCATGCTTCTCCATTTCTTCACACATGATAAGAAACTGCTCCACACATTTCTGGTCGTCCACCTTTTCCGTTTTCCCTTTTCCGATCATCACGTCCAGGGCCGTGCCTTTTTCAACCGTAAGCCCATAGGCGCTTATGTGTTTAACGCCCAGGTCAAATGCCTTCGCAAGGTTCTTCCTCCATGTTCGATCATCCATTGTGGGTGTACCATAAATAAGATCGATGGTGATATTATCAAAGCCCGCCTCTTGTGCAAGTTTGACGCAACGAGCAGCTTCATCTGAATTATGGGCACGGTTCATATACCGAAGGTCGTCCTCCGAAAAGCTTTGTATCCCTATACTTAAACGGTTGACAGGTGTCTCCTTCAGTTCTTTTATTTTTCCTTCCGACAGGTCATCAGGGTTGGCTTCTAAGGTTATCTCTGCGTCCACCGCAACGGTAAAATGCCTGTTAAGTGTTGCGAATATTTCAAGAAGTTCTTTTTGAGTCAAGAGGGAAGGTGTCCCACCGCCGAAATAAATGGTCTTCACTTCCCCTGGAGTGAGGTAACCTTTTCTTAAGGCGATTTCCATTTTCAAAGCTTCAACAAATGCCGCCTTGTTTTTTAATGAAGTAGAAAAATGAAAGTCGCAGTAATGACAAGCCTGCTTGCAGAAAGGAATATGTATGTAAATACCAGGCATTGTCCTACGAATTACGAATTGAACTAATTGCGAATTTACGAATGCCAAACCTCATAATCACAGTTTCTAAATGATTAATTCGTAATACGTTTTGATTCGTAATTGGGAGCTTATTTATTAAGCACGATACGGAAGGTAGTTCCCTTACCGGGCTCGGAGCTTTTCACGAAGATCTTACCGGAGTGGTAATTTTCGATGATCCTCTTACATAATGAAAGACCCAGTCCCCAACCGCGCTGCTTGGTAGTGAAACCAGGCTCAAAAATGGTTTTGAACTTCGATTTAGGTAAGCCTTTACCCGTATCAGAAATGTCGATGTATGCGAACTGCATCTGGTCGGAGATAACAATATTAATTGCCCCGGAGCCATCCATTGCGTCGGCGGCATTACGTAATAAGTTTTCAATTACCCATTCGAACAGCGGTGCATTTATCGGTGTGGTCACTTCTTCGGTACTGGTAATAGTAATTATAATATTTTTAGACGTGCGTGTACGCATGTAGTCCACTGCTTCTTTCAGCACCGCGTTAAGACTTAACTTATTTAACACAGGTACCGACCCGATCTTAGAGAACCTCTCTGTTATACTTTCCAAACGCTTGATGTCCTTGGCGATCTCTTTCGTGGTTTCTGCATCCAGGCCCTTGTCCTTAAAATATTCAAGCCATGCGATAAGGGAGGAAAGTGGTGTTCCCAGTTGGTGAGCCGTTTCCTTGGCCATGCCCACCCAAACCTGGTTTTGCTCCATGCGTCGTGAAGTGCTGAACAACGAATACGCGATGATCAAGAACAAGCCTATGATGCCAAGCTGCACGTAAGGATAATATTTGAGCTGGGTAACGATCATCGACTCCTGGTAATAAATATAGCTTTTACCGCCCTCGCCAAGATCGATCTCAATAGGAGCATTGTGCGCTTCCATATCGGCAAGTGTTTCTTTAATGAATTCAGGGTCCTTGATCTTCGAAGTATCGATGTTGCCGAATTCCATTACCTGCTTCTTGGTAGAATCGATATAGATCACAGGTACGGAAGCCGAGTTGAGGGCCACCTCCGAAATAAAGGATTTGATCAAGCCGTCGAACACCACCTTAAGTTCACTGAACAAACGTGAATCTTTATAATAGAGATAATTCTTCTGGCCGTTAATGATATTGATCTCGATAGGATCCTGCTGCTGGCGCATGAATTCCATCTCCGCCTTTAAATAGACTTTATCGTTTTGTTTGGTAGAATCGAGGTTACGTGAGGAGATGATGTTTCCTTTATCGTCAGCCAGGATCACCGGAACAGTTTCATTATTCTTGATCACCTCGAAGATAAAACTCACGTCCCCCATATCTAATCGCGGATCGGCCAACTGCTTGGTGCCTTTGGCCCATAACTCTACCTTTTTTCGCTCTTCGACTTTGATCTTGGTAAAAAACTCGTTGGTGTATTTCACCAGGGCCGCCTTCTTCTGGATAGCGTCGGCCCAAAGCTTTACCTTGCTTCGCTCTTCTTTCGCAATGCCGCGGACAAGCAAATTAGAATACCACAATGAAACACCGATGATGAGGATGGCTGCTATGAAAAGCAGCAGCTTCCATCGTTGTTTTTTAGAATAAAGATTCAAACGGTTTTCGTTTTAGGAAGGTAAATATACACTAAAAATCATCATCGTCATCTTTCTTTTGCCCCTGTTCTTCCTCGTCCCACTTGATGATAAATTTACTATTGTCTTCCTTCACCGGCGCAGGTTTCTTGCCCTGGGTGGCCGCCGTATCTTTTTTGAACCAACCGAACTCTTCCTTTAAAATTGTCTTGAGTGTTTGCTTCTCCGTTTTCAGGTCGGCCTTGATCTTTTCCACAGCACTCTTGCTATCGTATTTTATTACCGGGTTCTCCACCGTGCCCGTCATGGAAAGGTAAAGCGCTGTTTTGCCAAGTCCGTCATCCTCCACCACCCCGAATTCGTTATTTTCTTTTTTCGCCCTGCGCGCCTTTTTCGAAAGCAGGTCACCTAGTAATACTTTCACCCTATAGTCAATAACATTGCTAAAGGTATGTGTGCCTGAAGCGGTAATATTTAAAGCACTGGTGCTGATCTCCATTTTAGGAATATAAATGGTTTGATTTTTAATCTCGATCTGGTTCTGAAGCTTTGAAAAACGAATGTTCTCCAACTCAGATACCTTTATAAAACGAGAAAGCTCCTGCATAGGCTCAAACTTTACCAGTTCACCCTTCTCAATGGTCAGGTCACTGCGGACGTAGATCTTGTCCAAGTCAATGTCGAGCTGTGGACTCCATACCGAAGCAAACTGTACCTCTGCCGTGCCAATACCTTTAAGATTTTTATCCTGCACGTAGTCCTGGCCGAAATTCTCAAACTGGTAAAACATTTTGTTAATGTTGATCTTGCGAAGCGATGCGTCGCATGTAATGAGAAGTTTATCGTCGTTGCTGCCATCCACCATCCCACTGATGAGCACGTCACCATCCATGGTGGAGAACGACAAAGGATCGGCGATCATCCTGCTGTCCTTCATCTTCAACGTTCCCTTCATGTTAGTGGCTTCAAACTTACGGAAGGTAATATGCTTTATATCGCTGTTGAGATTTAAATCGATGAATTGCGACAGCTTAAGGGTATATGCATTGCTGTTTTTATCCGATGAATTCTTATCGCTGAGTATTTCGTTAAGGTCGAGATTCGCTGACTTGAATGTGGCTTCCACGGTAAGTGTTTCCTTGTCAAGGAAAAAATAAGAAAGTATATTTCTAAAAAAGCCTTTCAGTTGAAAATCAGTGTTCGACATCTTACCCTTGAAATCGTTAATAACAATATCATTATTGTTAAACAGGAAAGAACCATCGATACTGTCAAACTTCAAGGGATTGTCTTTGAGTCGCATAAAAACGTTTGTTACCGACATTTCTCCTGCAGCCTTAACATCGTTAAAATCACCCGACATATACTTCTTACGATCCTTGATCTTACCACGGTAGGTCGCATTGATCTTAAGTTGTCCTGAAACAGATTCAACTGTATCCATTTTCAGAAATTTGTTCAGGTCACCAAGACTAATAGAGCCGTTAAGCGAGGCATTTATTTCCGGGTTGTCGAAATTTTCGATGTTGAGCTTACCCGAAATTGATCCGTCACCAAGGTTGGCTTTAAATGCCTTGATATCAAGGTTCGGCCTGCTTTTCACCTCGTGGTTAACATCATACAATGCATCGTTCTGGAAAGAGCCTTCCATATCCACATTGCTTAACGTTACCGATGAGCTTCGCTGGGTAATGGTTCCTTTTTCAATTCCAAATGCAGCTTTAACAAATACCTTATCAGCCGGACCTGTTATCGTAGATTTAAAATAAAAGTTCCCTTCACTTTCATAATCACTGAACTTCTCCCGCTGCTTTTCCGGCAATAGAGAAACCAGTGATTGTATATCCATGTCCTTACCCTTCACAATAAGGTCCATTACAGAAGTTTTGGAGCTACCGTCAATACTTCCTGCCACGTTGAAATCCAAATCGCTGATCTTTACATCCGCATTTTTAAATGTGTAAACTTCTTTATTTACATCAAGCTCCAGAGTATAACGCGTATCCTTTTCTTTAAGATAATACGTGCTGTCGCTACGAAGATGATGTACAAGTAATTCGCCTTTGGAGATGAGTGAATATTGTTCATCAGAAAATTTTCCGGACAACTGCGCCTTCCTGGCCACCACAAAATAATCCTGCTTCGAACGCCGATCGGTGTACCGTACAGCAAGATTTTTCATTTCGATCTTCTCGATGGAGAAATCCAGGGCCTGGCTCTCCTTGTTGACTGCGGTACTGTCAGGTTTTTTTAGAAAATGATAGTTGTCGTTTCCTTTCTTATCGATACGAATGTTAAGGTTTACGTTTTCGAGGGCGATCTTCTTAATGTGATAGTTTTCATGAAAGATATCCATGATGTTAAATTGAAGTGAGATCACTCCCGCACTGAAAAGGGTATCCTTCTTTTCGCTCTTAACCGCATCAAGGGCCTTTACGTTGCGAAACTCAAGTGAGGCATTTGGAAAATTTCTAAGCACCGAGAAATCAATGTCCTTGGTATCAACTATTACCGGGGTGTCGAGCTGTTTGTTAAGCTCACCGATAATATAGGACTTTACTTCCTCACCGTAATAAAAGGCAATGATAAATCCTGCGCCCGTTAGAAGCAGCAGCAAAAAACTAATGGTATATACCAACCTTCTGAAAAACTTCAGCAAACGGTTGGACTTCTTTTCCTGGATTAACGGTTCAACATTAACAGGGTGTTCGTTCTCCATAGTACAAAATTCCAAAAAAAGAAGCAGGGTAGATGCGCCTGCCGCAATACTTATCAAGAACGAAAGGTGGATAAGTTTAGTATACAGAACAGGGAACAAGGGACGAGGGAGCTGTATATTTAAACACTAATTGTCTACTTTCGCGTTACAATGGAAATAACCTTTTACCTGCTCATTGTCTTTTTTGTCATTTCACTTTTCAGCAGCCCGCTTTTCCTGAGGTCCAAAATGGTGAGGGCTTATCTGAAAAAGGACCTTGTTCCTTCTTCCAACATTTTAGAAACCGAACGAATACTTCACTTAAGATGTGCTTATTACCAGCTATTGCCTCCACAGGACCGGAAAAGATTTCTCCTGCGCACTATTCGTTTTATGGAGAGCAAGGATTTTTCCGCCCGTGAAGGGTTGGTGCTTAGTTCCGAAATGAAGATCCTTATTTCAGCTTCCGCTATACAACTCACCTTCGGGCTTGATGAATATACTTTTGACCATTTTCACCAGGTTGTCATCTACCCTAAAGCGTATTACAACCAGCAGACCGAGCGTTGGCATAAGGGAGAGGTAAGCCTTGCAGGCGCCATCGTGTTGTCGTGGAAAAGTTTTAAATCGGGCTACGATAATCCCGGCGATAATGTGAACCTGGGCTTGCACGAAATGGCCCATGCATTGCGATTTGATAAATTCAAAGGAGACGATTACGATCAGTTCTTCGCACAGTACTTTGATAAATGGTACCTGGTGGCCAAGGAAGAATTTACTCACTTACGAAAACATGAGCCATCGTTCTTTCGTGATTACGGGGGAACCAATATCAACGAGTTCTTTTCCGTTTGCGTTGAATATTTTTTCGAATCCTCAGCAGCCTTTAAGGAGAAATTGCCTGAGATCTATAAGCACATGTGCATCCTTCTAAACCAGGATCCAACAAAAAAATTCTCCTCTGAACATCCTGTTCGGGAACAACTATTACCTCATTGCGAAGTCACAGAATTAAAAGAGCCTTTGCTCTTCCGCTCCTCTTCCCCTGGCCTGGTATTACCTTCCGTTTCTTTTTTGCTTTTCCCAGCCGCCCTTTTAGGACCTTTCGTGGGTGCTCTTGAGGCTGGTAACCCATTCGCGCTGATCATAATATCACTTGTACTGTTAACGGTTTTGTACCTGTTCATTAACAAAACGTACAAACGCTTTTACATTTACCAGAACGCCCTCGTGATCAGGTTCCCCCTATTCCAGAAACCAAAAATGTTTGTATTCGAAGAGCTTGTTCGCCTGAGTATGCAAGAAGAAACCAGCAGCATGCAAAGCAATTCCATGGAGATCAGTTACCTTGAGAAAGAGCGTATACGCTCCAGGCTATTCATTATATTCATGGAAGACAAAGAATTGCGCCAGATAGCCGACTTGCTTACGGCTAAGAAGATCCCGGTAATGATAAAAGGTTTTAAGGAGGCGTTTAAAGATTAAACAGAATGTAGGTTATGGTGTTTAGGAACAAGCGCCAATTTCTAAAATCTAAAATCGCAAATCTAAAATGCTCATTCCGCTTTCTGTACCATTTTCAAAAAGCCAACTTCTTTCTCGGTGAGAAATCTCCAGCGGCCCCGCTGCAGTTCTTTCTTTGTTATTCCTGCGAATGAAACACGATCGAGACGTTTGATCTCGTAACCTAAAGATTCGAAGATCCTTCGAACGATACGGTTCTTTCCCGAATGAATCTCGATAATGATCTCCTTCTTATCCGTCGGGCTGGCGTAATTGATCTTATCTACTTTGATAGGACCATCTTCCAGCTCAATGCCTTCCGATATTTTTACAAAGTCAGCGTGCTTGATTGGTTTATCGATCTCAACGTTATAAACTTTTTTTATCCCGTAACGGGGATGGGTAAGGATCTTAGTAAGGTCGCCGTCGTTGGTTAGCAACAACACACCAGTTGTTGAACGGTCGAGCCGCCCTACAGGGTAGATACGCTCAGTACATGCGTCGGCCACCAGTTCAAGCACCGTACGGCGCTTTTCCGGATCATCAACAGTGGTGATATAATCTTTGGGCTTGTTCAAAAGCACATACACATTCTTCTCCCTGCGGAGCGACTGACCTCCATAATTGACAATATCTGTGGGTGCCACTTTGTAACCCATTTCGGTAATGATCTTTCCATTCACTTTCACCACCCCGCTACTGATAAGGTCATCGGCTTCACGACGTGAACAGATGCCCGCATTGGCAATGTACCGGTTCAAACGGATCAGCCCAAGCGCGTTGGGTACATGCTCCTTAAAGGGAGTCTGGTTCTTTTTAACACGGTAAGGCTTCTTATCGTAGCTTGAAAATTTCTTTTTAAAGGATGGACGGTCGTCGTTACCGCCAAACTCACTGCGTTCTTTTTTCTCGTATGGCTTATCGAATTCCCTTTTCTTGAAAGTACCCGTACCGGTTTTTTTTCTGAAAGAAGGTTTATCATCGCTGCCGAAACCTCCGCCTCCCCTTTTTTCAAAAGGCTTGTCGAAAGCTCTCTTCTTAAAGCCGCCTGGCTTCTTACGAAACGAAGGTTTATCATCGCTACTGCGGCCTTCGCCATCGGCGCGCTTTTCATATGGCTTTTTCTCGTAGGACTTTGAATCACTGTCCTCCCTATCGGAGTATGTTTTTTTCTTAGGATAAGGAGAATCTCTTTTGTCAAAAGAAGAAGTTCTTTCGGAACTGTCCTTACGCTCACGGGGATTATCCTCCTCCTTACGTGGACCATAACTTTTCTTTTTTGGAAACTTTCCAAAGCTTGGTTTCTTCTTTCCGAATTCTCTTGGCATGACTTGTATTTTCGGCAAAGATAGGATAAAAGGCCGATGTAGATTAGCCAATTAGCGGATTAGCGAATTATCAGAGCGCACAAGTGTCATTATTGGCCGACTGTGCAGGGAGTCTTTATGCAGCGATGGTTTTTTTCCTTCGTGAAAGATAGCTTTGGAAATTCCCTGGAAGCTAAGGGTAAGTGCACCCCCGATAATGAGAATGGCGAACTTCATCCACCATTCATTTCGTATTTTCCTGGTAGTATGTTTAAGGTTAGCTGCTTCGATAAGAAATTTTTTGCCATCAAGGGTCAGATAGAGTTTTATCTCTTTGATGTCCTGCCTGTCAAGAAGACGGCTCGACTCCTTCTTCTGCGGACTTCCTATGGTTTCGATCTTCCAGATGGTCGACTGCTCCCTTTCTTTTGCCCAGTCGATATTCGATTCGTTGATGTAGCCTTTTACTATCAGCTCTTTGAGTGTTCGCCGTATCGTTCCCAGATCGGGGTGAAGGCAAGCGAGAAAATCGCTGCACTGAACTTCTTCCGTCGAACTGCCTTTTCTTGCTAAATGGTTTAGAATTTTAAACCTTATGTCGAATTTGTCTACCATTACCGCTCCCCTTCTGTTGATCCTCTGACTCGTTAATACGGAGTTATACTATGAATTATTGTTCAAACCGGGTTAATATCCAGTCTATTTTTCCTCCACCATCACCAACAAGCCGGAAGCAAAAATGCTTTGGGGAGAAATTACTTTTGAACCAAGGGGTATATTGTTTCCGTAGCGTTCTTTTAACTTTGCTTTCACCTGTTTACTGCTAAGGTCAAACTCCCTGAGCAATTGCAGCTTGCCTACTTCCAATCCCGTAAGTTGGTAGTACACTTTCCAAACCAATTCGGAACAATAGATACGATCATCACTCCAATCGAAATATAAGTCGTAATTCTTCCCAAGATATTTTTCACCAGTGGTCTTTAACTTCTTTAATGTTTCATCCGTCAACGCCTGATCTGCCTTTACCCGCTTTACCACATAATGCCCTCCTTCGCCATGACTTGTCCAGTCCTTAAACTTTGTCCATTTAACGGGCTGCACCGCCTCCAGGACATATACGCCCGAATCCAAAACGAAAACTAAGCCGCAATGAGAATAAATAGAGTGCGTAGCAAGTTGAACAGCTTTACATTGCGCCGAGCTTGTGGTTTGAAAAATAATGTCACCGTTCTTTAGCTTAGTTGAAGAAGAACTTGTCTCATCCTTTGCCTTTAATCCGCATGCTATAATGAACATTGAAAAATACAATGTAAATGTGAGGATGTATTTGGTCATGGTATATGTTTTGAATCTTAAATGTAGAAAAAAAATGTGGTCTTCTTCGTTTTGCAGATCACACCAATGGAAAAAACGCATCCTCAATATGGTTGATCTGCTGCTCCTCCTTGCCCATGATCACTGAAACAATGTCGAAGCGCACCTCCATTTCTATTTTATACCGCGTAATATATCCATTGGCCGCCTTTATCAGGTTCTTTTGTTTTTGCCTTGTCACCCACGCTTCCGGCTCACCGAAGAAATTACTCGCACGCGTTTTTACCTCGACAACAATTAACGTATTGTTATGGGTAGCAATGATATCGGCCTCCAGGTTTTTAAAGCGCCAGTTGACCTCTAAAACCTTATAACCCTTCCCTTCAAGAAAAACCTTTGCCAGTTGCTCGCCCTTGGTTCCTGTATCGTTGTGTTCGGCCATTGTGGATAGATGTGAGAGGTGAGGTATTAAGACGATGAAATTAATTACCATATGATCATGTTTTGGTTTATCCTGTGTGATTTAATCTACCCTCGCCGGTGTCAAATCTCAAATCTCACATTTCAAATCCTATTTATTTGTATTTTAGCCTTCATCTTAAAACACCTCCTATGAAAAATATATTACTCTCAACAACATTGCTCTTTGCACTTAACATTTCGGCGCAGACCAAGCCGGTTCAAACCAAAGTTCCTGCCTCTAAAGGTTTTGAAGGTACCCTGGAATTCAGGCAGATCAAGGAAGGTGATACAACCAATTATATTTATTACATCAAAGGCGACAAGGTACGTATCGATAACCTTCGTGCTAGAACCAACCAAAGCGCTGGTGGATTTCTGTTCGATCTGAAAGCAGGTACTGTTACTACCCTTAACGTAGAGCGTAAGGTTTATAGCGACGCTCCGAAGTCAAATCCAGCTGTGATCAATGGCAAACCGGAAGTAACCAAGACCAAGAATGTCAAAAAAATACTTGGCTATAACTGCATCGAATACATTGTAAAAAACACCGAAGACAATTCACAGGTGTCGTACTGGATGGCTGCGGGGAAATTCGATTTTTTTGACAAGCTCATTAAGCTCTGGAACCGTAAAGATAAAGTATCAACTTACTACACCCAGCTTACAGGTGTGGCTGGAATGTTTCCTTTTTTCGCTACCCAATCGAGCCTTGATGGCAAAGAAGAGTTACGCCTGGAAGTAACCAAAGTTGAAAAGAAAGTTGTGGATGCTGAAAAGATGAAAGTGCCCGCCGACTATACGCGCTTCTGAAAATCAAGAACCGAAAAATTCTCTGAAACGCTTAATACGGCCTTTCTCCCAAAGAGGAGGGCCGAGTTTTTTTCGGTATGTCCTGCCGGGAAATTAAAACACACCGGGAAATTATATTTGTTCACTGCATCCATAATTATCTCTTCAGCATTCTTGCCAAAAGGCACTGTATTGTCTTTCATGTCCGTCATGGCACCTACAACAAGTCCTGCGAGGCCACTAAGTTTCCCCGAACGCTCAAGGTTAAGTATCATACGGTCCACATGATAAAGATATTCGTCGAGGTCCTCAATAAAAAGTATTTTACCCCTTGTATCGATGTCGGAAGTGCTTCCCGCCAGGGCATATAACAATGAAAGGTTTCCCCCGATAACAGCACCTTCAGCCTTACCATTCCTGTTAAGGGTGTGACGTTCAAATTCATACCCAAGCCCTTCGCCAAACAAAGCCTTGCGTAACGACTCAACACTTTCTGCATCTTTTGAAAAATTTATCGGCATGGTAGCGTGTATCGTTTCGATGCCCATGTTTTGGATATGCGAATGCAACACGGTAATGTCGCTATAGCCGATAACCCATTTAGGCTTTAATTGAAAGGCGTTGAAGTTGATCTTGTCAATGATACGCATGGTGCCGTAGCCTCCGCGACCACTGATCACAGCCTTGATCGAATCATCGTCAAGCATAGCCTGCAAATCCTCTGCGCGTTCTTCATCGGAGCCGGAGAACTGATCTATTTCTTTAAAAAGGTTTTTCGATAGCACGGGAACAAGTCCCCAGGATATAAAAATATTAATAGCGGGCTGCAGTTCGGCAAGAGAGATCTTGCGCGCGGTTGCAACTATACCGATGCGATCACCTTTTTTTAAATATGGAGGTTGTGTGGTCAGGAGACTTTATTTGGTTGCAAAGATAAAATACTGTTCTCAACCTGCATCACAATTTTCTCGGGATCGGTGCTTATGCAAAACTCGGGCTCGCCGAAGATGACGTATGAATTGAAAGGCACCAGCACCGCATCACCCTTTGGCAATATTTTTCCCATCCCCTGCATGTAGGCAGGCACGAAAGGTATTTCAGGATGTTTTTCTAAAAGGAAAGCAATCCCCTTTTTAAATTTTTGCATCTTGCCTGGCTCACCACGTGAGCCTTCCGGAAAAAGAATTAACGATTCTCCCTTGTCAAGCATAGCTACCATCATCTGCACCGGGTCAGGCCCTTCGCCTTCCACCGGCCTGCTGCGGGGAATGAGCAAGGCATTCACAAACAAACGGGTGACAAAAGCTTTAAAAGGTGATTTGCCAAAATAATCTCCTGCTGCTACCGGGTGCACATGTTTTATTTTCGCCGATGGTATTGCCGACATCAGGGCCATAGCGTCAACATGACTGTTGTGGTTAGCCACAATGATAAACTGTTTTGTCTTTTTCAGCACTTCCTTGTTGCGGTAATTCACACCCACGATCAACTTCAGAAAAGTGCGCATTAAAAAACAATAGATAAATGACAGGAAGATCCTTCTCATTTTAGTAGGCTAAGAAATATACAATATGAAAAAACACCGGTGCGGTAGTAGCCAGGGAATCGATCCGGTCGAGTATCCCACCGTGACCGGGAATAGCAGCTCCTGTATCCTTAACTCCTACATCACGCTTGATGGCCGACACTACCACGTCGCCGATAAAACCTGTAACAGCAACAATGAAGCTCACGCCCATGGCCTGCAAGGGAGTAAGTGGTGTTAAGAAATAAAGAAAGTATCCCACGATGGTGGTAGAGAGCACCCCGCCAATAAAACCTTCCCATGTTTTGTTAGGGCTCACCTTGGGAATGATCTTGAACTTTCCGAAAAGCTTTCCCCAGGTAAACTGGAAAACATCGTTCATCTCGGTAATGAATACCAGGAACAACAACAATCCCCTACCGCCAGCCTGGAACCCTTCGATCTCCGGCAATGAAAGAAGGTATGCAAGATGGCTAATGCCAAATACACAAAACATCAGCTGGGTAGGCAGCACACCCATCGAACGTGAAATATCTTTTGTATCACCATTCACCACCAGCATAAAAGGAATCCATAAAAACATGAATACGGGAATGAAGATCAGGAACGCACCGTACCAACCCTGGTAAGCAATGTAGTATTGAACCGGTACCGACAGGTAGCACCATACAAGCGTGCGCCTGTCCGACTCCCTTACATTTTTACTTATTGGAATGAGCTCGCGAAGGGCTGCGAAGGAAAGAAATGCAAAGGCGACAAACGAGATCACAGGATTGAACACCGTGGCCGAAACAAAAATAGTGGCCATCACCCACCATGACCTGGTGCGTGCCTTTAATTCTCCAAGATTAGCTTCCGGACGGAGCATGCCCCATATAGAAAAGAGCAGGGTGGCAAAAATAAGGATGCCAAAGATGAGGGCGATGACAATGAACAGATCGTGGTTCTGTTGAAATTTTTCGATCGAGAACATGGGAATTTATTTTTTAAAAGAATTTTTCAACCTGTTGAATGTACTAAGAATTAACAACGCCATCGCACCAATAAATACGTAGTTGATGTACAGTTCCATTGGAACACTGAAATAATACAACACACAAGTGAGTCCGGTCAACAAGGCACGGTCACTCTTACCCATTGGTCCATCATACCTGCGTTCGCCTGAAATACTTTTCGCAAGCAGGCCAGCAAACTCATTCAGTATTCCCAGCATTACGAAGCCAACGATCAAATACCATTTAACTCCAGGAAGTTTCAGTAGTGGCAAATAGATGAACATGTCCGACACCACATCGCCAAACTCGTTAAGCACCTCGCCCATCTTGCTTTGCATATTGTAAGTTCTTGCCATCATTCCGTCGAGCGCGTTGAGCGCCATCCGCAAGAGTAATCCCACGGGGATCACAAGTAGCATCTTCCCGAAAGGATGTAACCAAAAGCCTATCCCCAGTGCGGCAGATAATAGTATGGCAAGTATTGTTAAATGATTAGCTGTTATCTTCCAACTGTAAAGAACTCTTAACACAGGCATTAACAATTGCTGAAATTTTGGCTTGATATTGTAAACAGAGATCATATAAACGGCCTACTAATTACGAATGAAACTGATTACTAATAAATGCCTAAGCATTTCGGTCAAAACTAATTACGAATTTTAATCTCACAAAACGGAATTCCCAATCCAAATCATAAGCGTTACCATAAATCGATAATTATTTCTGAAAAATACAATTCTACTGCGGGTACTTGCACGTTTTGCAAATGATGTTGTATCATTATTGAATTTCGCAACACTTTATACCATTCGTAATGCGTTTTGATTCGGAATTGGCAGGTCGTTAGTTGCTGTTCACGATCAGCCGGCGGTAAAAACGGATACAGTCTTTAAAGTTCTCGATGGAGATGCGCTCGTTGACACCATGCAGACGCTTTAGGTCGGCCGGCAAAGCTATGATAGGAACAAAACGAAATGCGTCGGGTGCTACCCTGGTATAATGCCTTGCATCGGTTGCGCCAACTACGATGGAAGGGGTAATGATAATGCTGTCGAACACTTCACGGATGCTTTTCTGAATAGCAACGAAGGAAGACGAATTAATACTTGCAATGGGCGAAGGCTCATTGGTATGACTAACGATCTTGCAACTCACACGCTCATCGCCGATCACAGCTTTAACGTGTGTCATAATACTTTCAGAGCTCTCACCGGGTAGAATACGGAAATTGATCACTGCAACAGCAAAACCCGGAAGCACATTATCCTTCACCCCGCTTTTGATAATGGTAGGAGCGGTAGTGCTGCGCACAATGGCATCTCCTGCATTGCTCTTTTCGTATTTACCGATGATCACACTTTCGAAAAGCCATGGATTGGCAAAAGCCATCTTAGAAAAGAAAGGCATCTCGGGCCCGATGTACTCAATGAATTTTTTCACCGGCTCCGAAATTCTTGCCGAAAGCGGGTGGTCTTCGAGGTTTACAACGGCCCTTGAAAGAATACCGATGGATGTTTCTTTAGGAGGCATCGATGAATGTCCTCCCTCGGTGCGCACACTCAACTCCACCGAAACATAACCTTTCTCCGCAATACCCACCAGGGCGACCGGCCTGGTAATACCCGGCACCACGCCGCGTGTCACCAGCAATCCCTCGTCAATGGCGAACTCCGCTTTTACGTTTTTTGATTCAAGGTACCGGGCGATCTTGAGTGCTCCTTCCCTGCCCCCGATCTCTTCATCGTGCCCGAAAGCCAGATAAAATGTCCTTTTAGGTTTATAGCCTTCCTTGAGCTGTGCCTCCACTGCTTCCATTATCCCGATCACATTCACCTTATCGTCAATCGAGCCACGACCCCAGATAAAATCTTTGTCGATCAGTCCGCTGAACGGAGGATGTGTCCACTTTTCATCCACTGCATCTTCTGCAGGCACAACGTCCATATGACCCAAAAGGATCACAGGCTTGAGACTTGCGTCACTACCCTCCCATTTGTATAAAAGACTATAAGTATTTATCACCGTTCTATTGAGAAGCGAATCACAAAGAGGATAAGTCACTTTAAGATATTCTAAAAAATCGCTGAACACGGCAGTATCGATAAGCGAAACATCGTCGTATGAAATGGTTTTTATTTGAACTGCTTCCGAAAGGTGAGTGACGCAAGCCTCATCAATGGCTTGTTTGGCTAGCAAAGGAAAGGATGGCTGTTTGCTCTTAAAGGTAAAGGTGTTGAACAGAACAACGACAAGTAAAATGCCGAAGAGCACCAAAATTATTTTAAAGAGTTTACTCATTAAGGCAAAGATAATTACAAAGTACGAAGTACGAGGCATCAAATATATGGACGGGTGACAGGACACTTTGAACAGATTGCTATCTTTGTCGCTTGTCAAAAGTAAATGAGCAAATTTAAACGTCACCTCGTAACAGCTGCGTTGCCTTACGCCAACGGCCCGGTGCACATAGGTCACCTGGCGGGTTGTTACTTACCAGCTGATATTTACGTACGCTATCTTCGTTCCAAAGGCGAAGATGTGAAGTTCATCTGTGGTTCCGACGAGCACGGGGTGCCCATTACTATCAAAGCAAAGAAAGAAGGTATTACGCCACAGCAGGTAGTTGACAAATACCACAAAATGATGGGCGACTCCTTTAAAGAGTTTGGGATCTCCTTCGACATATACTCACGCACCACCAATAAGATACACCACGAAACAGCTTCCGCCTTTTTTACAACGCTGTACGATAAGAATATTTTTATTGAAGAGGTGACGGAACAATATTTTGATGCCAAGGCGAACCAGTTCCTGGCCGACCGTTACATCACCGGTACATGTCCTAAATGCGGGAACGAAAATGCCTACGGCGATCAATGTGAGAAATGTGGAAGCTCCCTCAATGCTACCGACCTTATCAATCCGCGCTCTACTCTTTCGGGTGAAAAGCCAATGCTGAAGGAAACAAAGAATTGGTTCCTTCCACTTGATAAGATGCAGCCTGAGATCTGTGCTTACATCGAATCACACAAGGATTGGAAGAGCAATGTTTACGGACAATGTAAATCGTGGCTCGACCAGAAATTACAGCCCCGTGCCATGACCCGCGACCTTGACTGGGGAGTGAAAGTTCCTTTGAAAGATGCCGAAGGAAAAGTCCTTTACGTTTGGTTCGATGCCCCCATCGGTTATATCTCGGCAACAAGAGAATTGCTTCCCGACGATTGGGAAAAATACTGGAAGGATAAAGAGACACGCCTCTTGCATTTTATAGGCAAGGACAATATTGTTTTTCACTGCATTATTTTTCCGGCAATGCTTATGGCCCACGGCGACTTCGTTGTAGCGGATAATGTTCCGGCCAACGAGTTCCTGAACCTTGAAGGAGAAAAGATCTCTACCTCCCGCAACTGGGCAGTATGGCTGCACGAATATCTTCTGGAGTTCAAAGAAAAACAGGACGTGTTGCGTTACGCATTGTGTTCTAACGCTCCTGAAACAAAGGACAATGATTTTACCTGGAAAGATTTCCAGGCACGCAACAATAATGAGTTGGTAGCGATCCTCGGTAATTTCGTGAACCGCACACTGGTGCTTACAGAAAAATATTACGCCGGAAAAGTCCCCGTTGCTGAAGAATACAGCAAAAGTGATCTTCTCCTTTTGGAAGAGATCGCGAAATTTCCTGCACGTATTTCGGCATCACTTGAGCAGTTCCGTTTCCGTGAAGCGCTGGCAGAACTGATGAACCTTGCAAGGCTGGGCAATAAATACCTGGCCGACAACGAGCCATGGAAGATCGCCGCTACAGATGAAAAACGTGTACGCACGGTCATGAACATCTCCCTGCAGGTATGCGCCAACCTCTCGGTACTGATGGAGCCGTTTCTGCCATTCACCTCCACCAAGCTTTCCACCATGCTGAATTTGAAAGGTCTCCGTTGGAAAGATGCCGAAAAAACTGACCTGTTGCAAGCTGGTCACCAGCTGGGTGCAGCAAGCCTGCTTTACGAAAAGATAGAAGACGAAGCCGTAGAGATCCAGGTAAACAAACTTCTTGAATCAAAAAGAATGAATGAAGAACAAAACATAACGGCTCCCGTTGCCGCTAAAGCGGAGACGAGTTTTGACGATTTTTCCAGGATGGATATCCGTGTGGGCACCATCCTCGAGGCGGAGCGTGTTCCGAAAACGGATAAGCTTTTAAAGCTAAAGATCGACACTGGCATCGACCAGCGTACTGTCGTTTCCGGAATCGCGGGTTATTACAAACCTGAAGACATAATAGGACAGAAAGTATCCATCCTTGTGAACCTCGCACCGCGCAAGATAAAAGGCATCGAGTCGCAAGGAATGATCTTAATGGCGGAGAACGACAAAGGCGAACTCGCTTTTGTGGCACCCACAAAAGAGATCAATAATGGGGGAAGTGTGAAATAGAAATTCAGAATTCCACTTTCGTATCTTCCTATTCTTTCGTCTTTCTCAGCTTCCAAAACAACACCAGGGGTAGGATCCAGTTGGATGCCCGTTCGATGAATTCCCATATCGGTTCTCCTGCAAGAGGTCGGGTCAAGGCAGCAGCGAAAGCCCACAAGATAGACCATAACACTACCACACGTATTGGGCGAAGCAAAATGATCAGGGCCACCAATATATCCATGCATCCTATAATCGGCAATAAATGCCTTGCGGTACTTTCTGAAAAACCATAAACAGTTAAGAGTGGGATCCATCTTTCATTTACACCCAGGGCCAAAACTCCGTGGCCAATAAAAGTGCAGCACACCCCTATGCGCAATACGATTTCGTAAAGCTTTACCCTGGCTACCTTTATCGTCAACGGAGGATGTCGCAATACAAGTAGGGGGTGCATAGAGAGGCTGTCTGTAATTGAATGTTTCATTATTTCAAGATCAAGAGTACATTGTCCATCTGCGCTCCGTTAATAACCTGCACCGAATAAACTCCTTTGGCGTAACCCGATACATCGAAGAGGAGCTCGAGCTTTTCAGCGTTTTTTTCAGCTTCACGGCTCATCACCTCACGGCCATTCATATCATACATCTTGATGAGGGTATTGCCATTGAGGGGCGATGAATAGTTGAGTGTGAAGCTGTTCTCCGCCGGATTAGGAAACACATTGATGGGATTGAACACCTCATCGTTCTTCACTTCTTCCGTTAAATCGGTTGTCACACTTTTATCAATACAGAACACATCGATCACAGCCCCGTTATTATCGTAAGTAGTGTCGCAAAGGATGGAGCCGTTCACGGTGAACTTGCAATAATTATAAGAGCTCTTATATTTCTGTATGGCCCAGGTAGGGGTGCCAGAATAGAGCGGCGCACCCGCACCACCGCAAACGATCTGGCACCTTCCCTGGTTCGCCTTGCTTCCATAAGAGGCTACGGGAGACGACGTGCTTACATTCCTGTTGATGGGCTTGGTCCTTTCGTACATGTGATCGTGACCATTCACAATAAGATCAACACCGTAATCGTCGAAAGCTTTCCACCAGCTGTTAAAATATGAATTCATCTCTCCCGCATGCGAGCCGATAGTATAAAACGGACGATGAAAGGAAATGATCTTCCAGGTAATGCTTGAATTTGACTGGGCCGCTTTCAGTGTATTTATCAGCCACGTGGCTTGCGCCGCGTCACTTGCTTTTTCGGAATTGAGAGTTATAAAGATCGCATTGCCGTAAATAAAAGAATAATAAAGATTCGACCCGTTCACCTTGGGTAGTTCGAAATTATTCTGATAGGTAGGAACGCTCATCGCATCGTGGTTTCCCAAGGCATGGTACACCAGGTTGTTCGCTAAAAAGGTGCTGCCGTTGTCGAACCAACTGTTCCACTCACTAGCCGACCCCCCGTCATCTACAATGTCGCCGTTGAATAAGCTGAGATCGGTTTTTTTCGCATTGGCCAGGTTTGATATCTGCTTCCACACATTCACACCATTCCTGCTGTCGCCCAAAACCGAAAAAGAAAAATTTGTAGTGTTCGAGCTGTGTGCTGTAAGAAAAGTTTTTTGGCCCGACCACGACTTTGTATTGGAATCATACAGCTTATAATAAATGGTCGAGCTGGGATCTACTGTTGGGAAATTATAGTTGAAGAAGAACTCTGCATAGCCATTTCTTTTCGTTCCGGCTAAGGTGCCCTTCTCAAAGCTATTGGTATAGCCCCAACTTATGGAGTCAGTAGCGCCTTTGTTACGCCATGTAATTGTTAAACCGTTTAGTGGATCTCCACTGCTTCCCCAACGAATATGCTGAATGGCATACCCAGGCAAGACCGAGATGATCATTAATGTTACTACCAACTTCTTTATCATCGCACATGTTTTTAGTCATTAACCACATCTGTTGTTTGGATTCGAGGGAGTCAATACGCAGAAAGCGGCGGAATATTGTAGATATTTTTACACATGTGGCGCCTGTATAGCCTGCTGGCAAAGTGATAGGGGAATCCCACAATGAGTTTTTTGTTGCTTACACGGACTAAAAACTTCCTGGGTGAAAGTTCAATGAAGAAAAGGGACCCATAATTTTTTATAGATTATTTTGGTTTATTCAAAGTAATTTCTATCTTCACAAAACAATTAAAAACTTCTCCCAATGAAAAAATCACTTTTTTTTCTTTCTATTGCTTCCATGCTTGTGATCACTTCTTGTAAAAAGAGTGAAGTAACAACCGGTGATACGGACATTCCTATTTCAACCGATCAGAAAGCGTTTGTGATGAAGTTCAGCGCCACCTGGTGCGGACCTTGTGGATCTAACGCGATCCCTATAACAAATCAATTACACGCAGCCTATCCTTATAACGTTCTGGCCGTTCACATGCAGTGCGGCAGCAGCGGAACACCCGATTACACTATGCCTTCAAATGTAAAGGCTCCCGG
>Ga0163144_10006904_pt1 | contig 24988 bp, 19 predicted proteins | sample OliLak19BULKMAT1_FD_123175 | JGI IMG/M metagenome (GOLD analysis project Ga0163144, IMG submission 123175) | Freshwater microbial mat bacterial communities from Lake Vanda, McMurdo Dry Valleys, Antarctica - Oligotrophic Lake LV.19.BULKMAT1 | ecosystem: Environmental > Aquatic > Freshwater >... | reverse complement strand
CGCTCCTGCGAAGCCCAACGCTCCCCGCAAGCGCGAAGTTCGCCACACCGCGCCGTTCGCCAATACCCGGCCTTTCCAGCGCGCCCACCCGTTGGTATCGTTTGCGCCTCCGAGGGCCGCGCGCTGCGCTGCCCACGAAGGCTTCTCGACCTGGCTTCGCCCGCTCTGCTTTCCCCCCCTGCTTTCCCCCCCCTGCTTTTCCCTCTCTGACTCCCCCCCCTTCGACCCAGTGCCCCTTCGACCCAGTGCCCCTTCGACCCAGTGCCCCTTCGACCCAGTGCCCCGCGACCAAGTGCCACGACGCCGCGCGCGCGTGCTGCTGATCTTCGCGATGGATTGCCACGCGGGATTTCGACGGAGCTCGCATCGGGGGGTAGGCAGCGGAGTTCCGGACAGCCCCCGCTGACCGGACCCGTTCTCCCCTCTCGCCGCCCCCCGATCTTCCCGTTCGATCACGTCCCCCGAGCCGCACCGGCTCCGCTCCCCCCCCACGACATGCGAGGAAGGATGAAGTACCTCGGTTTCGCGCTTTCCCTTGGGCTCCTGGTCGGCGCGTCCTGCAAGAGCGCGCCGCAGACCGAGGGCGATCCGGCGGGCCAACCGCCGTCCGACTCGCAGGACGTCACGGCCACGGAAACAGACTCAGCCATCATCGACTCCGTCACGGCAGACGAACTGCTCGCGAACGAGTCGCAACGGCTCACCCTCGAAGAGCAAAAGAACGCCCTTCTGCTGGAGCAGCACCTGCTCGCGGCGGAAGCGGCCATCGACGGCCTGCGGTTCGCGGACGCCGAGCGCGAGTTGAATCGCGCGCTGTCCGTGGACCCCGACTCGGTCGCCGCCAAGCGCCGCCTCGCCGACGTGCGCGCGCTTCAGGGAACGGCGCCGGGTGAAACCGCGGCACTCCTGGGTGACGCCCAGCAAAGCTATGAGGTGCGTGTCCAACAACTGCGCACCGAAGCCGAGGAGAACGTGCGCCGCGGCGAGCGCCTCCTCATGCGCGGCGACCAAGCCGGCGCCATCGCCGAGGCCCGCCTCGCCCTCGACCACGTGCGCTGGGCTCCGGTCAGCCTCGATTGGCAAGGGGTGGACGAACGCGCTCAGGCGCTCTTGAACAAGGCCGAAGCCGAGCGCGCGGGCGCGGAGCAAGCCCGCCGCGAGGAGGCCGAGCGCGCCGCGCTGGAGGCCCTGCGCGCCGAAGAGCAAGCCCTGCGCCAACGCAGCGAAGCGCGCCTCGTCCAACTCATCGACCAGTCCATCGCAGCGTTCGACGCGGAAGCCTACGACGAATCCGTCGCCCTCGCCGACCGCGCTCTGCGCGAAGACCCGCGCAACGATCAGGCGATGGAGATCCGCGACGCGGCCTTCCGCGCCGGCCGCGAGAAGGTCCGCTCGGACTACATCCTTTTGAAGCGCGAGCGCTTCAAGCGCTGGCAGCAGGCGATCCAGGGGATGCGCATCCCGAACACCGAGATCGTCACCCTGCCGAGCGAAGAGTTCTGGAACGGCATCACGGACCTGCGCTCGCAGCGCCAGGGCCTGGCCCTCGAGGAGACCGAAGATCCCGTCGACACCCAACTGCGCGAGCAACTGGGCCGTACCCGAGTCCCGGCGCTCCTGATCGAGGACGAAGAAGACCTCGGCGTCGTCGTCGGTTACCTCTCCACGGTGACCGGCCTGCCGCTCGTCGTGGACCCGCTAGCGACCCAGGCCGCGTTCGAAGCCGGCGCGGTGTTCTCCTTCGACCTGCCCAACCCGTTGACGGTCGACCGCGCCCTCAACTTGATTACCGCGGCAGCAGGCCCGGACGTCACCTGGACGGTCCGTCTCAACGCCGTGCTAGTCACCACCCGTTCCAAGGCGCGCGGGAACCTGGTGCTGCACAGCCACGACGTGCAGGACCTGCTCTTCCGCCAGACGAACTTCCTGGCCGAGCGCCTGGATCGCATCCGTCTGATCGACGAGCTCGAGGACGACGACGGCGGTGGTCCCTTCGGCGGTCGCGGCGAAACCGTGACGCTGCTGGAGCCGGACGCGCTCGAGGAGCTCATCCGCACCAACGTCGCGCCCAGCTCATGGGCCGACGAGGAAGGTGGCGTCATCACGATGCTCTCCGCAGGCAACATGGTCATCCGCAACACCCGCGAGGTTCAGCTCCAGGTCCAGCAGTTCCTACAGGACATGCGGCGCTTCAACTCTTCGATCATCACGATCGACTCGAAGTTCCTGCGGATCGCCGACAACTTCATCCAAGAAATCGGCGTGGAATGGCGCGGGATCGACAACCCCGGTACGCCGTTCACCGACCTCGATGACGTGACCAGTGGCCTCGAGGACAACGCGTCCCTCGGCCTTGACAACTTCGGCACCGGTGTCGGCAACGGCAACGACGCGGGCCCGCCCTCCGCGGGTTTCTTCTACGACGACGGCGAGGACGGGGACTTCAAGGGTTCGACCGCGAACATCTTTGGAAACGCCCTTGGCAACGCCCTGAGCACGTTCGGGGGGATGACCACCCAGTTCTCCTTCCTCGACGACGCGAGCGTCTCGGTGATCCTGCGGGCTATCGAGAAGAACCAGCAGATCGAGCTGGTGAACAACCAGACGGTCAGCGTTTCGAACACACAGCAGGCGTTTGTTTCGGTCATCAACCAGCGCGCGTACATCCAGGACTTCGAGGTCGAGGTTGCGCAGTTCGAGGCGATCGCCGACCCGGTGATCAACGTCCTCAACGAGGGTGTGGTGCTGGAAGTGCGCCCCACCATCCAACACGACCGCAAGTACATCCGGATGGAGCTCCAGCCCACGGTGGCGCGTGTGGTCGCCCTGCGCGATTTCGCCACCAACCTGGGTGGCACCGTCGGTTCGCCGGTCGAGTTCCAACTGCCGGAACTCGAGGTCCAAAGCGTCTCCACGACGGCAATCGTTCCCGACGGCGGCACGATCCTCCTCGGTGGCTTGAGCCGGATCCGCAACGTCGAGCGCCGGGCGGAAGTCCCGTGGCTCGCGAACATCCCGCTGCTCGGGTTCTTCTTCAAGACCGAGGGCTACAACGACGAGAAGTCGAGCCTGATGATCATGATCCGCGCCGCGATCAGCGACGTGCGCGACGAAGTCGCGCGCCTCGAGCGCGGCCGTTGACCGGGAGCCCCCCCCAACCACCGGGGGCGGTAGAAAAAGCCCCGTCGGCCTCCGGCCGGCGGGGCTTTTTCATGGGCGCAGGACTCCCAAGCATGGGTCACCGCTTGACCGGGGCTCCCCCACGCCCCACGCTGGATTGGCCCATGGTCGAACTCACCGCAGTCCTGTTCGACATCGACGACACCCTGTTTTCGACGACCGAGTTCGCCTCGCGCGCGCGGGACAACGCCGTTCGGGCAATGGTTGAGGCTGGCCTGGGCCTTCCGGTCGACGTCGTGCGGCGCGAACTCGACGAAGTGATCGCAGAGTTCAGCTCAAACTACGACCACCACTTCGACAAGCTGATCGAGCGCCTGCGGCCCACGGCGCTCGAGCGGATCAACCCGGCCCTGATCGTGGCGGCCGGAGTCACGGGATACCACGACACGAAGTTCCGCGAACTGCGCCCGTTTCCCGACGTCGTGCCCCTCCTCGCGCAGCTGCGCCACGCGGGCCTATGCACCGGGATCATCACCCACGGTTGGACGGTGAAGCAGGCCGAGAAGCTCGTGCGGCTCGGGCTGCTTCCCTACCTCAACCTCGACGCGGTGTTCATCTCCGACCAGATCGGCATCGCAAAACCCAACCCCAAGCTCTACCAGGTGGCTTTGCGCGACCTCGGGCTCGACGCGCCAACAGTGATGTACGTCGGCGACAACCCCGCCCACGACATCAGTCCACCCGCTTCCCTCGGGATGCGCACGGTCTGGGCCCGACGTGCGTCGCGGGTGCCCGAGCTCCCCGAGGGCATCGTCGCGACGCACACGGTGGACAACTTCGACCAGTTACGCGAGATCCTGACGCGCGAGTACGGCGTGGCTGCATTGGACGGATCGAGCTGAGCCCGCGGCACACCCGCGCGCCGTCGTTCAACCGCTGCGATCAGCCCGCCGCCGGCGCGGGACCGGCGTGCTGTTCGACGAGGTGACACGCCGCCTGGTGGGTCGGACTGATCGCCGTCGGAGCGGGGTATTCGGTGCGACAGCGTGCGATCGCAACCGGGCAGCGGGTGTGGAAGTGGCAACCCGCCGGGGGATTGATCGGGGAGGGAACATCGCCCTGGAGCAGGATGCGCTGGCGGCGCTGGGTCGGATCGGGGTGCGGGACCGCCGAAAGCAGCGCCTGGGTGTAGGGGTGCGCGGGGCGCTCAAAGAGCTCTTTAGTCGTCGCGGTTTCGACGATCCGCCCCAGGTACATCACCGCGATGCGGTCGGAGATGTACTTCACGATGCTGATGTCGTGGGCGATGAACAGGTAGGAGAGCCCGAACTCCCCCTGCAAGTCCTTCAACAGGTTGACGACCTGTGCTTGGATCGATACGTCGAGGGCCGAAACGGCCTCGTCGCAGACGATGAACTTGGGCTTGAGCGCGAGCGCGCGCGCGATGCCGATGCGCTGGCGCTGGCCACCCGAAAACTCGTGGGGGAATCGGTTGCGCGCTTCGGGCCGCAGCCCGACGATCTGCATGAGCTCCGCAACCTGCTCGTCGACGGCTTCACCACGGGCGAGCCCGTGGACCCGCAGACCCTCGCCGATGATGTTCGCCACCGTCATGCGCGGGTTTAGGCTCGAAAACGGGTCCTGAAAGATGATCTGGAGGTCGCGGCGAACACGCCGGAGGTCTCCGCGCGACAGATCAAAGAGTTCAACCCCGGCGCCCGAACCGAAGTAGGCGGCCCGGCCCCCTGTCGGCTCAATCAAACGCAGGAGACTGCGGCCGGCGGTGGTTTTGCCGCAGCCCGACTCCCCCACGAGGCTCAGGGTTTCGCGCTTGCCGACGTCGAAGGACACACCGTCGACCGCGCGCACGTCGCCCACGTGGCGCGAAAACACACCGCGGTGGATCGGGAACAGCTTTTCGAGGCCCGCGACCGAGAGCAGCGGGTCGGGGACGGCGACGTGCACCGGCGGAACCTCGCGTGCGAGGGCGCTCGGCGCGGCGGCGGCGCCCGTGGGAACGGCACCCGCATGGGGTGTGGAAACATTCACAGCTTTGCGGCCTCCTCGAGGCGATGGCACGCCACGGTGTGCTCAGGCAACCCCGGTCCGGCGCTGTCAACGAGCGGCGGTTCGACCGCGGCACAGTGATCGACGGCGATCGGACAGCGTGTGCGGAAGCGGCACCCTGATGGGAATGCGTGGGCCGCGGGAACGATGCCGGGGATGGTCTGCAAGCGCTCGCCCGGGGCTGCCAGGTCGGGCAGCGAACGGAACAGCCCGATCGTGTAGGGATGGCGCGGCCGTGCGAAGAGCTCCGCCACCGGGGCGTACTCGACGACCTTCCCCGCGTACATCACCGCCACGTGGTTTGCGTTCTCCGCAACAACGCCAAGGTCGTGGGTGATGAGTAGCACACCCAGGCCGGACTCCGCCTGCAAACCGCGGATGAGGTCGAGAACCTGCGCCTGGATCGTGACGTCGAGCGCGGTCGTGGGCTCATCGGCGATCAGCAGTTTGGGGTCGCAGGACATCGCCATCGCGATCATCACGCGCTGGCGCATGCCCCCCGACAACTGGTGCGGGTATTCGTCGACACGCTGCTCGGGGCTGGGGATGCCCACTTTGGTCAGCATCTCGATCGCCCGCTGGCGCGCTTCGGCTTTGCCAACACCGCGGTGCAGGCGCACCGTTTCGGCGATCTGATCCCCCACCGTGAAAACCGGATTGAGCGCCGTCATGGGCTCCTGGAAGATCATCGCGATGTCGTTGCCACGCACCTTGCGCATCTGTGCTTCGCTAAAGCGCACGAGGTCTTGGCCCTCGAAGAGGATGCGCCCACCGACGATGCGGCCGGGCGGATCGGGGACGAGCTGCAGGATCGAAAGCGCCGTAACACTTTTCCCGCAGCCGGATTCGCCGACGATTCCGAGGGTTTCCCCGGCGCGCAGTCGGTAACTCACGCCGTCGACGGCGCGGCTCGTGCCATCCTCCGTCTGGAAGTGGACTTGCAGGCCGTCGAGCTCGAGCAGCGCGGGCTGCTCCGAAGGGGTGGATTTCGCCTGCATCAGACCTTCATGCGCGGATCGAGCGCGTCGCGCAGGCCTTCGCCCACGAGGTTGTAACAGAACACGGTCACGAAGATCAGGAAGCCGGGGAACACCTGGATCCACCAGTGCGAGGGGTCGCGGGACTCGTTGATCACCGTGCCCCACGACGGGATGGGCAGCTTCACGCCGAAACCCAGGAACGAGATGGAGGACTCGATCAGGATCCCCGACGCGACCGCGAACGACGCTGCGACGAGCACAGGCCCAAGCGCATTGGGCAGGATGTGGCGGAAAACCACGCGCGTCGTGCCAAAACCCAACGCGCGCGCCGCAACAACGAAGTCTTGGGACTTCAGCTTCAAGAACTCGCCGCGCACGAGTCGCGCCACGCCAGTCCAACCGACCAGCGCGATGACGATGACGATCGAATAAATCGGTGGGACAACGTCGCTCGGAATCACCGCCACTGCGACAAGGATCAGGAAGAACGCGGGGAAGGCCTGCACCACTTCGATCACGCGCGAGATCGCGATGTCGAGTCGGCCGCCGGCGTAACCCGCGAGGGATCCGAGGATCACACCGATGGTGACGAGCAGCGTCGTCGAAATCAGGCCGACGGTGAGGCTGATGCGCGCACCCCACAGAAGGCGCGACAGCAGGTCCTGGCCGACCTTGTCGGTGCCCAGCGGATAACGCAGCGGGTGATTGAGGCCCGGCTCGCCATAGCGCACTTCGACGGGGCTTGCGGGCGGCACGATCCCTGTCACCGGATCCGGCAAAGGCGTGCGGGAACCGCGCACGTAAAAACCATCCTCGTCAAGCTCCGAAAGGGCGGTCCAAGTCGGGGGACGGAAAGCTTCGTTGATGTGGGTTTCGGCAAAACCCATCGCCACAGGCGGCATCACCACGCGCAAGGCGACGATGTCCCCGCTCGTCAGACCGGCTTTGTAGGGCGAGGTCTCGAAGGCTGCGGAGCCCCCCACCGTGGCGCCCCAAACCCACGCAAACAGCGCCGCAAACCCGAGCACGGCCCCGAACTTCCAGCGCCGCGCGCGCCGGATGCGCGTGCGGTCGCCCTTGAGAACCACACGGTTGACCAGGCGATTCCAAAGGGGCCACGTCAACACACACAACCACAGGGACATAAAAAAGGCGCTGGCCCGCGAGATCGACTCGAACAGGGGGTACGCCTTCGAGGGCACGAGCTGTACACCACCCGCGTCCGGATTGCGCAGATCGAGCGGTGTCAGGGCATTGCGCAGTTCGCGCGCGGTGTCGCGCAATCCGCGCTCGGCGGTCGAGACCTGGTCGGCCGAACCCGAGATGGCCAGGGATTCGAATGCGGCGAGTTCTTTCTCGTACTCGTCGAGGGGCGCCGCCGCATCGTCGGGCAACGCGCGGCGCATCGCCGTGACACGCATGTCGACCGCGGCGCGCTCGATGGCAAGAGCCTCGGAAAAACTGCGCACTTGAGATTCGGGCCGCAGGCCCGCGGTGAACGCGGCTTCGCCTTCGCGCATCAACCGCGCGTAGTTCGTCGTGACGCCACTCAGCGACCGCTGCGCGCTCGAAAACTCGCGCAGGTCGACGGCATCGAGCACATAGGGGCGGTCATTGGCGATCAGCGGAGCGTAGATCGCCAAACCGTAGAGCAGCGCGAGCAGCGCCAGGGCCCAACGCACACGCCGACGCCGGCCGAGCTGCTGGAACACCCCGTCCCAGTAATCGCGCGAGTACTCGATGGCCGCCGGGGGACCAGGGGGCGGTCCCGGCGGCACACCGAGCGGCGGCGGCGACGGTTCCGTCGTCCGCGCGCCGGGGGCCGTCGCTCGCGCGTCGGAAGCACCTGTGGGGGTCGTCGACATGGCGCTTTGGGCGATCAGGAGTACCGGATGCGCGGATCGACCACCGCGTAGAGGATGTCCGAAAGGAGGATTCCGAACATGTTCATGATCGCGACAAACAGGGTCACCGCCATGATGATGTTGTACTCGCGGTTGAGCAGAGCCTCGAAGGCGTACTTGCCCATGCCCGGCAGGTCGAAGATGCGCTCGATGATCACCGAGCCGCCGATCAGCGTCGGGAGCACCGTCGCGAACAGCGTGATGATCGGGATCAGCGAGTTGCGCAGCACGTGTTTCAGGATCACGACACGCTCGTCCAAACCCTTGGCCTTGGCCGTGCGCACATAATCCTGGCGGATCGTGTCGATCACCCCCACACGCATCTGCCGCGAGAGGTACGCAAGTCCGCCGTAGCTGAGGCACACAAGCGGCAGCACCGAGTGGCTGACGATGTCCTTGAACTTGCCCCACGAGCTCATCTGCGCGTAGTCGGGGCTCGTGAGGCCGATCACGGGCAACAAGTCGAGGCCATAACGTCCGAAGCTGATCTGCAAAAGCAGCGCGGCCCAGAACGCGGGGATCGCGTACACGATGAAGAGCATCACCGTGGTGGCGGTGTCGAACGCCGTGCCGCGGCGCACCGCCGAGTACATCCCGAGCGCGGGCGCGATCAGGTACGCGAGCAGCACCGCGCACAGCGCAAACGGCACGGTGACTCGCAACCGTTTGTTGATTTCGGTGGCGATGTTTTCGTGCTCGCGCAGGTAAACGACACCCAGGTCCCCGGACAACAGGCCATTCCACGGTTTGGCGTGAGTGCCGCCGAAGAAGCGATGGCCCTCTTCGGTCATGTCGAAGGGACCGAGGTAGTGGAAGAAGGCGTGGAAGAGGTTCGCGTCGAGGAGGTGGCGCTTTGCGAACTGCTCCCGCAGGGCCTCCATGTCTTGGCCCCCCTGCATCGCGCTGTCACCCCCACCCGCGAACTTTTGCGAGACGGGGTCACCGGGCGCGCACCGCACCATCGAGAAGGTGAGGAACGCGACCATCAGCAGGGTCGGAATCATCAAGAGCAGGCGCCGGACGACGTACTGGAACAAGGCTGGCTGTCGCTCTTTGGTCTGGGGGGGGCGGCGGGGGGAGGATGGAGCGCGTTGGCGGCGCAGCGGGAGTGGCGCGAACTTTCGGCGCGTCGGCATGCGTGGGGTGTCCGCGGAGTCGCAGCACCCAAGCAAGCGCGGCGCCAGTCAACGGCGCCGCGCCCGTTGCAGTGCGCGCCGCAGGAGTCGGCGCGCGCCGCGCTTCACTCGACGACAAACCAGCGGCGCAGCGAATAACAGGGATCGGGCGCAAAAAACTGGAAGTTGCGCACGCGCTTTGACATCGCAAAGCGCACCGGCACGTTGAGTCCGAACATGTACGGGTTGCTCGCGTAGATGCGGGCCTGAAGCTCGTGGAAGAGCTCGGTGCGGCGTTCCTGGTCGAGTTCGACCTGGATGGCATCGATCAGCTTGTCCGATCCGGGATCCGCGTAACCCGAGTGGTTGGAGCCCGCGCGGTTGGCCCAGCGCGAGTGCCAGATCTGCTCGGGATCGCTTTCGAGCGTCAGGATCCAGGCGAGGTTCGCGCAGTCGTAGTCGTGGTTGCGCAGCTCCTCGAGGAACGTCGCCCATTCGCGCGTTTGGACGCTAAGCCGCACACCGATCTTCGCCAGGTTCTCTTGGTACTTCTGCGCGAAGATCTGGCTCGCCGCATTGCCCGTCGGCATCAGGAACGTGATCTCGAGGGGCTGACCGTCCTTGTCGACGAGCCCATCACCGTCTCGGTCGTACCAGCCGGCATCAGCCAACATGTCTTCGGCCTCGCCCAAGTCGAACGGGATGGGTTCGATGTCGTTGTTGTAGTAGGGCCCGAACTTGTAAGCAGTGCCGGTCACGCGTTCAGCCTGCCCCATCGCGACGGTGCGGATGTATTCCTCCCAGTCGAAGGCGCGATTGAGCGCCCCCCGAACTTGGGGGTCCGCGAGTTTCGGCCGGCGAGTGTTCCACGCCGTGTACCCCATGTAGGGCTGGCGGTGGTAACCCGCGTAGTGGGTCTCCTGGAACTTCGGGTTACGTACGACGTTGCCGAAATACTGCTCGGCTTTCAAACGCGCGTAGAAGTCCAACTGGCCGTTTTGGAGCGCTTGAACCGCCGCGTCGTCATCCGCGATGTGGCGCCAGCGGATCTCGTCCACATAACCGCCGTTGCTCTGGTCGAAATAATCCGCGGTGCGCTGCGCGACGATCACCTGTTCGCTGAACTCGGTGATGCGGTACGGGCCGAGGCCGATCCACTGGGTGTTGAGCGGGCTTTCGTTGATATGGCGGCCCTGCTCTTCGTTGGTCGGGTTCGGCTTGTGGGCCGGGTGGGCGGGATCGGCCAAGTTGTAAAGGTGCGAAGGCAGCACCATGAACGCCGCGAACACGTCCTGCGCGAGGAAGTACTGGTCCGCGTAGTAAAAGCGCACGCGGTGCGGACCGAGCTTCTCGGCGTCGAGCAGCTTGTTGAACTGAAAGCGGACGGCATCGCAGTCCACCGACGGGTTTTTGTAGCTCGCGAACGAGAACATCACGTCGTCGGCGTCGAACGGATGGCCGTCGTGCCAACGCACGTCCTCGCGCAGGTCGAACGTGAACACGGTTTCCCGGTACACCGCTTCGACGTCGGACTTCGGAACGCGGATCGCATTTTCCCCTAGCGGGTGGTCCGGGCTGATGGGTTCGACGACGTAGTGGTCGCCGTCCTCTGTGACGCGGCCGAAGATCCGCTTTGAGCCGTCCGCGAGTTCACGCGCCTCGGGCCGCAGCTCTTTCAGCAGCAAGCTGTCCTCGGTCTCGAAACCCGCGGCGAGGACCGGCTTGTACTCCCAGCTCTCCCAGTCGCGCTGGATCAGGAACTCGTGCACCTCGTAGAGCATCCGGCGAGTGGTCGCCGAGTTCTCCGTCATGTAATTGAGGTGTTTAGGTTTCGACGACAAGTGCACCGTGATGCGCCCCCCGCGACGGGGCTCCGGCAGCGTGTCCGTGCGCGGATCGAAACCCGGGTAGAAGACGTCCGGCAGCGAGGGACCGGCACCAACGCGCACCAGGTCGGCGGCGAGCTCCGGTGCGGCGGGCTCTTGGGCGGCGGACGCCTGGGGTGCACGGAGAACCACGACGCCCACCACCGCCGTCAGCGCCGCGAACAGGGCCAATGCGGAGCGGGCGATCGATCGAAAGCCGGAGGCGGCGGGAGAAGGGCCGGTCTGATCCGCGAGGGGCGTCATTGGGTTTCCTTGCCGGGGTGTCGACCCCGCGCAGGCGCGCAGGGGGTCTATCGTCGGGTTCCGGGTCGAGCGGCCACCGAGGTGGACCACCGGCCGGGCTGGCGCTCAGCATAGCCCTCCCCCCTGCGGACGGTCACGGACGACCCACCAAACCCGCACCGGTGGAACCACCTGCAATGGTCTGGTAAGCGAGCGCGGCCCGCGGAGCCGTGCAGCGGTCTCGCTGCGTTGCACCCGTAGGATGCCGCCGATGGCGCGACCGGTGCGGAGGCTTTGGTGGCGGCAGGGACTTTCCCTCGCGCTGCTCGGCGGGCTGCTGTTCCTCGTCCTGCGGGCCATTGGCGCGGCGCGGATCGAGCGGGCGGACGTCGTGTTCAACAACTCGACGGAGATCTCGACCCTCGACCCCGCCACCGTGACCGGGGTGCCCGAAGGCCGCATCCTGCGCGCGATCTTCGAGGGCCTGACGATCAAGGACCCGCTCACCCTGGAGGCGCGGCCCGGCATGGCGGAGCGCTGGGAGGTGTCCGCCGACGGACTCGTCTACACGTTTCACCTGCGGCCCGATGCCCTTTGGACGAATGGCGATCCTGTGACGGCGCACGACTTCGTCTACTCCTGGAAGCGCTTCCTCGACCCGCGGACCGCCGCCGAGTACGCCTACCAGCTTTGGTACGTCGTGGGCGCCGAGACTTTCAGCACTCAGGTCGGGCCTGACGGAGCGCCGCTCAATGGTTTCGACACGGTCGGCATCCGCGCGCTGGACACTCTGACGCTGGAGGTGCGGCTCGCGGCGCCGACCCCGTTCTTCCTGCAATTGACGGCGTTCTACCCGCTCTATCCCGTCAATCGCCGCAACATCGAAGAGGCCCAAGCCGCGTTCCCCGACACCTGGCAGTACGAATGGCTGCGGCCTGAGCGCCTCGTCACCAACGGGCCGTTTGTGATCAAGGAGCGGCGTGTCAACGACCGCATCCGCCTGGTCAAGAACACACGCTATTGGGCCGCCGACGAGGTCGCGCTCAACACCATCGACGCCCTCGCGATCGAGTCCTACCTCACCGGCCTCAACCTCTACCTGTCGGGGGAGGTCGACTGGATCAACCTGGTGCCCGCCTCCCTCGTCCCGCGCCTATTGCCGCGCGAAGACTTCGACCCCACACCCTACTTCGGCTCCTACTTCTACCGCGTCAACACAACCAAACCGCACCTTGCGGACAAACGCGTGCGGCGCGCGCTCGCGCTCGCGATCGACCGCCGCGCGATCACCGAAAAGATCGTCAAATCGGGTCAGCGGCCCTGGTACTCCTTCGTCCCGTACGGGATGGAGGGCTACACCGCGCAGTCGTTCGCGCGCGCAAGCAGCGCGCAAGGGAATGCGGACGGCGACGCGGGCGATGGTCCGGCGCAGCTCGCCGCGGACCAGGCGGAAGCGGTGCGTTTGTTCGCGGAGGCGGGTTACGGGCCCGGCGCGCGGCCGTTCCCGACGATCGAGCTGCACTACAACACGAGCGAGACGCACCGCGACATCGCCGAAGTTGTCGCCGACACGTGGAAGCGTGTCCTTGGCATCGACGCCAAGCTGCTGAACCAAGAATGGAAGGTGTACCTCGACACCCAGAGCAACCTCGGATACGACGTGTCGCGCTCGGCGTGGATCGGCGATTACCTCGATCCCAACACGTTCCTCGACATGTTCGTGACGGGCGGTGAGAACAACAAAACCGGCTGGGGCAACGCCGAATACGACGCCCTGATCCGCCGTTCGAGGTTCGAGGTGGATCCGAGCGCGCGGCGCGAACTTTTGGAGGCGGCGGAGCGCATCCTGATGGACGAGCTGCCGATCCTGCCGATCTATTCCTACGTCACCCAGAACGTGGTGAATCCGCGATTGGGCGGTTTCCCCGGCAACCTGCTCGACGAGCAGTTCCCGCGCTTTTGGTACTGGATGGACGATGAAGAGCTCGCCGCGCGGCGCGCGGCGCTCCCCGCGGACCAAACCGTCGTCGATGCACCCGGCCCGCGTGAAGGGCTTTACTCCCCCGCACAAATGCGTCGCCGCGCAGCGGGATCGGGCGCACCCACGAACGGAGCGCCCGAGTGATCCCGTTCCTCCTGCGCCGGCTCCTGTGGTTTGCGATCACGCTGCTCGGCGTGGTCACGATCTCGTTTTTCCTGATGCGCGCGGTGCGCGGCGGACCGTTCGACGGCGAACGGCGCCTGCACCCCGCGATCGAAGCGAACCTCGCCGCGCGTTACAACCTCGACTGGCCCCTGTGGCGCCAGTACCTGCAGTACCTGGGGCCGTTCAACCTGCGCGCCGACGGTATCGGCGGGCTGCTCGTGGTCGAGGACGAGGCCGCGCGCCTCGCGAAACCCGCGCGCGAACAAGCCCAGGGCAGCACGGTGCGGTTCGGCTCGAACGTCTGGACGTTCACCGGCGACATCGGCCCACGCCCATTCGGCGGTGTGCTGACCGGCGACCTCGGTCCGTCGTTCAAGTACCGCGACTTCACGGTCAACGACATCATCGGACAGTCGTTGCCGATCTCGGTCGCGCTCGGCAGCGTGGCGTTGCTGTGGGCGCTCGTGCTCGGGCTGACCGCGGGCATCGGCAGCGCACTGTGGCGCGGCACACGCGTGGACCTTGGACTGCGCCTCGTCGCCACTCTGGGGATCGCGCTGCCGAACTTCGTCATCGCCGCGTTCCTGATCCTGCTGTTTGCGTTCCTCGTGCCCGTTCTGCCGGTTGCGGGTTGGGGCCGCGCGGAGCACATGATCCTTCCGGGATTTGCGCTGGGAGCACCGTTCGCGGCCTACATCGCTCGTTTGACGCGCACGGGCATGCTCGAAGTGTTGTCCCAAGACCACATCCGCACCGCACGCGCGAAGGGCTTGCCCGAGTGGCTCATCCTTCTGCGCCACGCGCTCAAGGGCGGTGTGCTGCCGGTCGTGAGTTACCTCGGCCCCGCGACGGCGGGCATCCTGACCGGCAGCCTCGTGATCGAGCGCCTGTTCGGCATCCCCGGCACCGGCTCGCACTTCGTCAATAGCGCGCTCAACCGCGACTACACCCTCAGCATGGGTGTCACGATCCTCTACACCGTGCTCGTGTACACGCTCAACACCCTGGTCGATCTCGCGTACACGCTGCTCGATCCGCGGATTCGGCTGGAGGAGAGCTGAGGGTGCGGACCAAGGATCAAAGCACCGCTTCGGCGCACGCCGAACTTTCCCCGCGGGAGCAGCGCGCGCGCGATGACCAGCGGCTCGCGCAGGCGCGCCAGCATCGCGGCCAAAGCCTCTCCCAGGACGCGTGGCGGCGGCTGCGCCGCAACCGCGGTGCCTTTTGGGCACTCGTGTTCCTCGCGCTGTTTGCGCTCGCGAGCTTCACGGCGCCGCTGTTGCCCCTCGCGTCGCCGACGGCGCTGATGCTCGAGTCCGAGCCCCAACCGCCGCCCTGGCCGCTCGGCGCCAACCCCCGGCTCTCGGAAACGGCGCAGGCGCGCGCGGGTTTTGGCGCCGGAGCGACCCGCGGCTACCGCGCGCTCGCGGACGACGGATGGCAACACCGCACGTTCGTCGACGTGGAGTTGACGATGCCGCTCGGCGCGCTCGAACCGCGTCCCGACGAAGCCATCGCCGCCCTCGTCGCGCGTGTGGCCAGCCGCGAGCCGCGTGTGTTCGTGCGCGCGGGCGACACGCCGGGAAAGTTTGTGCAGCGCCACGCGTTGCCCCAGTGGTCCGACGATCGGGCGCGCACGGACTGGATGCCGACCGGACGGCGCGCAGCGATCGAAGCGGCGCTTGTCCTCGCGGAGGGCACCGCGCTCGCCAACGTGTCCCTCGCGGCGCCGCACGCGGGCGGCTTGATCCAAAGTGTCGAAGCGCGTCCCTATCCCGGCGGCCTCGAAGTTGTCGCGACGTTCGCGGGGAGCGCCAACGCCGAGCTGGACGCCGTTCCGCGGCGTTACCGCTTGCCCTGGCGTGCGGCGGGATCGGCCGAGGTGATGGCGATCGACGTGGACGGCGTGCGACTCGCATCCGGTGCAGTGCGCGGGCCCGATGGAGAATGGCCCGCGTTGGCGGCGGAGTTGGCACTCGAACCCGCACTGGAAATGCGCTTTGCCGGCCGCACACTTGCTTTCGAGGGCCCGTTGACCCATTTCGAAGCGCGCGGTCCGAACGGTGCTGCAGCAACGCTCGAGCGCCGCCGCGCCGTCGTCGATGAACTTTCGCCCGTCGCGGCCCACGACCTCGGAGCGCGGGTCGCGCGCGCGCTCGCGACCGAGGGCCGCGGCAAACTCGCCGCCCTGGCGCACACCGACGGCATCTGGGACCTCGGCGCGTTCGACACCACGCTGCTCAACCTGCGCGGCCGCATCTTCGGCCTCTGGCAAAGCGGTCCGCTGCTTGGCACCGATGCGAAGGGCCGCGATCTCCTCGCGCGCATCGTGTGGGGCAGCCGCATTTCGATCCAGGTTTCGCTGGTCGCCACCCTGTGCAGTCTGGCGATTGGCGTGACGTGGGGCGCGCTCGCGGGCCTGCTCGGCGGGCGCGTCGACAACACGATGATGCGCATCGTGGACATCCTCTATTCCGTGCCGTTCATCTTCATCGTGATTTTCCTGATCACGCTGTTGAACGAATACCGCACGGAGCTGGCCGACCACGGCATCGGCTACATGACGATCTTTTACCTCGTCATTGGCGCCATCTACTGGCTGACAATGGCGCGGGTCGTGCGCGGTCAGGTCCTTGCGCTCAAAAATCAGGAGTTCGTCGAGGCGGCACGCACGCTTGGTGCATCGACCCCGCGCATCCTCTTTGCGCACCTCGTCCCGAACGTGCTGAGCATCGTGATCGTCTACCTGACGCTGACGATTCCCGCGGTCATGCTGTTCGAAGCGTTTTTGTCCTTCCTCGGCCTCGGTGTCGAGCCCCCGCGTGTGAGCTGGGGCCTGCTCGCCGTGGATGCCACGGATTCGATCAGTGCCGTCGTCGTTTACTGGTGGGCCATCGTTTTCCCGTCCCTCGCCATGGGCTCCGCGTTGCTCGCTCTCAACGTCCTTGGCGACGGCCTGCGCGACGCGCTCGACCCCAAACTGCGGGGGAAGGATTGAAAGCGCCGGTTTTGGAAGTCAAGGACCTGCGGGTGCGCTTCGAAACGCACCAGGGGGTTGTGCGCGCAGTCGATGGCATTTCCTTCGCGCTGGCGCCCGGCGAGGTGCTGGGTGTCGTCGGCGAGAGCGGTTCGGGCAAGTCCGTGACGAGCCTCGCGCTCATGGGCCTCGTGCCCACGCCACCCGGTGTCGTGGAAGCGAGCCTGCTGCGTGTGGCGGGCCACGACGTGCTCGGCCTGGACGCACGCGCCATGCGCCGATTGCGGGGCAAGGAAATCGCGATGATCTTCCAGGACCCGATGACGTCGCTCAATCCACTCTTGACGGTGGAGCGCCAGCTCACCGAAGTGCTGGTTCAGCACGAAGGATTGACCCGGCGCGCGGCGCGGGTTCGTGCGGCGACGGCGCTCGGCGAAGTTGGCATTCCCGCGCCAGAAACGCGGCTCGACGCTTATCCGCACGAACTCTCCGGGGGCATGCGCCAACGGGTGATGGTCGCGATGGCGCTCCTTCTGTCGCCGAAAGTCCTGATCGCGGATGAGCCCACAACGGCGCTCGATGTGACGATCCAGGCGCAGATCCTCGACCTGATGAAGGACCTGCAGCGCCGACGTGGCACGGCCATCGTGCTCATCACCCACGACCTTGGGGTGGTCGCGGGCATGGCGGACCGTCTGCAGGTGATGTACGCGGGCCGGGTCGTCGAAACCGGCCCGGTGGACGAAGTGTTTGCCCACGCGATGCATCCGTACACGCTGGGGTTGTTGCGCTCGGTGCCGCGTCTTGGCGGAGATCCCGAGTTGCGCCTCGAGGCGATCGAAGGCGCGCCACCGGACCTCGCGGCGCTGCCCCAAGGTTGTGCCTTCGCACCACGCTGCCCGTTTGTGCAGCCGGCATGCCGCGCGAGCACTCCGGCGCTGATTCCGGTGCTCGCGGGACGCACCAGCGCCTGTTTTGAAACCGCCGGGCTGCTGCCCCGCCGCGCGCGGGAGGAACGCAAGTGAACAACGCTCCCCTCTTGCGTGTGCGCGACCTCCGCAAGCGTTTCCCCGCCGGCGGCCGCAGTTTGTTCGGAGCGCCCCGGGCATGGCTCGACGCGGTCGCCGGAGTCAGTTTCGACCTCGAGCGCGGTGAATCCCTCGGCCTCGTGGGTGAATCGGGCTGCGGCAAGTCGACGACGGCGCGGCTCCTGATCGGTTTGATCACCGCGACGTCGGGCTCGGTGCAGCTCGACGGCGCAGAGCTGATCGGCCTGTCGCGCCGGGGTTGGATGCCCCACCGCCGGCGCATGCAGATGATCTTCCAGGACCCCTACGCGTCGCTGGATCCGCGTCAAAGTGTCGAATCCATCCTGACCGAGCCCCTGCGCATCCACCGCGTCGGCAAACCGCGCTCGCGGCGCTTGCGCGCGCTCGAGTTGCTCGACTCCGTCGGCCTATCGGCCGGCCACCTCGCGCGTTACCCCCACGAGTTCTCCGGCGGCCAGCGCCAACGCATCGGCATCGCCCGCGCGCTTGCGCTGCAACCGGAGCTGATCCTGTGCGACGAGCCCGTCAGCGCGCTCGACGTCTCGATCCAGGCGCAGGTGCTCAACCTCCTGCGCGACCTGCAGGAGCAGCACGGATTTTCGTACCTGTTCATCGCGCACGACCTCGCCGTCGTGCGCCACCTGTGCCGCCGCGTCGCGGTCATGTACCTGGGCCGCATCGTCGAAATCGCGGACCGCCGCGAGCTGTTCGAAACACCCCAACACCCGTACACGCGGGCGTTGCTCTCGGCCATCCCCGTGCCCGATCCCGCGATCGAGCGCACCCGGCGTCGGATTGTTCTGTCCGGTGACGTCCCTTCGCCGCTCGCACCGCCGCCCGGCTGCGCGTTCCACCCCCGCTGCCCCGACGAACCGCGCGTACCCGGCAACCGCTGCCGCCGCGAAGCCCCGCTCCTCACCCCCCTCGACGGCACACCCCGCCACTCGAGCGCCTGCCACCTGACGACGCCCGCCCCATAGCCGAGCCAGCGCGCCGATCCCCCCCTGGCGGCAGGCTTCGCGCGGCTCCCCCCAAGAAGGGGCAGGGCGAACGCAAAGGTCCAGGCGGCAACTACCCTGACACCGGGGGGTATCGGCCCGAACCGCTACCCTCTGCCGGGGGACTTAGACTCGGAGTTCCTATCCCCTTCGAGCGCTGCGCGGCGTTCTGATCCGAGGCCAGACGGACGAGACGCCTGGCGCTGACTCTGCCGTCGACGATCGATGCCGCTCGTGGCGCGGCAAGCGCGAGGTCACGGGGATTCAACATCGACGAATCTTCGGGGCGGGGCCTTGTGATCCGACGTTTCTCCCCTACAGACCCCGTGCTTCGGCGCGCCCGACGACGTGCGCAACGGTCGCGCGTCGAGGTTCGCTGCTTGCGAAATCCGTCCGCCGATCTCTCGGACTCCAACGTCCGACCGAACAGGAACAATCGAAATGCATGATATCGTCGATACCGCCGTCGCCGCTGGTTCGTTCAAGACCCTTGCGGCCGCGCTCACCGCTGCCGATCTCGTCTCGACCTTGAAGGGTGCGGGCGCCTTCACCGTGTTCGCCCCGACCGACGAGGCGTTTGCCAAGCTGCCTGCCGGCACGGTCGAAGCACTGCTCGGGGACATCCCGAAGTTGAAGGCGATCCTCACCTACCACGTGGTCTCCGGCAAGGTCATGGCCGCGGACGTGGTCGAGCTGGATGGCAAGTCTGCCACCACCGTCAACGGAGCATCTATCCACGTGACCACCACCGGCGGGGTCAAGTTGAACGGCGAGTCGAACGTCGTCAAGACCGACATCGAATGCACCAATGGCGTCATCCACGTCATCGATTCGGTGATCTTGCCTCCGAGCTGACTCACCTCGCTTCGCCGTAGCGCCCCGGGCGCGAGACCCACTCGGTCTCGCGCCCGCGCGCGTTCTGGTCGGCGTACGCTGGGCGCGTGGCCACGGCCGTGAGATTGCAGTACTCGCCGGGTGCCGTCGCCGACCGCCGAGGCGGCGACCCACGAATGTCGATCCCGTCGCAGAGCGCAGAAGTGGCGGATCGACCTCGTCGTGCGCGGCCAGCCAGCGGCGCAGCGAAGCCTGCAGAACAGCTTGACGTGCGTCCGAGGGACCGGATCCACTCGTCCGTGGGCTCAAGACCTCCCGGGAATAGGCCCGAACCGGTCCGAACCGCTACCCTGTGCCGAGGGTCATCCGCTTGGAGTTTCTATCCCCCGCAACAGCGATGACCGCTTTCTCCGGACGCACCGCGATCCTCGGCACCCAGCACGGCAAGGAAGCAGTCATCGCGCCGCTGCTGAAGTCTGCGCTTGGCCTGCACGTCGAGGTGTTGCGCGACTTCGACACCGATCGATTCGGCACATTCACCGGCGAGATCGCGCGCCTTCGGAATGCCAAGGACACGGTGCGTGCCAAGGCGCTCGCCGCATTGGTCGAGGCGCCTCACGGCGCTTTCGGGGTGGCGAGTGAAGGCAGTTTTGGTCCGCACCCTGACGTCCCGTTCGTGAGCTGCGGCGTCGAACTCGTCATGCTGACCACGCACGACGGAGTCGTCGAACTGATCGGAACGGACCTCACGCTGGAGACGAACTTTGCCGGCGTTGATGTGCGTTCCCTCGACGACGTCGCGGCCTTTGCGCAGCGTGCGACGTTTCCATCACACGCACTGATGGTGAAGGCGTGTGCCACGCACACCAGCAGCGGAACATTGATCACGAAGGGGATCCGTGAGTGGAGCGTGCTCGAGAGCGCGGTCAACGCGTTGCTCGCACGCGATGGCTGCGCCACGCTCGAGACCGATATGCGGGCGCATCTGAATCCTACGCGGATGCAGAGCATCGCGCGCGCCACCGCGTCGTTGGTCCGGGCGGCGAGTAGTATGTGTCCGCGCTGCGCGGCGCCGGGTTTCGTGGTGACGGGCGTCGAGCGCGGTCTTCCCTGCGAAGCGTGCGCGCGGCCCACGCAGCGACCACTGGCCGAAATCCTGGTGTGCGTGAAATGCGCGCACCGGGAATCGCGCGTGATGGTCGGGCCATCGGCGGCGCCGGCCGGGCAATGCGATTGGTGTAACCCATAGCGGGTGCGCGTGTCTTCGCTTCGCGCACTTCGCGAAGATGATCGAGAGGACAGGGAAGCCTGGCCGATCCTACTGACCCTCCAGAAGCCACTCCGCCGCCGACATCCAGGTGAGGCCGTTAGGCAGCGGCCGCGTGGAAGGATTGGCGTCCAGCATGATCAGCAGTGGCACCGCGTCGGGAGACGACGAGTAGGTTGCGTGATCAGCCCGGTGTCCACGGGATATGCCTTTCTTGGATTGACCAAGCATTGTCGTTCGGATCGGCTCGGCATGCTGATGGTCCGCACAGGGAACGCGTCTTCGAGGGGATCGAGATACTCGCGCATGGTGTCCTTCGCCGCCCGCAACCCCTGCGATCGCAGCGTATCGAAGTGCATCTTCACCGAGAATGCACCGCCCGGATTGGCGAGCAGCTGCCGTTCGAGCCAGCGGAGCGCGAGAGGATTGCTGACCCGGTGTCGCTCGAGCACGTCGCGGAGGACCATCACATCCACGTAGCTGTTGAGCAGCGCCACACGATCGCGAAGCTCCACGCCCTGAACCTCCGGAAAACCGCCGACCATGAGGTATTCGCGGAGATGATGATCGAGAGTGGAGCGCTGCACGGCGTCCAATTCCCGATGACGACCGGCTGGCTCCAGACCGGCGTGGCGAAGCGCTTCACGAAAGCCGTTGCACGCAGTGCGGCCAGGACGAACTGGTCGCTTTCGCGTGCAAAGGCCGCGGCTTCTGCCCCTCGTGCGGCGGCCGGCGCATGGCCGACACCGCCGCGCACCTCGTCGACGAGGTATTGCCCGAGGTCCGCGTGCGCCAGTGAGTGCGCTCCTTCCCCTACCGCATCCGCTTTCTCCTGGCCTTCGATCCCGCCCTGTGCAGCGGCCCTGTGCAGCGGCCCTGCGCAGCGCGGTGCGCGACATCTTCGTCCGCACCATCCTGGGCTGGCTGCGCGCGCGCGCCGCGGCAGCCGGCACGCCCGGCGGCAGCTCGGGCGCGGTGGTCCTCGCTCAGCGTTTCGGCGGGGCGCTCAACTTGAACCTGCACTTCCACGCGCGGGTCCTCGACGGCGTCTACACCCGCCAGGGTCTGCTCGCCGCGCCCCGCTTCCAGCCCGCGTCCGACATCCGCGATGGGGACGTCGCGCACGTCACCGCGATCCTGCACCGTCGCATCGTGCGCTACATCCAACGGCGACTCGCCGTGCTCGTCCCCAGACCGCGAGCGCACCTGCTGACGTACCACGGTGTGCTCGCGCCCGCGGCGCAGTGGCGCGACCGCATCGTGCCCGGACCGCGCGCGGGGGCGGAGTCGCACCACGGTTCGGCGGAATGCGCCAGAGCGCCGCCAGAGCCCGAGTTCGCCTGGTCGTCCGAGACGCGAGGGAGCTGCGCACCTCCAAAGAGGCGCCGTGTGGCGGCGCCGTGTGGCGGCGCCGTGTGGCGGGCCGCCAGCCCTGCGCTTCCGGCCGGCTCGAGGCGAATCCCGAGGCCGCGCAGAACAGCTTGACACGCATCCGCGGGACCGGATCCACTCGTCCGTGGGCTCGAGACCTATGGGAATCGGCCCGAACCGCTACCCTCTGTCAGGAGTGATCCGCTTGGAGTTCCTATCGCCCCACGTGCCCGTCGTGCCGGAGCGCATCATGGAGCGCATCGCGGCCCTCTCCCGTCCGCCCGTGGTCATCGTCTAAAGGCGCCCCGAGGCCGCTTCCTGACCACGAGCGGCGAGATAAGATTGTATCGGCGAACCATCGCCCCCTAATCCTTCGCCGCTCTCTAGCATCATGGACATTCTTTCTTCGATCCTTAATCCCGGCGTCCTGTTTTTCATTTTGGGATTCGTCGCCATCCTGCTAAATTCAAACCTCTCGATTCCCGAGCCGGTGGTGAAATTCGTCTCCATCTACCTGATGCTTTCCATCGGGTTCAAAGGTGGCGTCAGCCTCTACGATGCGCCGATGTTTGGCGACGGCATCATCATCATCGTGGTCATTCTGGTCATGAGCGCGGTGGTCCCAATCTACACTGTTCTGCTCCTGCGCAAGAAACTGGGTATGGCCGACGCCGCCGCCATCGGGGCGACCTACGGCTCAAACAGCACCCTCACCTACATCACGGCGGCCGGTTTTCTCACGTCGATCGGCGTCGCCTTCGATGGCTATATGACCGTCGCTCTCGTCGTGATGGAAACACCCGCCATCATCCTGGCCGTAGTTATGGCCCAGATGGCTTCCAAAACAGCGGGCCGCCGCTCCACCAAAACGGTCGTCGTCGAAGCTCTCACCGATGGCACCTTGGTGGTGATGGTGGGCAGCCTCGCCATTGGTTACCTGCTCAAGGCGCTCGGCACCGAAGGCTCGCCTCTTTCCGCGTTCATCGGCGGCGATATGTTCACCGGCATGTTGGTTTTCTTCCTCCTCCACATGGGCACCGTGGTCGGCCAAAAGGTGAAAGAGATGGAGGATTTCCCTTTGATCCTCGTCGCGTTCGCAATCATTGCGCCGATCGTCAACGGCACCATCGCCATCCTCATCAGCATGGTCTTTGGCTTCGCGCATGGCGACGCCCTCCTGCTCACGATCTTATGCGCTTCGTCTTCCTACATCGTCGCCCCGGCGATTCTCAAAGAGGCCCTGCCCGAGGCCAACCCCGCCAAATACCTCACCATGAGCATGGGCATCACGTTCCCGCTCAATATCGTGATCGGCATCCCGGTCTATTGGTGGGTCATCCAAAAGTACGTCTGATCGACCCGACTTGCGGCCTGCATCCCTTGGGACGCAGCAACCCAACGGCCCTTCCCCCCCAAGGCGTTCGCTCATTCGACCAGCCCGCAGGCTCGGCGAGCTCGGCCCAACGCCGGTCGCGCCACTGCTCACGCCCGCGCCGCGCCGTCCTGCAAGATCGCATCGACGTGATCCAAACTGGCCGCCAACGCCGTCCACCGCACGCGGGCTTCGCGATAGTACTCCCAGTAGTGCTCGAACAGCACCTTCTTGAGGTCGCCGTAGCCAAAACCACCCGCCGCCGATTGGGCCGTCGTCTCCGCCGTCACCTCAGCCGGCGCAAATAATTTCAACAACTTGACCGCGTGGTTCTCCGCCGCGTCCGGCTTCGGCTCCTCGCGCGTGCGAAAATCCATGACGATGGACATCAACTTTTTCCGGCTCTCCTGCACCTTTAGTGGCCGCGCGGGACTCTTTCAGCATGTGGGCCCTGAAGAGCGGCTGGTTTGTCTGCTCGAGTTCCGCCAAATTCTGGGCCTCGACATCCGTCAAATTCCACGAGCTCTTCTGGAGCGCCCAGCGCGTCAGCGTCGCGGCGCTCTTGCCTTCGGCGGCCCAGACGACACGACCCTGCTCGTGGTCGACGACGACGGTGGTGTACTTGTGGTGCCGGCGGTAACTGAGTTCGTCGACGCCGATCAGCCGCAGGCCATCCAGACGATCGACGTTCGCTTCCTGGGAGCGCTCGACCACCCGCCGGATCAGCGTGCCTACAGTGCGCCAGGTCGTTCGCAGCAGGGCGACGATGGCGGTCTTGCTGCACTGCTGAGCGAGAAAGGCGGCGCGCTCCTCGAAGGCGTAGGTAAAGTTGCTGCCGTGCGTCGCCCAGAAGACACGCTCGGTCTTCACTGTCTGGCACTTGGGGCAGTGAGCCCGCCGGAACCTGTAGCGCAAATGCAACGTCATGCCCGCCAAGTCGTGATGGCGCCAACGCCGCTCACGCAAATCATGAACCGATCGGCATTAGGCGCCGCATTCACCACAACGTGGAACCGACCAGGTCGGGGCCACATCCACGACCAAGCCCGTAGGGCTGAACTGGAAGTCGCGGACGGCGCGGTCACGGATGCCGAGCAGGATTCGGAGCACCGTGGTGGCGCGCAAGGTGGGGCCTGGGCTGAGGATGTTGAGACCCGCAGTCTGGCGTCCCCGCCTCGCGCATCAACCCTCAGTAACCGTCACGCCACGCCCGCCTGGACGCCGCCGGCGCGTGGCGTGACGGTTACAACCAAATAGACTCCTTAAAGCCCGCCGCAGAAACGTCGTGATCGCCACCCGCTGCTTCGCGATGTGCGCCGCCGGCAGGTAACCGCCAAACGCCACCAGCGCGATCGTCTTCGAGCCGTTGGCCTTCCTCGAGCGACTCGCCGCGCTCGTGCCCGGGCCGCGCGCACCGACCGAGTCGCACCACGGTTCGCCGGAACGCAACGCCGGCCGCTCGGACTCTTGCGACTTCCACGCCGCGCTCCCGAGCCCAGCCAGAACCCGCAGGCTCCGTTGGCCGCCAGCCCAGCGACTCCGCCGGCCGGCTCGATGCGGCTCCCGAGGCTGCGCAGAACAGCTTGACGTGCGTCCAAGGGACCGGATCCACTCGTCCGTGGGCTCGAGACCTACCGGGAATCGGCCCGAACCGCTACGCTCTGCCGAGGGTCATCCGCT
>Ga0163144_10006903_pt1 | contig 24989 bp, 24 predicted proteins | sample OliLak19BULKMAT1_FD_123175 | JGI IMG/M metagenome (GOLD analysis project Ga0163144, IMG submission 123175) | Freshwater microbial mat bacterial communities from Lake Vanda, McMurdo Dry Valleys, Antarctica - Oligotrophic Lake LV.19.BULKMAT1 | ecosystem: Environmental > Aquatic > Freshwater >... | reverse complement strand
TTTTGGGATTTTCTTCAGCGCGCAGCGCTGACTTAGCAGCATGTCGGAGGCGGAACATCCGGTTCCGTTCGAATGTGCCACGAAAAACGAATTTCAAAACTCTAAGTCCGACAGGCTGCTAGGTTCGCCCTCGACGCCCTGCGTGCGCGCGATCACGCTGCGGCTCTTCCCCCCCCCGGTATGAAATCACTCCCCCGCTTCCTGGCTCTTCTCGCTTTCGCCGCGTTCGTGTCGTTCACGCACGCCCAAACCCCCAAGGCGCCCGCGCCGAAGGTCGACGCCTCCGCCGCCATCGCCAAGACCGACGCCGCAGGCGCGCCCAACGCCGGTTTCCAGAAGTCCCACGAAGCCTTCCTCGCCCGCGGCAAGTCCGGCCCGATCGGCGTGCTCTTCATCGGTGACTCGATCACCGCCGGCTGGGCGCAGCCCACCCGGAAGCACATTTGGGAAACCTACTACGGCAAGTGGCAGCCGGCCAACTTCGGCATCGGCGGCGATCAGACGCAGCACGTCATCTGGCGGATCACGAACGGCGAGCTCGACGGCATCTCGCCGAAGGTCGCCGTGCTCATGCTCGGCACCAACAACACCGCTACACACACCGCCGCCGAGATCGCCGCGGCCGACAAGAAGATCGTCGGCATGATTCGCGCGAAGCTTCCCGCGGCGAAGGTCCTCGTCCTCGCCGTCTTCCCGCGCGGTGCGCCGAAAGATCGCCAGACCGGCGTGATCACGCCCGACGCCATCGCAACCGCCGCGAAGCGCATGGAGATCATCAACGGCGTGAACGCCGAACTCGCCAAACTCGACGACGGCAAGAACGTGCGCTTCCTCGACATCAACGCCTCCTTCCTCGGGCAGGACGGCAAGATCCCGTTCTCCGTCATGCCCGACCAACTGCACCCGAACGCCGCCGGCTACCAGCTCTGGGCGGACGCGATGCAGCCGCTGCTGACGGAAATGATGAAGTGAGCGCGTGTGCTCGCTGATGGCGTAGCCCTGCGCGTAAGCGCAGGGACGCCCGTCGATCGAGCATCATGCACTCCCGCTGCGCACGCCGCCGGCCACGCCGATCAGCGGCCGTCCACCCATCCGCTCAGTCCTTCGAGAAGCTCAACAGCTCGATCTCGAAGACCAGCGTGGCATTCCGGCCAATCTTCGGCGGCTGCCCGCGCGTGCCGTAACCCATCTCCGGCGGGATGATCACGAGGCGTTTCTCGCCCTGCTTCATCAACTGCAGCACCTGATCCCAGCCTTCAATCACGGCTTCGCGACGGACGCGGAAGGTAAACGGCTTGTCGGCCTCCGTCGCCTGGTCGAAGACCTTGCCGTTGAGCAGCCGGCCCACGTAGAGCACGTTCACCTTGTCGCCGGGCACCGGCATCGGACCCGAGCCTTCGCGCAGGATGAGGTAGCGGATGCCGGTCTGCGTCTTCTTCGCCTCCGGCCAGGTTTTCTGGACGAACTCGAGATCGTCCGGCGGCAGCTTTTCGCGCTGCGCGTGCAGGGCGGGTGACGCGAATGACGCCAGCAGCCCAAGAACCAGAATGAGTTTATGCACGGATTTCACGGATTACGGGGATAAGTCTTCCGTGCATCCGTGGCATTCGTGTATTCCGTGGTCAAGATGTCTCGCCCCACCGTCGTCATCCTCTGCCCCAAGGAGTTCAAGTTCACCGATCACGAAGCCACCGTCGAACGCCCCTTCCTCGCCGATGTGGCCGATCTCAGGACGGTGTGGCTCGACTACGACGCGCCCTTTCCCGCCGAAGTCATCGACGCCCACGCGCTCATTCTTTGGCACGGGCCTTTGTTGACCGCCGCAGTCGTGCAGCGGCTGAAGCACTGCCGCGCGATCATCCGCAACGGCGTGGGCTTCGACAGCGTGGACATTGCCGCGGCCGCCGCCGCCGGCATTCCCGTGTGCAACGTCCCGGATTACGGCACCGAGGAAGTCGCCGACCACGCACTCGCGCTCACGCTCGCGCTCTACCGTCAACTCTTCCCCCTCGATACCGTCGCGAAACAACTCCGCTGGCACATCGACGTCGCCGCGAAGATGCGCCGGCTGCGCACGCAAACCTTCGGCGTGATCGGCCTCGGCCGGATCGGCACCGCGACCGCGCTCCGCGCGAAAGCCTTCGGCTTCCGCGTGGTCTTCCATGATCCCTACGCGCCCAGCGGCACGCACAAGGCGATCGGCATCGAAAGGATCGGCTCGCTCGATGAGCTTCTCAAAATCTCCGACACGATCTCGATTCACTGTCCGCTCAGTGCGGAGACGCGAGGCCTGATCGGCGCGCCGCAAATCGCCGCGATGAAGCCCGGCTCGTTTCTGGTGAACACCGCACGCGGCGACATCGTCGACAAAGCGCCCGTTTTCGCCGCGCTGCGCAGCGGCCATCTCGCCGGCGCCGGGCTCGATGTCGTCGAAAACGAGCCGCTCCGCACGCCCGAGGAAGCGGCCACGCCCAATCTCATCTGCACGTGTCACGCGGCGTTCTGCTCACCGGAGGGCATGGTCGAGATGCGCAGCACCTCCGCGAAGATCGCCCGCGCCGCCGTGACCGGCCAGCCGGTGTGGAATCGGGTGAATTGAGGGGGAAGTGGGGGAAAGTGAGGGGAAGCGGGGGAAGTGATGAGTGATAAGTGACGAGTGATAAGACCCGAACTTCGTCACTTCACTCGCCACTCATCACTTTTCACTCATCACTTTTCACTCCCCCCAACCGCTGGGTGCTGCGCGATGAGCGCGAGCGCTTGATTCAGCAACGTCTTGCCTGGCTCCATCCGATGCCACGGCGAGGCGCCCGATGGATGCGGCAGCGGGATGCAATCCACCTCGTGACCGCGATACACGACTTCAAATTTCTTTCCGATCGTCTTGATCAACGGCCGCTCGCCGAGGAATTGCCCGATCGCCAGTTTGCCCACCGGGAGCACGAGTTCCGGCTGCAAGAGCGCAAACTCACGCTCGAGCCACGCCGAGCAGTTCGCGATCTCGTCGGGTGCGGGCACGCGATCGCCACCCTCCGGGCGCTTGCCGGGAAAACAGCGGCACACGGCCGCAAAATAGATCCGCTCGCGCACATCCTCCTCGAGCCAGCCGAGCGCGCCGTTGAACCATTTGAAGAGCGTCTTGCCCGCGGTCCAAGCGAAGGGCCGGCCGAGCTTCGGTTCCTTGTCGCCCGGGGCCTGGCCGACGAGCAGCACTTTGCTCGCCACCCGCCGGCCAACGACGGGCGGTGGGTGCATGCGCGGACAGCGCCGGCACGCACGCACGGCAGCGAGATGTCTTTCGAGAGCGGCGGCAGAGGGCATGAACGTGGCGCAGGCGACTGCGCCTGCGATCACGACAGCACACCAGGCGCGATGCCTGGGCTATCTCAAATTAGCGCCGGCTCTTAAAGCGACGGAATCCGCTGCGCGGCTGCAGCGTGCCCGCCATCCCACCGCGCGAACCGCCGCCGTGCGACACTGGTTGCGGCGCGCGCGCCACAAAAGCCCGGTAGGGGAAGCCCTCGAGTTTCAACTCCGGGATCTTCGCCCCGATGAAGCGCTGGATGTCGCGGATGTCGTTGGCGTTTTCCGGGGTAACAAGCGTGAACGCATCGCCGACCGCCTGTGCCCGGCCGGTGCGGCCGATGCGGTGCACGTAGTCCTCGGGTTTCTCCGGCACGTCGTAATTGATCACGTGGGAGACGCCCGCGACGTCGATGCCGCGCGCGGCGATGTCAGTCGCGACCATCACCTCGTATTTGCCGCTCTTGAAACCCGCGAGCGCCTCGATGCGCTGGTTTTGCGAGCGGTTGGCGTGCAGCACGGCGACGCTGTGGTTGGCCGACTTGAGCCGCCGCGCGATTTTGTCGGCGCCGTGCTTGGTGCGGGAAAACACCAGCACGCTGTCGAAGTCCGTCTTCGCGAGCAGCGCCTCGAGCAGTTCGAATTTCTGATCGGCCGCGACGGGGTAGAGTGCGTGCTTGACCGACGCCGTCACCGATCGGGCGACACCGCACTCCACGCGCGCGGGATTCCGCAGCGCAAATGACGCGACCGCCGCAATCTCGGGTGGCACGGTGGCGGAGAAGAAGAGGGTCTGCCGGTTCTTCGGGCAGCGCGCGATGATGTCCTTCACCACGGGCAGAAATCCCATGTCGAGCATCCGGTCCACCTCGTCGAGCACAAGGATGGAGATGTCGCGGAGATTGATTTCACCGGTCTTGAGGTAGTCCATCAGCCGGCCCGGCGTGGCGACGATGATATCGACGCCGCGGCGCAGTTCGGAGCGCTGCACGCCGTAGCCGACGCCGCCGAAGATCGCGACGGCGCGGATGTCGCTGAAGCGCGCGAAGTCGCGGAAGGCGGTCTCGACCTGCGCCGCGAGTTCGCGCGTGGGCTCGAGCACCAGCACGCGGGCGTTTTGGCCCTTCGAGTGCGCCTTGAGGTTGGTGAGAATCGGCAGCGCAAACGCCGCGGTCTTGCCCGTGCCCGTCTGGGCGGAGGCAATGAGGTCGCCGCCCCCGAGCACGACGGGAATCGCGCGGAGCTGAATGGGAGTCGGATCCGTGTAACCCGCGGCTTGGACGCCACGGAGAATGGATTCGGAGAGATTGAGAGCTTTAAAAGGCATGATGAACTTCGGGTGTCATTCCAGGCGCAGCGAAGAATCCAAAAGGACGTTCGATGCATTCGGGGGCGCAAGAGCTCCCTTGGATTCTTCGCGCCGCTCGGAATGACAGAGCGAAGCAAAGCACGCCGGATGTTGCCGGCAGAAAAAGAAAAAGGACGAAGCTCCTCAGGAGCTCCGTCCCTCGAAAAACCGTTACGTTGAAACGTAGGTATTAGTAACGACGATCGCGATCGCCGCGGTCGCGACCACCGCCGCCGCCGTAGCCACCACGGCCGCCGCCGCCGCCGCCACCGAAGCCACGGCCACCGCCGCCGCCGCCGAAGCCGCCACCCGGGCGATCTTCCTTCGGACGGGCCTCATTGACGGTAAGCTGACGGCCACCGAGATCGATGCCATTCATCTTTTCGGCTGCCTGCTTGGCCTCATCGGCCGTGCCCATGGTGACGAACGCGAAACCGCGGGGGCGGCCGGTCATCTTGTCCATGGCGACGTAAACGTCGGTCACTGCGCCGAACTGGCCGAAAGCGGAGCGAAGCTCGTCCTCGGTGGTCTTGAACGACAAATTGCCGACGTATAGTTTGGAATTACTCATCTGTGATGTCTCGTAGATCACCCGTCCGCTGCCAGTCCGTTCCCAACTTGGGTTTCGAAATCATCACTTAAGCCAAACGCTCAGCCAACGACTCACCAGATACTGTCACCTAACGTTTTCTCTAACGAAGCGCCAAAACGGTGCATGCCGATCACCGATAAGCAAGGGAATTCGCGGAATCACCCGCCCATCACGAGTCAGATGGCGTAGCGCGCCTTCACCTCGTCGGGGAGCGGCGCGGCGCGGCCATTGGCCAGCGTCACCAAAGAATAGTCGCAGTGCCCGTCGCACACGCGCTTCCCGGTCCCGATCTTGTCGATCTCGAACGCCACCCGGCAGCCGGTCTCGGTGAAGTGCACAATCCAGCAGCGAACGACCATCTTATCTCCCCACCCCAACGGCCGCTTGAACTGAATCGCCGCGGCATTCATGAACCAGCCGAGCCCGCGCGCCGCGAACACCTGCATCGACATGCCGTAGCACCGTTCCATCTGATCGAACCGTGCCGCCAGCACGTAATCGAGATAACGCGTGCTGTGCACGTGCTGGTAAAGGTCGATGTCGTCCGGCCGCACGGCCAGCTCGGTCTCGAATTTGGAAAAGACGTTCATAGGATCGGAGTCGTGAATGTGGAAAGCGGGAAAGGGGAAACCAAGCCATCCCAAGCTACGACGCCGAAGTCTTTTCCTCCTTCCCCGCTTTCCACATTCAATTTCATCATTCGAGAAACCGATCCAACATCCGGCGATCCCGCTTCGTCGGCCGCCCGCTGCCTTTTGCGCGCTCCATCACGTGCTGTATCCGGTTTTGCCGCGCCTTCTCCAGCTCCTCCGGCGGCGTGAGGTCCGTGCAGAATTCCGCCACGAGTTTCGGCCCGACGCGCGAGCGCGGCACGCTGACGACTCGCAGGGTGCGCAGCACGAGGCCCTGTTTCACCGTCACCGTCTCGCCCGGCCGCACTTCGCGCGCGGGTTTGGCCGGCAGCTCGTTCACGCTCACACTCCCGGCGCGACAGGCATCCGCCGCGAGACTGCGCGTCTTGAACGCACGCACGGCCCAGAGCCACTTGTCGAGGCGGCCGGCGGCGGCGTCTGCGGGAGTCGTATTCAATGCCAGAAAACAAAAACGGCCGCGGGCGTTGTCAAACGCGCGGCCGTTGGCTCGGAGGGAAATAGCGGGCTCAGCTCTTCCGCACGCGCGGAAACTCGGCGCGCAGCCAGTCATCGAGCAGCGCCTTTTCGTGGCGCACCGAATCGTCGCGGAACGACATCGTGATCTTCATCATGAAAGCCAGATCCTTGAGGTCCCGCTTCCCTTCCTTGACCACGTTCCCCTCCGCATCGGTCAGGCGAAACGTCAACGTCATGCGCGGCGGATAGATGTCCTTCACGATGCGCACATCATCCCACCGCGGTCCGCGCCACGGCTCGAAGTCGCCCGCCATGTCGATGTCGGTGAACGTAACCGCGAGCTTATGGCCTTCCGGCACGTAATACTTCGCCTGCTCCAGCAGGTGGTCGCGGATCTGTTCGAGATACGTCGTGCGCTCGGAGTCGCCCATGGAGCTATCCTTCACGTCCGTGAATTTCTGCGGCTCGAAGAACAAGACTTCCGCGCGGGCGATGGTCCGCGTCCCGGCGGCCTGCAACGCAATGCCCGACACGAGGCCGAGCAGACTGAGACTGAAGATTCGGCTGGTTTTCATGGTATCGTTGTGACGGAAACTAGCACAAAAAAGTTCCATCGCGAGCGCGCGCCGGGAAAAATTTGTCGTCCCGCCTCCGGGCAGAATGCGCGAGAACCGCGACCGGCAGCCCAACTCGACCGATGCTCAACCCGAGCGCGGCTGCGCACCCGCGGCCGGCGCCGTCGGCAGGAAGTTCATGGCCAGAAAGCGCAGGGCCGAACGCGCATCGGTCTGCAGCGAATCGAGTTCCCGTTGCAGCGGATTATCCGCCACCATCGCGCCGGCGGACGGAATCACCGTCTCCACCAGCCGATCCGAGAGCGACTGCACGGCGTCAACGATCACCGCCGCATCCGCCGCGGTCGCACCACCCGCGATCTCCGTCTGGCCCAACTTGCCTGACTCTCGTTGGATCACGAAAACGCCACACGCAACCGCCGCCAGCGCGGCGCCGGCCAACCACAGGCCGCTGCGGTGCCAGGATGATTCTTCCCGCGCCGGCGCGGCCTCCGCCCGGCGCACCGCGTTCAGGAGACGTTGCTCGAAACCGGCGTCCGGCTCCGACGCAAGGCGGCTCGCATCCCGGCGCAGCCCAGATTCGAGCGAACGGCTCGCCGCGAAAAATCGCTGGCAATCCGCACACGCGGCGACGTGCGCCGACTCCTCCGACGACCAAGGGCGAACAATCCGGCAGAACAGGCGGGCGCGGGGCGATGACGTTTTCATGATGCGGATTCTCCTTTCAACATTCGTTGGCGGGCGCGGTGCACGATGACCTTCACGTGGATTTGCGTGAGCCCCATGATCTCGGCGGTTTCTTCGGTGGACCGCTCTTCGGCGAAACGGAGCCACAGTGCCTCGAACTCGCGCTGCGGCAGGATACGGCGGGCGCGCGCCCAGAGGTTGTCGGCGCGGTCTTGCACCTCCAGCTGCGCGGCCGGAGAGGGTTCGCTGCTGGCCAAGTCGGCGGGGACAAACTCCCACTTTCGCGCCGAGCGAAAGTGATTCAACGCCGTCCGCCGCGCGATGGTGAGCAGCCAGTTGATAATCGGCCGCTCGGGATCGACGCGCTCGATGTGCTGGTAGGCCTTGATGAAGGTCTGCTGCGTGAGGTCCTCCGTGTCCTCGCGCTGGCGGGTCATCTGTTGCAGGAAATTGAATACGCGCCGGTGATACGCTCCCACAATCTGCTCGAACGCTCGCGCGTCCCCGCCGATCGCCGCGCGCACGACCGCGGCATGCTCCGGGCTCGGCACGGCCCCCGCCGGAGCGGGTTCGTCAGCACTCCGGGCGGACGACGGGGCTGTCATTACTTCTTCCACTTCGGCTCGGGAATAATCGGGCCAGTCGAGGGCGCGAGAGCGGAAGGCGGGGTTGGCGCTTTGGGATCCGCCACGCTGACCGCATACTTCGCTTTGCCGTCCGGATCTTCCAGGTAGACCACCTTGAGATGATAGACGCCTGCCGCGCCGGGGAAGGGAAACTGCCACATGAGGCCGCGCACGTTGCGCATGAAATCGGTGCCGAACACCAACGGTGTTCCGCCGGCTGCCGGCGTGATCTCGACGCGGATGAACTTCGCGTTGCGCCCGCCGTTCAACGCCCGGCCCAGCGTCACCAGATTGCCGGTGGTGAGCGCCACGTTCTCGACGGTGTGCTCAAGGTGCTGGTTCGGATTGGTCCCCGCGGGCGCGGCCACGCCGTCGCCACCCCACCCGGCGACGGTCTTGCCCACCGCGATCTGCGGCGGCCGGTTGACCGGCCGCGGTTCCGCCTGCACGCGGAGCGCCTGCACCATCGTCACGAGGCGGGCGCTCGAATAGGCGAGGTCGAGCGTGACCGTGTTCTTCTCGCGGGTCACCACGGTGGAATTCAAGAACTCCGTGAGCTGCTGGTCCGTCGTCTCGGCGAGCGAGAGCATCGCGGTCATGCCCTGGAGAATCTTCATCAGTTTCTCGGCATTGTTGTCCGACGAGGCCAGCAGCTCCACGTGGGCGAAGGTGTTTTCGCCGCGCTCGCCGAGCGCGATGGCGCCGGAGTTCGCGAGCTGGAGGATGCGCGCCTGCGGCGCGTTCTGCGGAAACAGCGGCTCGGTCGGGACGACGCTCGCGCCGAAGATGTAGGCGCCCGCCGCGCCGGCCGCGAGCCGGTTGAGCGGCGACGCCGGCGTTTTGGCGAGCGAGGCACCGGCGCCGCGAAACACGTCGCGCGCCTTCAGGAGCTGCTCGCGCGATTTGCTGACCAGCACGATCGGCTCGGGCGGAAACGCGACGATAACCTGCACGCCCGCCTCGGGCTTCGCCTTCGGATCGGAGATCGCATAGGCGGGAAATCCGAGGTCGGTGATTTCGCTGAACGCCTTGGGCTCGGCGAGCGTGCCCTGCAGGAGGATGCTCTCGGCGATTTTGCGCAGATCAGGGGTGCCTTGGAGGATCAGCGCGCCGTCGATCGCCTCGGGATTGCCAGAAAGATTCGTGCCGTAGGCCGTGAGCGAACCGACGGTCGCAAGGACTTTCGAGACGTCGAGCCCGATGACGCCGCCGGTGGCGCCGGCCTGCGCCTTCCCGATGGCGATGATGAGTTCCTTCCCGAGGGTGCTCCCGCGCAGGGCGTTGAGGTCGGCGTGCACCACCCAGCGCGCATCGGCGACGACGATCGCCGGGCTATAGGCCGCCTCGAGCGGCAGACAGGCGACGAAGGGGAAAACGAACAGGACGTAACGCAAAAGGTGATTCATAAGTGAGGGCGATTTGTAGCGTGATACACGCGCCGGGCCGGCGAGGTTACAGCAGATCAGGTTTCGCGGCCCGAGGCGCCCGCGAGTTCCTTGATCGCGATGAGCCCCGCGGTGGCCGCCACCATCACGACCGCGAAAACGGCGAACAACGCCACCAGCGCCGGCGCACTGAGCGCCGTCACCGCCTGGGTCGCTCCGGTGACTGGCTCCAGCAGCCCCAGCACCTGGCGGATCAGCGAGAGCCGGCTAAGCTGCGTCTCGACGGTGCCCACGCCCACCTCGATGATGCCGCCCCAGAGCAGACCGACGATCACATAGCGCGACGTGAGCGCCCCGGCCAAAAACCCGAAGGCCGTGAAGGCCCCGATCACCAGGACCTGGGCGAGGAGAATCAGGGGCAGCGCTGCCATGACACCGGTCGAACGGAAGGCAAGGCCCACGACGGCCAGGACCGTCAACGCCAGCAGGAAGTCGAGCTGCGTGCCGGCCAGGTGCGCCACGTAACGGAAAACCACATACGCGGGCCGCCGCACCGGCCGGGTGAAGACGTAGTCCACGGCGTCGGCCCTGAGGTCATCGCGGATCGCGCCGCCCCCGGAGATGAAGGCGAGGAGCGGCACGAGAAAACAGGCGTAAAAGCGCGCCAGCCATGACACGTAGCCGCGAGCGCCGTCGCCCGGCTGGCCTGCGCCAATCGCCAGAAGCACCAGCACCGCCAGCGCCCCGCCCAGGAACAGCCAGTGGGTCAGCGTGGAATAGCGGCGCAGGGTGAGGCGCCAGACGCCGCCAAAGGCGTGCGCGGCATGGGGCGCGACCCGTGCGGCAGGAAAGCGGTCCGGCGCCGGCGGAGTTGACGGAGGCGCGTTCATGAGGATTCCGGTGCGGCGTCGATCGCCTTTTCCAGCAGCGACGCCGTGCTTTGCACTTCGAAAATCCGCACGCCGCTCTCGAGCAGCAGCTCGTGAAAGCTCCCGTTCGCGTAAAACGCGCCGGCATCCTTCCAGCGCGCGTGCAGCAGGCCCGTCTCCGTCACCACATCGCAGCCGCGCAGCAGGCCGCGGTCGAAGAGGAAACGTGCGAGCGCATCCGGCGCATCGCAGCGAAAACTCGTCGCCTCCGGCCAGCGCGCGCGGGCGTCCGCCGACGTGGATTCGTTGAGCGAGCGCGGAATCCGCCCCCAGCGCAGCAGGAGGAAATCGGCGCACAACGCCTCGAGGTCGTGGAGAATATGGCTGGAGATCAGGACGCTGCGGCCAGCGCGCGCGAGATCGCGGAGCACGTTGCCCATGTCCTCGCGCCCCATCGGATCGAGGCCGTTCATCGGCTCGTCGAGAATCACCAGCTCGGGTTCGTGGAGCAGGCACTGCGCGAGCTTCACGCGCTGGCGCATGCCTTTCGAGAGCGCGGTCAGGCGCTTCTTCCAGTGGGGCGACGCGAGCTTCACGCGATCCAGATTCGCGCGCGCGCGCGTCTTCGCCTCGGCGGCGGAGAGCCCGGAGAGCATGCCGAGCGCCACGAGCCAGTCGAAGGCCCCGATCGCCGAGGGCACGGTCTCGGCCTCCGGGCAGTAGGCGAGCCGCGCTTGCACCGCCGGGTTGTTCCACGGCGCCTCGCCGAAGACGTGCAGGGTGCCCGAACTCGGTTTGATCTGGCCGAGCAGCAGCCGAAAGAGCGTGGTCTTGCCGGCGCCATTCGGCCCGACCACGCCGGTGATGCCGGGACGCAGACTGAAGGTGACGTTGTTCAGCCCGAGAATCATGCCGTAGAACCGGCTGAGGTTTTCGCCGGCGACCATGGGGGCGGCGTTGAGGTCGGGCGCGCTCATTCGGGTCGCAGCCTCCGCAGAAAGACGAACGACGCCAGCGCCACGAAGACGCCCAGGCTCACGAGCGCGCCGTCGAAATCGTCCGCCTTCGCCCGGCCGCCGGCGCGCAGGAGATCGCGCGCGAAATTCTGGTTGGTCAGCGGCAGACTCTCGCTGGCGATGATCAATGCCGTGTCCAGCTTCAGGATACCCTGCCGCACCTCGCTGAGATTCCGGGTGAAGCTGGCGCGCTTCAGCCAGTGGGGCGCCCTGGGCGGCTGCGCCACCGCCCCGAGGATCAGCCAGAGCCCGATCCAGAGGACGACTGTCGTGCGCGAGGTGCGGCTGACGGCGGACACGCCCAGCGCAATCGCGGCGAGCGTCACCAGCCCGACGCCATGAAACGCCAGCGCGCGCAGCAGCGGCTCGACCGAGTGCACGATGAAGTCGAGATTCGGCGCGAACAGCATGCTGAGCAGCCAGCCGCACAGCAACGGCCCGGTCCACATCAGGACCAGCACGCCAACGATGATCCCGAGCTTGCCCAGCAGGTAGTCGCCCGTCGTGAGCGGCCGCGAGAGATAGGCCGTGAACGCGTTGGTCGCCCGATCCCGCGTGATCAGGCGCGGCACCATGACCGTCAGGGCCACCAGGCTGAGGCCGAGCCCGAGATAGGAGTGCAGCCAGAAAATCAACGTATACCAACCACCGATACACACATCGGGATAGAGCAGCACGATGGCACCGAGGGCCGAGACCACCGCCTGGTAGCGCGGACCGGCCGAGACCGCGAGGGTCTCCAGCCAGCCACCGCTGGCCACCGACTGGCTGAAAACAAATCCGAGCGCGGCCAGCGCCACCCCGCCGGACCACGCCAGCGACAGCAGCACCTTGAACAGCCGCATCGCGACGAGCTGGCGCAACCCCGTGGCGATCATTGTCCAGCGGCGATACCCGACGCCGCGCGGCGCGCCGTCCCACCGACTGAGATCGAGACTAGGGGCCATGGTGCGAGCCGTGGTTCGTGGTTTCGCCTTCCGGCGGAACCGACCGGGTTGCACCACCGCCTGACGGCGGGGCCACGAGCGGCGGCGGCACGCGTCCGTCCGCACCCCCACCGTCGGAGATCGACTGGATGAACAATTCGTGCAGCGCGTCCGGGTTCGCGACGATCTCGGCCGGCGGCAGGTTGTGCGTGCGCATTAGCTGCAGGATCCACTCGATCGAATCGGCGCCCGACTCGACGCGGAGCTTGCCGTTCGAAAGTGCGGTGACTTTCGCACCGGTCGCAGCGAGCGCCGCCACGAAACGCTCGCGCGCTGACGACGGCGCGATCTCCACGATCCGGCGGTGGCGGTTTTTCAGGCCGGCGATGCTATCGTGCTCCAGCACGCGCCCGTGGCCGATGATGATCACGCGATCGCACACGCGTTCGATGTCGCGCAAGAGGTGCGACGACATCACGACACTCGTCCCGAGCTCGCGCCAGAGCGAACCGATCAGTTTCAGGATGTGCTCGCGACCGGACGGATCGAGGCCGTTGGTCGGCTCATCGAGGAAGACAACGTGAGGATCGTGCACGAGTGCTTGCGCGAGTTTCACGCGTTGCCGCATGCCCGTGGAATACGTGTCCACCGGGCGGTAACGTTCCTGGCCCATGCCGACCAGATCCAGAATCTCGTGCGTGCGCTGCCGGGCGATGCGCATGGGCATGCCGGAAAGCTGGCCGCAGTAGGTCACGTATTCGCAGCCAGCCAGCCCTGAAATATGCGAGTCCTGCTCGGGGCTGTAGCCGACGCGCTCGCGCGAGGCGCGATTGCCGGCGCGGATGTCGCGCCCCAGCACGCGAGCCGTGCCCGTGGTCGGCGTCTCCAAGTTTAGGAGACACTTGATGAACGTGCTCTTACCCGCGCCATTGGGCCCGAGCAGCCCAATGGTGCCCGGCGGCACCTGCAGCGTGACGTCTGTGAGGGCGCGCTGAGTGCCATAGGTTTTCCCGAGATGGTCGGCTTCGATGATGAACGGATGCAACGAGGACAGAGTGGTTCGAACTGGAGGTTCTCGTGCATTACACGGGCGCGCGGGTCGAGGTTACAAGAATCTGCGCGCGCCGCGGCCAGCCGGCGCTAGTCCCTGCTACCCCCACCTGCCTGTTTGGCGCGGGCCGGGTCGAATTTCGGATTCGCCGTGGGCATCTGCGCACCCGTGGCTACGCGCCATGCGGCGAGCTTTTCGCGCAGTGCCGTTACGCGTTCCGGCTCCGCGGCCGCCAGGTTGCGCGCCTCGGCAGGATCGGTCCGCAAGTTGAACAACTCCAGCGGTGCGCCTTCGCCCGTGAGCGCCATCTCGTAATACTCGATCAGCTTCCAATCGCCGGCCCGCACCGCGCCCGCCGGGCCGTGGATGCCGGCCGAATGATAATGCGGATAATGCCAGAAAATCGCCTCGCGCGCCGGCGCCGGACCGCCCCGCAAAAAGGCCGCAAGGCTCACGCCATCGATCGCACCCGTGGTGCGTCCGCCGGCCAACTCCACCAGCGTGGGAAAGAAATCCACCGAAGTGACGGGCAGATCGCTGGTCCGCCCCGCCGCAATCACGCCCGGCCATTGCAGCACCAAAGGGACGCGGATGCCGCCTTCATAGAGCTGCGCCTTGCCCCCGCGCCACGGCGTTTGCGCGCCATCCTTCAGCAACCCGCCGTTGTCGGAGTAGAAAATCACCAGCGTCCTTTCACGCAGCCCAAGCGCATCCAACTTCGCCAGCACGCGACCGATGCTCTCGTCGAGCACCTCCATCATCGCGGCAACGACCGGGTTATTGCCGGGCCTGGCCGCGCCGGGTCGCGCGCGATGCTTTTCCACCAGGGCGCGCGGCGCCAGAATCGGGGCGTGGATGGAATTGTGCGGGAGCTGGAGGAAAAACGGTCGCTCCCGGTGGCGTTCGATAAAATCGAGCGCCCGGGTCGTGATCGCTTCGACGCCGTGCGCGTCCTGCTCGGGGTCGTCCGACGCCTTGGGTTTGTGCGTGATAAATGTCTCGGCAAACCCTTGGCGATCCGGTCCCTCGGCGACGCTCTGCGGCGGCAGATAACCGCGCGCCAGATGCCATTTGCCGAACAACGCGGTCGCGTAGCCGCTCGCCGCGAGCGCCTCGGCGACGGTCGACTCAGAGAGCGGGAGGAACTTTTGCCACGCCGGCTGACTCAGCCGCGCGAAAGGGAATTCCGCGCCCGCGATGAAATCGGTCACGTGCGTGCGCGCCGGATACTTGCCCGTCATCAAGGCCGCCCGCGTCGGTGAGCACACCGGACAGGCCGCATAGGCATCGGTGAAGCGGAGCCCGTCGCGAGCCAGGCGGTCCAGATGGGGAGTTTGATAATAGGGGTTGCCGTAAGCCCCGACCGGCGTCGTGCCGAGGTCATCGGCGAGGATCAGCAGGATATTCGGCGTCGCGGGCACGGCCGCCGTGAGCGTGAGTTGCTGGACGCACACGGCAGTGACCAACGACAAGAGGCGTAGCTTCATGATGGGTAAGGGCGCGCCGCTTCGGAAAAACCGTGCGCACCACCCCGTCATGCCGATGGCCGCGGCTAACTTCCACTCTCAAACGCGGCGGAAAATCTTCGTGTCATCGCCTAATAGCGCGGGCACGCTGCCGACCTCGTGACACCCGCCGACTATATCGATCGCCACCCGGCCGAGCTGCTCGGCCGCCTGCAGCAGCTCGTCGGCGTCTCCACCGTCAATCCGCCGGGCGAGAACTACGACCAGATCACGCGCTGGCTGACGCACGAACTCGAGGCGCTGGGCCTCGAGACACGCCGTTACGCCGTGCCTGCAGCGCTGCTGAAAAAGGCCCTGCCGCCGGAGCAGCACGCGTTTCCCCGGTTCAATGTGCTCGCCAAACTGGCCACGCCCGGCGCGAAGAAGACGATCCACTTCAACGCCCACTACGACGTCGTGCCCGTATCGGGAAAATGGACACACGGCAGCCCGTTCAGCGGCGCGATCGACGGCGGCTGGATCTACGGCCGCGGCACCGCCGACATGAAGGGCTCGATCGCGAGTCTCCTGCTGGCGGTGCGCGCCCTGCGCACCACGCAAACGGCGCCGAGGATGAATCTCGAGATCTCGTTCACCGCCGACGAGGAGACTGACTCGGCACTCGGCACGGGCTGGCTCGTTCGGCATGCGCCGATCCAGCCCGACTACGCCCTCGTGATGGAGGGCGGCGAAGGCCGCACTGTCTGCTGCGGCCACAACGGCACCGTCTGGCTCGAGGTGCGCGTTCACGGCCGCGCCGCGCACGGCTCGCTGCCGCACAAGGGCATCAACGCGCTCGAAAAAATGGCCGCGCTCGTCCGCGCGCTCGAAACCTACCAGCGCGATCTCGCGCGCCGCACGTGGAAGACGCCGGAGGGCAGGCTGCACCGGCCGACGCTGAACGTCGGCGGCGTTTTCCACTGCGGCGAAGGCGCCAAGATCAACACCGTGCCCGCGCACGCCGCCTTCACGCTCGACCGCCGCGTGCTGCCGCTCGAGAACCACGCCGCGGCCGAACGCGAGCTGCGGGCGTTTCTCGCCGCCGCGTCCCGCCGGATTCCGCAGTGCAAAATCACCGTGCACAAAATCTCGGAGAACTTCGCGTGTTTCTCGGAGCCGACGCACCCGATCTTCGCCGCGATGGCCGGCTGCGTGACGCGCGTGCGGGGGGAGCAGACGCTCTTCAACGTGTCGACGGGTTTCAACGACATGCACTTCTTCTCGCACCACCTGAAAATCCCGACCATCGGCTACGGCCCGGGCGGCGCGGATTACCACGCCGTCGACGAGCGCGCGAACGTGCCGGAGCTGCTCGCGAGCGCGAAGATTTACGCGGAGCTGCTGACGACCTTCGGCGGTTAATCACTCTCGGCAGGGGCGCTTATCCCCAAGCGCTCTCGTTGACCGGTCGTCGCGCCCTGAGCCGGGAGAATATGCGCACCCGCAACCAGGGCGGTTGAGGACAACCGCACTACCCTTTCAACCCCTGCCGAATCAGGCTGACCGCGATCGCCGCCAGCAGCATCGAGACAATCTTCGAAATCGCGCGCATGCCCATCGCGCCGATCAGCCGGCCGAGCTTCTCGCTGTAGGCAAATGCGAGCACCACGAGCACCAGGTTGACCAGCAGCGCCACCAGCGTCGGCACATACCCCACGGTCCGGGCGAGCAGCAGCAGCGTGGCAATCAACGCGGGCCCGGCGATCAGCGGCATCCCGAGCGGCACCACGCCGAAATCCGGCGGCAGTTTCTCCGGCTCCGCCGCCGAGGTGATGAGATCGCGCGCCGCCAGGATGAAAAGGATCAGTCCGCCCGCGATCTGGAAGTCGCCCGCCGAGATGCCGAGCGCCTTGAAGATGCTCGCGCCGAGAAAGAGAAACAGCAGCGCCACCGCACCACCGGTCACCGTGGCCTGCCGCGCGATCCGCTGCCGCTGCGCCGGCGGAACGCCCTGACCCAGCCCGAGGAAAATCGCCGCCAGCCCGATGGGGTCGATCGCGACGAAGAGCGGGATGAACGCTTGGAGGAACTGAGAGGCGAGAGACAAGAGACCCAAGACTAGAGACCAGTGCGAAGAGGACCAAAAGCCAAAACACGTCCTAAAATTCCATGCTGAATTTCTTTTCTGTCTTGGTCTCCGGTCCCTGGTCACTTGTCTCTGGTCTCTCAGTATGAAGATCAACGCCACCCTCACGCCGCAGAAGCTGCGCAAGAAAACCGCCCGCGTGTTCGAACTCGCCGGCCAGAAAATCCGCGCGATCGACGCCGCCTGGGATCCTTCGAAGGGCACGCCGGTGTTCACGTGGAAGGGCCAATACACCTCGCGCGGCTGGACCGAGTGGACGCAGGGCTTCCAGTTCGGCATGGCGTTCCTCCATTTCGATGCCACCGGCGACGAGGCGATGCTTAAGCTCGGCCGCGACAAGACCGTGAAATACATGGCGTCGCACGTCTCGCACGTCGGCGTGCACGACCACGGCTTCAACAACGTCTCCACCTACGGCAATCTGCGCCGCCTCATCCTCGAGGGTAAAATCGCGAAGGATCAGGGCGAGCTCGACTACACCGAGATCGCCCTCAAGGCCTCCGGCGCGGTGCAGGCCGCGCGCCACGTGACGACCGCCTACCAGCAGCCGTGGTCGCCCGGAGCGGAGCGGCTTTCCGCTCCGAACGGAACCGGCAGCGGTTCCGCTACCGGCGCGGGCGTCGCGCCGAGCGGCTACGTCTACTCCTTCAACGGCCCGCAGTCGCTCTTCGCCGACACCATCCGCTCGATGCGCTCGCTCGTCGTCGCGCACCAGCTCGGCCACGTGCTGATGGGCGAAGGCGACAAGCCGATCAACCTGCTGCACCGCGCCGTGGAACACGCCGCCACGACGGCGCGCTTCAACGTCTTCTTCGGCACCGGCCGCGACCGCTACGACGTGCGCGGCCGCGTCGCGCACGAGAGTGTGTTCAACCGCAACGACGGCCAGTTCCGCTGCCCCAGCTCGCAGCAGGGCTACTCGCCGTTCACGACCTGGACGCGCGGCGCCGCCTGGATCATCTGCGGCTACGCCGAACAGCTCGAGTATTTGGATACGGTCAAGGGCACGGACCTCGATGCGGTCGGCGGCCGCCGCGCCGTGACGGATCTCTTCCTCGAGACCGCGCGCGCCACGAGCGACTACTACATCGACGGCTACTCGGCAAAAGACGGCGTGCCGTATTGGGACTCGATGGCGCTGAACAGCCACAAGCTCGGCGATTACACGAAGAAGGACGCGGATCCGTTCAACGCGCACGAGCCCGTCGACAGCTCCGCGGCTGCGATCGCCGCGCAGGGTTTTCTCCGGCTGGGCACCTACCTCGCGGCCAATGGGGAGACCGCCGCGGGGAAGAAATATTTCCAGGCCGGCCTCACCATCGCCGACACGCTCTTCGACGAGCCGTATCTGTCCGCCGATAAGAAGCACCAAGGCCTCTTGCTCCACAGCGTCTATCACCGGCCGAACGGCTGGGACCACATCCCCGCCGGCCGCAAAGTCCCGTGCGGCGAGGCCTGCATGTGGGGCGACTACCACGCCGTGGAGCTCGCGCTGCTGATCTCTCGGCTCGCCGAGGGGAAATACTACACCTTTTTCTGAGCTTAAGAACTTTCTTTGGCGGAAGCGCAAAGCCACGAAGTTCCGCAAAGGTCGGGCAAAGAACGGACCTTGGCCCCCACTTTGCGCTCTTCGCGTCTTTGCGCTTAGGCTTCGTCGCATGACTCCGCTCAACCTCTATGACTTCACGCGCGACGAACTGCGCGCGCAGTTCATGCGCTGGGAGCTGGCGCCGGTGCATGCGGAGCGGCTGTTCAACTATCTTTATCTGCAGCTCGCCGAAGCGATTTCGCCCGCGAGCATGCCGGAGTTACCGGCGAAGGTTCACGCCCGCCTCGCCCGCGAGGCGACGCTCGGCGTGCTGCCGACCGCGCTCGAGACCGATTCGAGCGACGACTTCACCCGCAAGTATCTCCTCACCCTCGGCGACGGCGAAAAGATTGAGACGGTGCTGATGCGTTTCACCGGCCGGGTGACCGCGTGCATCAGCTCGCAGGTCGGCTGCGCGATGGGCTGCGTGTTCTGCGCCACCGGCCAGATGGGCTACACCCGCCACCTCACGCCCGGCGAAATCGTCGCTCAGGCCGTCCACGTCGCCCGCGCCCTCCGTTCCTCCCCCGGCCCTTGTCACGTAATACGTGACAAACTCCCCGGGCGCCCTGCGGGGACGGACGGAACATGTCACTTAATAAGTGACAAATCGCCGGGGGCGGGCAGGCGGGAGGAAGTGGTGTCTGCGGCAGGGCCGGCGCGGGAGCGGACCGAGGGGGTGCCGGGGCGGGCAGAGGCGGCGCGGGGGGGACGGCTGCGGAATGTGGTGCTGATGGGCATGGGAGAACCGCTGCATAATTACGACGCGGTGATGCATGCGATCGACATCCTGCGCGACGACGCGGGGCTTTCGATCGCGGCGGAGCGGATCACGCTGAGCACGGTCGGCGTGGTGCCGGGAATCCTGCGGCTGGCGCAGGAGAAACGACCGCTGCATCTCGCGGTCTCGCTCCACGCGGCGACCCAGGAGGAGCGCGCGGCGCTCGTGCCGGCGGCGAAGAAGTGGCCGCTCGACGAGCTCATGGCGGCGTGCCGGACCTACAGCGAGACGACCGGGCGGCGGATCTTCTACGAATGGACGTTGATCGAGGGGAAGAACGACTCCGCGGCCCACGCCCGCGCCGTCGGGACCCTGCTCCGCGGCTTGCCGGCGCAGGTAAACCTAATCCCGTTGAATCCAACCTCTGGTTACGACGGTGCCCCGACGCGCTCCGAGGCCGCGAAGGGTTTCCAGCGGATCCTCGCCGACGAGTTCAAGCTGCCCAGCACGGTGCGGCAGCGGCGCGGGATCGACATCGCGGCCGGCTGCGGCCAGCTCGCCGTGATGGATTCGGCGTAACGGCGGCAGCATCCGCCGCCGGGTTTTCCGAGATTCACCGGCGGGACACCGGAGCCACTTGCGACGTCGGGCGGGAAGCCGACGCTATTTGCGGCGCTGGCGCACGGCGTCGGCGAGCACATCGAGCATCGGCAGCGTGTCCTCCCAGCCGAGGCACGCATCGGTGATGCTGCGGCCGGGCACGAGCGGCCGCGCCTGATAATCCTGGGCGCCGCCCAGCAGATTGCTCTCGATCATCGTCGCCGCGATCGAGCGATCGCCGCCCGCGATCTGCGCGGCAATGGCGGCTGCCACCGCGGGTTGGCGCGCGGGATCCTTGCCGCTGTTGGCGTGGCTGCAATCGACCATGATCCCCGCCGGCAGATTGCTCTGCCGGAGCAGCTCGGCGGCGGCGCGGATATGCTCAGCGGAGAAATTCGGCCCGCGCGAGCCGCCGCGCAGCACGAGGTGCGCGTGCTCGTTGCCCGCCGTGCCCATGATCGCCGGCGCGCCCTCGCGCGTGAGCGACGGAAACCAATGCGGATGCCGCGCGGCGCGGATGGCATCGATGGCGACCTGCACGTCGCCATCGGTGCGGTTCTTGAAACCGACGGGCATCGACAGGCCCGAGGCCAGCTCGCGGTGCACCTGGCTCTCGACCGTGCGCGCACCGATTGCACCCCACGACACGAGGTCGGCGTAATACTGGCCGAGCGTCGTATCCAAAAATTCAGTCGCGACCGGCAACCCGCCGTGCACGACATCGAGCATCAGCTTCCGCGCGAGGCGGAGCCCGGTGTTGATGTGGTAGCTGCCGTTGAGAAGCGGATCGTTGATCAGGCCCTTCCAGCCGACCACCGTGCGCGGCTTCTCGAAGTAAACGCGCATCACCACGAGCAGGTGGGCCGCATGCCGGGTGGCCACGGGCTTCAGCCGCCGGGCATATTCCAGGGCGTCTGCCGGCTCGTGGATCGAACACGGCCCGATCACCACCAGCAGCCGATCGTCGGCCCCGGTAATGATCGCGGCGACCTCCTGCCGCGTGCGGGCGATCAACGTGGCGCCCTCGTCGGAGAGCGGCAGCTCGTCTTCGAGCACCGCCGGAGCGATGAGTGGTTTCTGGGCGCGAATGCGCAGGTCGGAAGTCCGGGGATGCAAGGGGGCGATAGCTTAACGGTTATGGGTTAACCCGGAGTTTTCACACTTTTCTCGAAAAGATTTTTGTCACAGAGCGCACAGAGCTCGGACACAGAGTGCACAGAGGAAAGCACGCTGTATTGTTCCGTGTCCTCTGGGTCTGGGCTCCGTGTCCTCTGTGGCTCATGCCTTGGTTTGATTCAGGTGGGAATTTTTCGGGTTAACACTCATTGAGTCATTGTCGGAACAGCGCTTTCGGAAATATCCCAATGAGCGATAAGCGATAACCTATAAGCAATCTATCCTTCGATCGCTTTCCGCGCCTGCGCGACGAGGGGCGAACGCGCGAGCGAGGCGGCGGCGGGCGTTTCGAATCCCAGCTTCCCCGCCCGCTGGCACAGGGTGAGGAACGCAAACGACGCCGCTTCACCGGTCGGCGCCCGCTGCGCGGCCTCGCGCAGGTCGGCGTCGATCGGCGCCAGTTGGTCGCGGGCCAGGATGGCCTTCTCGGCGAGGAAAAGGCCGAGCGAGGCGCCCAGGGTCTCGAGCCAGGCGCGCGGCAGCGCGGGAATGACGTAGGCGAAGGCCGCGCTGGCCGGCGACCACTCCATGTAGGTGCGCAATTGCGCGTGCAACTGGTTGAGCGCGGCGTCGGCGGTCGAGGGCGTCCAGCGGACGTTGAAGGCCTTGCGCTCGCGATACGTCTTCACTTCCCAGATACGCAACGTCACCTCGTAGTCACCCGCGACTGCGCGCACCGCGCCCGTCACGATGTAATCGGGCGCTTCGCCACTCGTCTCGACGAGCTGGCGGAGGTTTTCCGTCGTCCACTCGGCCCCGAACGCGATGTGGTGGCTCTCGCCCTGCCCCTCGGGTGGCGTCCGGATGCCGATGGCCGCAACCGCGGCGTAGGAGGGGCAAAAATAGAACGTCTCGGCGAACCACAGCGGAATCGCGCGCGAAAGCCGGCCGAGCTCATCTTCGGGGACGCGCGTGGACTTTTCGTCGGCCTTCGTGCCGGGCTGCGCGAGCTGGGCAAAGGCGATGCGGCGCAGCCGGCCTTCCTTCGGCGGAAGGATTTGCGCGGCGAGCGGTTCGAGACCGTAGAACCAAATCGGCTTGCTGATCGTGATGAGCCCGATCTTCGGCGCATCGCCCGGTGAGCCTGGCTGGCCGGAGTGGCCGGTCACTTGATCCGGCGAGGCGAGGATTTCCGCGATGGCGTTGGAAAAGCCGTGGAGCCGGTCCTCGAGCTCGGGCCGGTTGAGCGCGAAGAGAATGTCGAGCACGTGCTGCGCGGCGTCGGCGTTGCGCACGGCGAGATAGGCCTGGAGCAGATTCAGCCCGGTCGCCGGGCCGTGGCGGTCGGCGTCGTAGCGCGGCGCGATCAGATCGATGATTTCCGCGACGTGGCCATGGGAACCGAGGTCGCCGGAGATGGCGACCAGGACGTCGGCCCGATCGCCGGTCGCGCCCGCGAGGAGTTCTTCATAGATCGCGAGCGCACCGGGGAGATCCTTGGCGTCGAGTTTTTCGCGAGCGGTGGCGAGGCGGGGTTTGGTGGCGGTGGCGCTAGGATTGAGAGGGATTCCCGAAACCGCTGCTTCCGGCGCAGTGGCATCAGCCGGCTGCACTCCAGCCGCTGATTTCTTCGAGGTGAATTTATCGAAAAATCCCATCACCCGAGCAAAGGGTCGGATTTTTTTCTGGCGACTAGAATTCTCGGCCGGGCACTCCGGGACAATCACCCAGCGTAACTTCCTTTTTTCCCGCTCAAATAACCACGCCTCCCGCTAATATGAAGACCGACCGAGTCTCCCCGTCTTCGAAAAGCTTGCTCCTCCAGCCGCGCGAAATCCACGATCATCCTGCCCCCGGGTTGGGGAGCCTCAAGCGGTTCTCCTTCCCCGTTTTTCCAGTCGTCCCATGTCAACTTTTCCGATCGCCTCCGCGCGTTTGCCAAATCACGTCGGCTCCGCGCGCTCATCCATCGTCAGGGCAGGTGCGAAGCCGAGCACACAATGCCCGGTGACCCGTTTCCTGCGTTGGTGGAGCCTGCCAAAGTGGATGGGCTTCGCTCCGCAGCCGACCGCCGACGAGTTTCCCGAACTGCCGCTGGAGCCGAATTCTCCTGACCCGCAGCGTGCGACGGCGACCCGTTCGTTCCTGGAAGAGGTGCAAGGCAATATTCTTTCGACGCATCATCGCGGCGACTGCGTGGGACTATGGCTTTTTGCCTTTGCCCATCCGAAGGCACATGCGGCGAACTGCGCGGTGGTCAACGCCGCGGCTGGACGCGTGACGTCGGCGTGGGAGCAATACACGATTCCCCGCGAACAGAGCGTCCGGTCTCTGCTGTTCACCGGCTCCGGCCTGCTGGCGTGCGGCGCTCTGGGCCGCGCCGACGGCTCGGGGTCATTTCCGCCGGATCTCACATTTTGGCTGCGCGGCGGCATGATTCAACGCACCGAGTTGAAGGCGTGGATGCACGATCCGGTCGACAGCAAGAATCGGCCCACCACGTGGGAGGAGCACTACACCGGGTCATTTGACGGCGCTTGGCTGGTGAGCGCACCCACGCTCAGCGACCTGGAAACACGGTTGCGGGAAGTCCGGGAATGGGCGGAACCCCTTGGTCTCAAGCACGTGGAATACGAGCAGGGTCGGGTCTGGCGCCCGGGTTCCGCACCGGTTGATGACGGCGCGCATCCGCGCAAGAAGCCGCCAGCGCGGGAGCCGTTTGGCTATGTCGACGGCATCTCCACCCAGCATTTCTTTCCCCTCGGCCGTCAAAACCCCCATCTGCTATCGACGGAATTGGACGACGTTTTCCTCGACGGCGCGCTAAACCGACTGCATCGCGGCGGTTCGTTCATGGTGCTGCGCAAACTCGAACAAAACGTCAGGGCGTTCCGCGAGCATCAGCAGACTTCAGGGCAAAGCGCCGCCGATAACATCATCGGCCGGACCCCCGACGGCACGCCGCTCGCGGCCATGGGGCGGCACCCGAATGACTTCGATTTTTCCAACGATGAGAGCGGTTCGCTCTGTCCGTTTTCCGCTCATATCCGGCGCGCCAATCCGCGCAAAGTGCGCAGCGAATCCTTCTTCAAGCAGTTCTTCCGGTTCCTCGGTGGCACTCCCAAGCCAGAGCCTGAATTACACCTCGTACGTCGCGGAGTCGTTTATGGTTCGGATCAGGATCTGCAAAACCCGGCGGGCGTCACCGATAAGGTCGGGCTCCTGTTCATGGCCTACATGAGCAACCTCGACACATTCCGCGTGCTGCAGGGCAATTGGTTTCGGTTGAGCAATTTTCCTGTCGGCAACCAGCCAGAGAATGTCGGTGACGCGCTCATTTACGGACTGCCAAAGACCGACACCCGTCCCGCGCGCGGGTGGATAACGCCCAAGGGCGGCGCATACCTTTACGTGCCCTCGCTGCCGTGGTTGCGGAATCTGAAACCGGAAACGGGGCAGCCCTGAGCGGTCCTCCGGTGTTCACGTGATGCAGCACGTCATCAGCTTTCTGTCCGCGTATCAGGACTACGTCTGGTTTCTCTCGTTATTGGGCTGGGGCGCGACCGCATTCATTTGGTGGCGCACGTGCCGTCACGAATCAAGCTGGGGCTGGCTGGGTGGGAGCGCGGTTTCGGGTGCCGCCATCGCCCTCACGGAATTGGTCATGCTGGCGACACCGATCATTCCTTCGCCCGCGGTTCCCGCCCATATTACCGGCGATTTGTTGCTCGGTCTTTGGACGTGTCTGCAGCTCTGGGGCTGGAGCCTGGCTTGGCTGCAAACCCGACTTGCTCGCGGGCTCGCGGCCATCGCGGTGGTCGAGTTTATTGTGATTTATCGGCGTTGGCTTCCGGAAGCCTCCAATGTCGCGGTGACGCTTGCGCTA
>Ga0163144_10006901_pt1 | contig 24993 bp, 22 predicted proteins | sample OliLak19BULKMAT1_FD_123175 | JGI IMG/M metagenome (GOLD analysis project Ga0163144, IMG submission 123175) | Freshwater microbial mat bacterial communities from Lake Vanda, McMurdo Dry Valleys, Antarctica - Oligotrophic Lake LV.19.BULKMAT1 | ecosystem: Environmental > Aquatic > Freshwater >... | reverse complement strand
GCGTGAGCGAGCGGACGGACCACCACTCGCTCACGCTCGCGGCCACACTCCAACCAAGCCGGAGCAAGCCCTGGTCGCCTCCGGCGCCGCCAAAGGCGGGTAAACTTCGGGGTATCGGACCCATCGCGAATGAACTCAGCCCCGCCGTAAACGCCGTGAGGCGCGAGGCGCGCGCGCGCGCCCTCCGGCTGCTCGACGCGCCCTGCTCGATGCGCCGGGAGTGAAATCGCCAACGGCCAAGTCGCCCTCGTCGGAGTCTGCGCGAAACCCGCATCGGGATTAATCCTTTTTTAGCGCACTCTCCGGAGAACATGGCACAGTGGTCGCAGTCTGAACAGCGAACTCCTCCGCCCATGGTTCCCACCGCGATGTCCTTTGGATCAGTTGCCGCGACTTCGGTTTTGCCGCGGCGCTTTCTCCGCATCCTCTACGCGGACGATCTGCGTGAGCTGCGGGAGGTTGCCCGCATCTCACTCAGCCGGGAGGGACACGGGATCGAGTGCGTGGCCGACGGCAGTCTGGCCCTCGCCCGCGTGATCGCCGACCCGGGCTTCGACCTCGTCATCACCGACCATCACATGCCGGCCATGAACGGGCTCGAGCTCGTCACCCGCCTGCGGGAGCAGGACTTCGCCGGCAAGATCCTGGTGTTCAGCTCCGAGCTGAGCGCCGCGGTCGCCGCCGACTACACGCGGCTCAAGGTGGATCACATCCTCTACAAGCCGGTGTATCCGTCGGTGCTGCGGCAGGTGTTGCACGAGCTGTTTCCCGCTTCGTCGTCCGCGGCACCCGTGCGCTGACGGCGCTTCTCCGCACTGGAGTCCGTCGCCCGGTTGCTTCACCGTGCGACCGCGATGCTGCACCTGACCAACGGCGATTCGGTCGCTCTTTCCCTGCGCCGGGCCGGTATGCCCGGAACGGTCGTGGCCTGGCGCGACATCCTCCACGAGGGCCCCGTGCCGCCCGGGCTCACGCTGGAAGGGCTGAGCGATTTGCGCGCGCGATTTCTCGCGGACTGGGGCGCCGGCTCGTTTCCCGCGATCTCCGCCGGTTTTGGTGCCCGCGATTCGGCGCTGCGATCCGCGCGGCGGGTCGTGCTCTGGTTCGAACACGATCTCTACGATCAACTGCAACTCCTCCAAATCCTCGCGACGCTCGCCATCCAGCCCGGCACGTCGGCCGAGCTGATCGCGATCGACTCCTTTCCCGGCGTGGTCCCGTTCCACGGGCTCGGCCAGTTGAAGACGGCGCAACTGGCGACCCTCTGGCCGCAACGGCGCACCGTCACACCCGCCCAGCGCGCGCTGGCGAGCCGCGCCTGGAAAGCCTTCACCGCCCCCGATCCCGGCGCGGTGCGGCGACTGCTCGAGGTCGATCTGACCGTGCTGCCTTTTCTCCGCGGCGCCCTTGAACGTCTGCTCGAGGAGCATCCGGCGCCGCCCACGGGCTTGCCGCGCACCGAGCGGCAATTTCTCGCCGCGGTCGCGGCCGGACACGCCCGCTTCGAGGACGTCTTTCGCGCCACCCAGGCGATGGAAAGCGCGCCGTTCCTCGGCGACACGACCGCGCAGAAACGCCTCGACGGTCTCGTCAACGCCCGCAATCCGCTGCTCACCCGGGCGCCCCATGCGTTGACCACGGCCGGCCAGCGCGTGCTGGCCGGCGAAGTCGACGCGCGCCAGCTCAACGGCATCGATCGTTGGATCGGCGGCGTGCGCCTCAAGGCCTGACGGGGTGGCGGTGATCGCACCGGAGGTGGAGTAGGGCATGGTCGTGGCCGGCCTCCCCGACGGCCATCGCTCCCGAAGGGCGGTTGGGACGACCGCCACAACCTGTCCGAAGACTCAGGCTTTTTCAACGCTCTCCGATCCGGAAACGTGCAGTTTAAGGTGCAGTTCAAGGGTGGAGCGGTTTGACGTCTCAAGGCGTTTGGCAGCGGAAGCACTTCGCTTCCGACGGAGCGGGAAGCCGCTCCGCTACGAACTTCGCACAAGCGGATTGGAGTCGAGCCGCTCCACCTCGATCCCATCGATCAGCCAGCGAAGAAAGCTTCAACTGCACGCCTCCGGTTGAGAGCGACGGAGCGGCGGGCGCTGCTGCCGGCCGCGACGAAACCGCTCACGCCCCGTGGCAGTTCTTGAATTTCTTGCCGCTGCCGCACGGGCACGGATCGTTGCGGCCCACCTTCGGCGTCTCGCGGCGGATCGTGACTTTCGGCAGCACGATTTCCTGTTCCGGCGGCGGCGCCGACGACCCGCTGCTCGTGACGGTCGTCGTGATCTGCGGCGGCGGCGCGCCCGAAGGCGGCGCATCCGTCGGCCCCACGGCCTGCGCCGTGCGGCTGAGCAGCGCGAGCATGTTCTCGAACGACTCCAGATTCGACGCGCTGCGGAACAGCCCGGTGCAGATCTGCAGCCGCACGTTGTTCATCAGCTCCTCGAAATATTTGTAGGCCTCGCCCTTGTATTCCACGAGCGGATCCTTCTGGCCGTAGCTGCGCAGACCGATTGAGCGGCGCAGCTCTTCCATCTCCGTGAGGTGCTCCTGCCAGTGGTGATCGATCGCGTTGATCACGACGTAGCGCTCGAGCGAGCCCAACTGCTCCGGAATCTCGACCGACTCCTTCACCCCGTAGGCCTGCTTGATCCGCTCCTGCAGCATCGCGACGACCGTGTCGGCCGTGCCCTTCATTTCCTCGACGCGAATGCTGATCGGGAAATGCGCGTTGAGCCAGCCGACCACGCCCTCGATCGCCGACTGCGTCGGACCCGCCTTGTCGCCGAATCCGGCCACTTCGAGCCGGTTGTGCAGTTCCTCTTCGATCTGCTCGAAGATGATATCCTTCGGCCGCTCCGCATGGATCGCGGCGTTGCGGATGCCATAGACGACCTCGCGCTGCTGGTTGAGCACGTCGTCGTATTGGAGCAGTCGCTTGCGGATCGAGTAGTTCTGCTGCTCGACCTTCTTCTGGGCGCTCTCGATCGAGCGGTTCAGCCAGGGATGCTCGAGCTCCTCGCCCTCCTGCATCGAGCCTTCCATCAGCTTCGAAGCGAGATTGCCCTGGAGGAACAACCGCATGAGGTCGTCCTCGAGCGAGAGATAAAACTTGGTGAGACCCGGATCGCCCTGTCGCGAGCAACGGCCGCGGAGCTGCCGGTCGATGCGGCGCGACTCGTGGCGCTCGGTGCCGATGACGTAGAGTCCGCCGAGCTCGCGCACGCCTTCGCCAAGTTTGATGTCGGTGCCGCGGCCCGCCATGTTCGTGGCGATCGTGACCGCGCTCCGCTGACCGGCGCGGGCGACGATGTCGGCCTCCTGCTCGTGGAACTTCGCGTTCAGCACGGTGTGAATCACGCCGGTGCGCCGCAGCATGCGCGACAGCACTTCGGACGACTCGACCGACACGGTGCCGACCAGCACCGGCTGGCCGCGCTTGTTGGCATTTTCGATCTCGCCGACCACGGCCGTGAACTTGTCGCGGCGCGTCTTGAAGATGGAGTCGTTACGATCGAGCCGGATGCAGGGCTTGTTCGTCGGGACGACCTGCACGCCCAGCCGGTAGATGTCGTTGAACTCGGTCGCTTCCGTTTCCGCCGTGCCCGTCATGCCGGCGAGCTTCTCATACATGCGGAAGTAATTCTGGATCGTGATCGTGGCGTAGGTGCGCGTCTCCCGCTCGATGCTCACGTTCTCCTTCGCCTCCACCGCCTGGTGCAGGCCGTCCGACCAGCGGCGACCCGGCATGACGCGGCCGGTATTCTCGTCGACGATCATCACCTTGCCGTCGGGCGTGACGACGTATTCGACGTCGCGTTCATAAAGTGAATACGCGCGGAGGAGCTGCGAGATCGCGTGGATCTCCTCCGACACCTCGGCGTAGCGCTGCTGGGAAATCAGCTTCTTCTCCTCGCGCTGCTCGGGCGTGAACCGGGTGTCCTTTTCGAGGTCGGAAAACTCGGTCGCGAGATCGGGGAGGACAAACGCGTCCGGATTATCCGGCCGCAGCTTGGTCCGGCCGATCTCGGTGAGGTCGGCCTGGTGCTGGCGCTCGTCGATCACGAAGAGGAGATCCTCCTTGATCCGGTAGAGCTCTTCCTTGTTCAGGTCCGAATTCAGCTCGGTCTCGGTCTTGTCGAGAATCTTGCGCCACGCGCCGTTCTCCATGATGCGCAGGAGCTGTTTGTTCTTCGGGTGGCCCATCTTCACCTGCAGCATCTTGTGCGCGGCGAGCTGCTTTTCGTCATTGGTCGCATCCGGCTTCTCCAGCAGCGCCTTCGCCTCGGTGATGATCTTGTTGCAGAGGCGGATCTGGTCGTTGACGAGCTGGTCGACCGGCGGCTTCAGCTTCGTGAACGGCTGTTCGCGCTCGATCGGCGCGGGGCCGGAGATAATCAGCGGCGTGCGCGCCTCGTCGACCAGGATCGAGTCAACCTCGTCCACGATGCAATACCAGTAGTCGCGCTGGACCTGGTCCTCCTGGCGCGTGGCCATGCCGTTGTCGCGCAGGTAGTCGAAGCCGAATTCGCTCGCGGTCCCGTAGGTGATGTCGCGGGCATACATCTCGCGCCGGAGATCGGGCGACATTTGTTGCTGGATACAGCCGACGGTGACGCCGAGGAACGAGTAGAGATGGCCCATCCACTCGGAGTCGCGGCGCGCGAGGTAGTCGTTGACGGTGACGAGCTGGGAATTGCGGCCGGTGAGCGAATTGAGGTAGAGCGGCAGCGTGGAGACGAGGGTCTTGCCCTCGCCGGTGGCCATCTCGGCGATCTTGCCCTGGTGGATCGCGATGCCGCCGATGAGCTGCATATCGAAATGGATCATGTCCCACGTGAGCTCGTGGTCGCACACGAGGATCTTCCGCCCGGAGAGCCGGCGCGCGGCATTCTTCACGGTGGCGAAGGCCTCGGGGAGGATTTCTTCGAGCGCGGCGCGCTTGTCGGCGGCGGCGGCGATCCGGGCGCGGAACTCGTCCGTCTTGGCGCGAAGCTGCTCGTCGGTCAGCGCCTGGTAGGATTTTTCGAGTTCATTGATGCGCGCGGCCGTGGGGCGCGCCTTCTCGAGGAATTTCTTGTAGTGCCGACCTGAAAAGCGTTTGAGCAGGAACGAGAGCATGAAGAGGTGCGAACGTTAGGAGCCACCCCGGGGTTGGCAAACGAAGAATGGGCGACAAGCAGACCGACTAGCAGCCTGTCGGAGGCGAAACATCCAACGCCGCCCGAATGTGCCACCGAAAACGAGTTTCCAATCTCCAAGTCCGACAGGCGGCCAGGCGATCGTGCGCTTGAGGCCAGCGTCAGAGCTCAGGCGGGATAATCAGCGGCAGCACCTGCCGCCGGTTGCGGCGATAAATCCGGAAGTGCCCGTCGAGCGTGAAAACACTGGAGTTTGCGCGCAGCTCGGCCATGCGCACGAGGCAGGCGTCGGCCAGCGACATCGGCTGGTCGGCATAGGTGACCATCAGCGCGAAAACGCGACGCTGCTCGGCGGCAAGATCGAACTCCAGCTTCCAAACCCCGGCCGCCAGATTGTGCCGGATCGCCGCCAGTCCGCCGGGCAGCCCGGCCAGCAGAAAACACACCTCGGTGAGCACCGGCTCGCAGATGACCAAGGGCGGCTGCAAGGTCTCCGCCTGTTCCGCCGCCCACGGGTGAAACTGTTCGCGCCGGTCGAGCAGCGCCACCAGCGCGCCGGTGTCCGCCAGCACCACGCTCATTTGCGCCCGAAACCCGCGAGATGCCTGGGGTTGTGCGCGAGGTCACGCACCCCGCTGTCCAGCGAGCCGATCGAGTGTTTCATCGCCTCGCGCAGCGAAGGCGCATCCACCGACTTGCGCAACTTGTCGGCCAACGCTTCGCGCACGACGGTCGATTTCGAGACCCGGCGCCGGCGGGCATGCCGTTCCAAGCGCGCGACCGTTTCGCTTGGAACTTTGAGGGTCAAAGTGGGCATGGGTGCATCGGTATTACCGGATGTCGCATCTGTCAATATCCGGGCCGTTGGTCGGCCGGCGCGGGGCGCATCGCCGAGGTTGGCGGTGGCACTGAAGGCATTCGCCAAACCAAAACAGTTTGAAACGCGGAGAACGCGGAGCCAAGCCACCCATCTCCAAGGAATTTCTTCGCGCGCTCCGCGACCTCCGCGTTTCAAAAATCGGATTGGTTGCCCGGTAGCGTAGCTTTTGCATCACCGCCCACTGACCGATGCGCCCGCCGGCGCGGGGCGCATGACAGACAGGAACAGAAAAAGCCAAGGACCACGGCCAAGCACGAGTCCGATCGGCCAGATGCGAAGCAATTCAGCAGGTATTATCCCCGGCGGTAGAAATCTCACACCGCACGCCTCCGAGGGCGCATCTGCCAAGGGGCGTGGATCACGAGGCCGCTCGGAAGTGGCACGGGCGTCTAACCTGTGGTTCCGAAACTCCCCAGACTTGGGCAAGTTTACCCGCCTGTGGCGGCGCCGAAGGCGACCAGGGATGCCCATGCCACTTCGGACTACCGCCAATTCCGAGCCCTATCCCAGCCATGATCGCAGCCCTTGTGGCAACGTAAGACCAGGCACGAATCGCCGCTGGCTGCGGGGCTTTTGCCGGAGGAAAAATCTCGTGGTGGGCGGCAGCTCCGCGCGCGGACCGAACTCAGCGTTTGAAAATTTCCGCCGCCGCGAGGGTGAGGCCCGGCAGCAGCGCCGTGGCCAATACCTCGTTTTCCTCGACGAGGGCCACCGGCTTTGCCGTATCGCGCGCGAAGTCGTAACGCTGGATCTGCAGCAACAACGGATCGACGAGCCACAGCTCCTTCACGCCAACCCGCGCATACACCCGACGCTTGTTCTTCTTGTCGAGCTGCGCGGTGCTCGGCGAAAGCACCTCGATCGCGAGGTCGGGCGGACCGTGCAAGCCGTCGTCGGCGAAACGCTCGAGGTTTTCGTTTGAGCCGAAAAGGATATCAGCCTGAAAAACGTTGTGATCCGAAAGGTAGACGTCGAAAGGCGCCACATAAGCACGACCGATCGGATTCCGCTCCAGATAGCGGCTGAAAATGCTCACCAAGTTCCAGACGATGTCTTGATGCAATCGGTTCGGCGACGGCGACATGATCAGTTCTCCTTCGATGAGCTGGTAACGCGTTCCCTCCGGCGTTGCGCGATAGTCTTCCACCGTCGCCAAATCGACTGTTGGTTGGGCCAGAGGCATGGCTCAGAAACTGGCCAGACCACACTTGGTGTCAAAACGTAAGCGCCCTCAGACCCGCCCGCGGAAATACGCGATGGTCCGCTTCAGACCTTCCTCCAGCGGGACGACCGGCTCCCATTTCAGGACCGTCTTCGCGAGGGTGATGTCCGGCTGGCGCTGTTTCGGGTCATCCGAAGGCAACGGCTTGTGCACGATCTTCGATTTCCCGCCCACGAGCGCCACCGTCTTCTCCGCGAGCTGCAGCATCGTGAACTCGCCGGGATTGCCGAGGTTCATCGGGCCGACCGTCTGCGTCTGCGCCATGAACCGCACGAAACCCTCGATCAAGTCGTCCACATAACAGAACGACCGCGTCTGCGTGCCGTCGCCGTAGATCGTGAGGTCTTCGCCCTTGAGCGCCTGCACGATGAAGTTCGAGACGACGCGCCCATCGTTGGGGTGCATGCGCGGGCCGTAGGTGTTGAAGATGCGGATGACGCGGATATCGACTTTGTTCTCCCGATGATAGTCGAAGAAGAGCGTCTCCGCGCAGCGCTTGCCTTCGTCGTAGCACGAGCGCTTGCCGATGGGATTCACGTTGCCCCAGTAGCTCTCCGGCTGCGGGTGCATGGCCGGATCGCCGTAGACCTCGCTGGTGCTCGCTTGAAACACACGCGCGCGCACGCGCTTCGCCAGCCCGAGGCAATTGATCGCGCCCATGACCGACGTCTTGATCGTCTTGATCGGGTTATACTGGTAATGTGGCGGCGAGGCGGGACAGGCGAGATTGTAGATCTGATCGACCTCGAACTTGAACGGGTCGATCACATCGTGCCGCACGAATTCAAAATTTGGATTCGGCAGCAGGTGCGCGAGGTTCGCTTTCTGGCCGGTGAAGAGGTTGTCGATGCACACGACCTCATGGCCGTCTTTCAGCAGGCGTTCGCAAAGATGGGAGCCGAGAAATCCGGCGCCGCCGGTGACCAGAATACGCATAGCGGCCGGGACGGTGCGGGAAGGCTGCGGTATTTTCCAGAAAATCCGCGAGATCCAGTGCGGAACGGTTGCAACTGAAAGTGACGTCACTGGCCCAACCAAGGTCACGTCGCTGCGGCCGACCCACCCCGCCTGTTTGTCACGTAATACGTGACAAACCTCTCGTCTGTCCCAGCGGGAGCGGGCTCGTTTGTCACTTAATAGGTGACAAATCGTCGCGGCCGGACGGTGCGGCGATGGCCAGGGGCACTGACTTCACTTTCAATTGCACCCGGGCGGAACGCGCGGACGCGACCCCGGTCCGAGCGCCGGCGCCGCCTGACACCGGCGCGCATCTTCTGATCCCCGGCGCAAACGGCCGTTGACCCTGCCACTCGTGCGATTCCCCCGCGCGAGTTTTTTTTGGCGCGTATCCGGAAACCATCGACGACGCATCTCCGTCCCCCCCGCCCCCACGCCGTGCCCGCCCCCGCGCCCGGCCCGCGTCCCCGCCGGGCCGCGGACGAGGCTCCGCCGCGCCCGCCCACCCGCGATCGGCCGCCGCCGGCGCCGGATCGCCGGGATCGGCAGGCAGTTGCCCGCCAATCGGATCCGGCCGGTTTTATTTTGCCCTGCCGGCGGTTCTTGGCGCGAATTCGCCCATGCGCCGCCCCCGCCTTGGCCCCACCGTGTCCGCGTTTCTCCTCCCCCTCGCTCTCGCCCTTGCGCTGAGCCTGTCGTCCAGTCTCCGCGCCGCCGCGATCCCGTTCGCGCACGAGACAAGCGATCTCAAGCCCGATCCCGCCGTCCGCTACGGCGCACTGCCCAACGGCCTCCGCTCCGCCATCCGCGCCAACGCCGAGCCCAAGGGCCGCGCTTCGCTCCGGCTCCTCGTCGAGGCCGGCTCGTTTCACGAGGAGGACAATCAGCGCGGCGTCGCGCACTTCCTCGAGCACATGGCCTTCAACGGCAGCAAGCACTACGCCCCCGGCACGCTGGTGGAGCTGTTGCAACGCCTCGGCATGCGCATGGGCGCCGACACCAACGCCTCGACCGGTTTCAACCGCACCCTTTACCTGCTCGAGCTTCCGCAGACCGACGAGGCCACGCTCTCCGAGGGCCTGCGCGTGTTCGGCGATTACGCCGACGGACTCTCGCTCCTCGACGCCGAGATCGACAAGGAGCGCGGCATCATCCTCAGCGAGAAACGCACGCGCGATTCCATCCAGAGCCGGGTGGCGGATGCGCGCTTCGAGTTCGCCTTCGGCACCACGCTCTTCCCCAAACGCTTCCCGATCGGCGTGCCCGAGGTGATTTCGCAGGCGCCCCGCGAACGCTTCGTCGACTATTGGGACACTTGGTATCGCCCCGAGCGCATGGCCGTCGTCGCCGTGGGCGACATGGACGTCGCCCTCGTGGAGAAACAGATCATCGCCCGGTTCTCCGACCTCAAGGCCCGCGGCCCCGCCCGGCCTGATCCTTCCCTCGGCGAACTCGCCCGCTTCGAGGGCGCACGCGCCTATTTTCACTCCGAGTCGGAGATGCCCACGACCAACGTATCCATTCTTTCCATAACTCCCGCCTCCGCCGAGCCCGACACCGCCGCCCACCGCCTCAAACACCTGCCGCGCCAGCTCGCGATCTCGATGCTGAACCGCCGTTTCTCCGAACTCGCGAAAAAGGAAAACGCGCCGATCACCGGTGCCGGCGCCAACGTGGGCGAGTATTTCGATTTCATGCGCGAGGCTTCCGTCGGCGTCGGCTGCAAGCCCGAGCATTGGGCCGCCGCCCTCGCCGTCGGCGAACAGGAATTGCGCCGCGCCCTCGAGCACGGCTTCCAGGCGCCCGAGCTGAAAGAAGTCACCGCCTCCCTCCGCAACAGCCTCGACCAGGCGGTGAAGACCGCCCCGACGCGCCGCTCCGCCGCCCTCGCCGGCAACATCGCGCAGGACCTCCTCGACCGCGACGTCTTCACCCACCCCGAGACCGTGCGCACCCTCTTCCAGCCGGCCCTCGACCAGGTCACCGTTGCCGACTGCCTCGCGGCCCTGCGCACCGCTTTCTCCGCTTCCGGTCGCTACCTCATGGTGACCGGCAACGCGAAAATTCCCGGCGACGCCAACGCCGCCATCCTCGCCGCCTACGACGCCTCGCGTGCGGTCAAAGTCACCGCGCCCGCCGCGCTCACCGAGGGCCGGTGGGGCTACGCCGACTGGGGCGCACCCGGCAAGGTCAGGCAGCGCAAGCACGTCGCCGACCTGGACCTCACCCTCGTCGAATTCGAGAACGGCGTCCGCCTCAACCTCAAGAAGACCGACTTCGAGGCCAACCGGATCAGCCTGCGCGCGCGCATCGGCAATGGCTCCCTCACGCAACCGCCCGATCAGCGCGGCCTCGTCACCATCGCCGACGCCACGTTCATCCCCGGCGGTCTCGGCCAGCACAGTTCCGACGAGTTGCGCCGGCTCAATGCCGGCAAGAACGTCGCGATCGGTTTCGGCGCCGAAACCGACGCCCTCGGCTTCAGCGGCAACACGACGCCCGACTCGCTCGCGCTCGAGCTGCAGCTCCTCGCCGCGGCGATCACCGATCCCGGCTACCGCCCCGAGGCGATGCGCCAGGCGCAGAAGGGCATCGAACAGATGTATCTGGGTTTTGCGCACACCGCCAACGGCCCGATGGCCACCGAGGTCGCGAACCTCCTCGCCAGCGGCGACGCGCGCTTCGGAATCCCGCCCCAGGCAGTGCTCACGGCCCGGACCGTCGACGAAGTCCGCGCCTGGCTCGCCCCGCAGTTCGCCCGCGGCGCCATCGAAGCGACCGCCTACGCGTAAAAATTCGCGAGGAGATCGGCGGCACCTACAGCCCGAGCGCCAGCAGCTACACGCATTACACGTTTCCCGGCTACGGCTACTTCCATGCGAGCTGCGTCGTCGATCCCGCCGTGGCGCAAAAAATCTCCGATGCCATCGTGGCCATCGGCGAAGACCTCGCCAACAACGGCGTGACCGAGGACCAGCTCACCCGCGCGCGCCAGCCCGCGCTCGCCTCGCTGAAGCAGGCCCGCCGCACCAACGCCTATTGGCTCAGCAACGTGCTCCGCCGCCCGCAGGAAAAACCGTCCGTGCTCGACAACGAACGGACCCGCCTCGCCGACCTCGAGGCGATCACTGCCGCCGAGCTCTCCGCCCTGGCCAAAACCTATCTCGGCGCCGCCAAGGTCTCCCGCGTCACAATCCTGCCCGCACCCAAGTCGTAGTTGCACTCGCGCCCGGGCCCGACCTCCGGGCGGGCCGTGTGCGTTTTTCCCGTAGCGGAACCGCTTCCCGTTCCGTCGGAGACCCAGCGCTCCCTCACCCTGCCAGCCGCGCCGCCGCGCCCGCTTCGTAGCGCTCGATCCACGCGCGGTGCCACGGGCCGTAATCGCCCCCCTCGATGTGCGCCCGCGCCCGCGTCATCAGATCGAGGAAGAAGTGGAGATTGTGGATCGTCAGCAGCGTCGGGCTCAGGATCTCGCCGGCCAGCGTAAGATGCCGCAGATACGCGCGGGAAAAATTCGCGGTGTAATTCGCCGCACCCACCTCGCCGGTCTCGACGATGATCGGGCGCGGGTCCTTCCGGTATTGCTCGTTGCGCAGGTTCATCGGGCCGTCGGAGGTGAAGACGAGTCCGTTGCGCGCCACGCGCGTCGGCAGCACGCAGTCGAACATGTCCACGCCCAGCGCGACCATTTTCAATAACTGCGGCGGCGTGCCGAGGCCCATCGTGTAGCGTGGCTTGTCCGCCGGCAGGAACGGCGTCGTCGCCCCCACCTGTTTCAACATCTCCGGCTCCGGCTCGCCCACGCTCACGCCACCCACCGCGTATCCAGGAAAGTCCAACGCCGCCAGCCCCTCCGCCGCCTCCCGCCGGAGGTCCTCGAACGTCGAGCCCTGCGCGATCGCGAACACATGATGCCCCGCGCCCAGAAAACCGTTGTCGGTGGCGATCTGCTTGCACTGCTGCGCCCAGCGGTGGCTGCGCGCGACGGCCTTCGCCACCGCATCGCGCTCCGCGGGCCAGGGCGGACACTCGTCGAGCACCATCGCGATGTCGCTCCCGAGATTCTGCTGGATCGTCATCACCTCGCGCGGCCCGAGGAAAAGTTTCGCGCCGTCGAGGTGCGACGAAAACGCCACGCCGTCGTCCCGGATGTCGCGCAGCTTCGCCAGCGAGAAGACCTGGAAGCCGCCGCTGTCCGTCAGGACCGGGCCATCCCAGCCCATGAATTTATGCAGTCCGCCCAGCTCGCGCACCAGCTCGCTGCCCGGCCGGAGGTTCAGGTGATACGTGTTGCCCAGGATGATCTGCGCGCCGATGTCGCGCAGATGCTGCGGCGTCACCGATTTCACCGTGCCCTGCGTGCCGACCGGCATAAAGATCGGCGTCTCGATCACACCATGCCGCGTGTGCAACCGGCCGCGCCGCGCCGCCGTCGCCGTATCCGTTTTGAGAAGCTGGAAGTGATCGGGCATCAGTATTGGTAGTGGCGGTCTATGGCCGCCGTCGGTCAGCCCCGCAAGCCCTGTGGCCGCGGACCGGTGCCACGCGCCGGCTTGATGCGCGCAGGCAGCAGCGTGTTCCGGCACCCGCCCGCCTCACTCCAACGCCGGGAAAGCATTTGCCAACCTGCGGGGAATTTCCACGTTGCAGCCATGCAAATCGTCCTGCCGCACAGCTTGGAAGACTACGTGAATTCTCTCGTGCGGACCAGCGGCTACACGCAGCCGTCCGATGTGATCGCCGAGGCGCTGCGCGAGCATCAGCTCCGACGCGATGGGGTCGAACTGGTCATGACGCCCCAACTGGAAGCTCTGCTGGACGCCGGGTTGGAAAACCTCGGCGAAGCGAAGACGACGGCGGAGCTTCGGCGGACGCGATGAGCGGACTGGCGCGCTTCAGTCCGCGAGCCGCCCGCGACCTCGATGACCATTGCGCGCGCATTTCCGCCGACAACCCCGTCGCGGCAGATCGGGTGCACACCGCGATTCTGGATTTCGCCGACCTGATCGCACGGCATCCGGAAATTGGGCGGCGCATCCGAGGAGCCGGTTCGCGGCAGTCCGAGATTCGCTGGCTGGTGGTGCCACGGTATCGCAACTACCTGCTGTTTTTTCAACCCGACGCCGACTCCATCATGGTCGTGCGCGTGCTGCATGCCGCACAGGACTGGACGCGATTTTATCCGCCGCACCGCCCCTGATTGCGCCCGCCACCGCGCCGACTGCCTCCCTCTTGTTTTACGGCGGTTTCAGCTCACTCCACTACGGACTGAAACTGAGGGCGAGGCGGAAGCCGAGGACTGGGAAGCACGTGCCGGGCGAAAAACGGCCGCGAAGCGCGGAGCGGCAATTCGCGGCCTCATCCGCCCAAGCGCCGCCGCGGCCGACGCGGTGGGAGCCCGAGCTTGCACCCGTCGGATCGAAAACTGCGTTCTTCAGGTAGTCAGCATGCCAGTCGAGGCACCATGCCCAAACATTGCCGTGCATGTCGAACAGGCCCCACGCATTCGCCTGCTTCGTTCCCACCGGATGCGTCGTGCGCCCGCCTTTTTTGTCATGCCACGCCATCGCATCGAGGCTGCCCGCGTGTTCGCCCGTGGTCCCAGCCCGGCACGCATACTCCCACTGCGCCTCCGTCGGCAGCATAAACACCCAGCCGTCCGGCAGCCGCCCCGCCCCGCGTTCGCGCTCGGTAAGCTTCCGGCAAAACGCCCGTGCATCGTCATACGACACCCTCTCCACCGGCCGCGTGTCGCCTTTGAACAACGATGGATTGTTGCCCATCACTGCCGCCCACTGCGCCTGAGTCACCTCCGTCGCACCGAGAAAGAACGGACGCGCGATCGTCACCCTGTGTGCTGGGCCAAAGCTACTGTCACCCATCGTGAATTCGCTTGGCGCAATCCGCACCAATTTGATGCCGGTGGCTCCGGTCAACTGCGCCGCCAAGTCGGCCCCGGTCCGGCTTGGGTTTGCGTTTTGCCAGACGGCAAACTGTGCGGCCACTTCCGCCGAGATCTTGGATGCAATGGCCGAACGGACTTTCGCATTGCCCGTCACCCGCGCTACCCGCGCCAACAAAGTCGCGTCGTTCTGAGCCGAGAGTCGCAATCTTTCCACAGCCGCCGCACGCACCCCAACGTCGGTGTCGCGCACGGCCAGTTCTGCAATCGCGTCCCCATCGGTCAACCGACCGATGGCCATCCGTCGCACCGATGCTGCCGCATCATTACGCGCGACCTGTGCCAACACGGCTTGATCGTCCACTCGATTGGTCGCTTCCAGCCGCAATTTTTCGTCTTTCGCCTCCCGCGCCACCCGGGCAAGGGACCCCGCCGAGGTCAACCGCGTCGCCGCAATTTCACGTATGCCCCCGTCTCCGTCCTTCACCGCCACATCCGCCAATGCGTCTTGATCGGAGGAATGAGACACCGCAATCGCTCGCCCCCACGGGCAAGGGTTGCCGAGGCTCGGCCAGCACAAGCCCGCACCGATCAGAACTAACTACGACAGAACCCAGGCTGCTTTTCTCACCGGTTGCTCCCCCAGTTGGCGCGATTGGAGCCGGAGCCTGTGCCGACATTCAATCCACGCGCGCCGGCCCAGCGCCGGCCTACCGTGTTCAGATCAGGCTGGCCGCAGTTGAGGCAATCCTCGGCCAGAGGCTTGTCGCCGTAGAGCGTGATCAGATCCGACATCTCCGGGATACGCGACTCGTCGCCCTGCCGGATCATCGCGATGCAGGCCTGCTGCACGGCGGCGGAGGCGGCGGGCTGCACCGTCTGGTAGAGCGAGACGGCCGCCAACGCGTCGCCCAACGCCGTCGCGGCCCGGTCTTGGCGCGTGGCTTCGGTGAAAATGTTCTCCCACGCGCGCGAGCCGGCCTTGGCGGCGGCGGCGAGGCGCATCGGAGTATCCGCCGCGCCGACCGAGACCTTGTGCAACAGCGCAGGTTCAGCCAGCCGGGCGAGCACGAGCTTGAGCACGTCACGGTCAGTGGTGGCCAGCGCCACCGCGGCCAGGTCGTCCTGACTTTGCAGCCGACCGGCCGCGGCCTGGCACACGACATGAAATGAGGCGTGCAGCGCCTGCTCTACCAAGCTGGTCGATGCCCCGTCCCCCGCCGCGGCCCGCACCTGCGCGGGAATCGCCTCCTGCGCCGCCCCGACTTGGGTGATGAGGGCCGGATCGGTTGGCGCCGACGCCGCCGCATTTCGGACTTCGCCGTAGTAGGCCGTGCGCGCGGCCTCGGCCATGGCGGCCTCTGTCCGCAACGCCCCGACGATGGCCGCGCGCACGGTGGGCGACGATTCGTCGCGCGCCCGCACGCGGGCGACGAGAAACGCCTCGTCGTCAATACCGAGCACCGCCACCTCGCGGATCAACGCCTGCGGGACCACGGCGAGTCGCTTCAGCTCCGCTTGATCGGTCAGCAGCAGAATGGCCGTGCGGCGGACCCCGATGTCCTTCTCGTCGCGCGCGAGCGCGCGCAGCAACTCGGGGCTGTTCACTTTCAGTCGCGCCAGCTGGCGCTCCACCGAATCCTTGGAGTTGACGACGGTCAATGCGGCGCGGACGAGTTCTGGAGCGTTCCCGCCGTGAACGCTCCAACCGGTGAGCGATGCGATCAGCAGCACGGCCAAACGGAGCCGACCCGCCGCGAGGGGAGGGCCGATGGATTTCATGACGCGATTCTTTGAACCCCCTCGCTCGCGGCTCAACAAACAAAACACGGGAAGCATCGGCCAAGCGCGCTGACCCAATAAAACCGGAAATCGGGCCGACGCCGGCGTTGTTCCGGTCAACGACAAATTACCCGCGCGCAAAATTGTCGCAGCGCTGATGGCGTTCTATCCTGCCCGACGCTTGACCCGACGGTCAATCCACGAGGTAGTATCCGCCATCCGCGTGCTCCTCGTCATCGACAACTACGATTCGTTCACCTTCAACCTCGTCCAATATTTTGGGCAGTTGGGCGTGACGCAGCGCGTCTACCGCAACAACGAGATCACGCCCGCCGAGGCCGTCGCGCTCAACCCGGACCGCGTGCTGCTTTCCCCGGGTCCATGCTCGCCGCGCGAGGCCGGCGTGACTCTCGGGATCATCAACGCCTTTGCCGGCCGGAAACCGATCTTCGGCGTGTGCCTCGGCCACCAGTCGATCGGCCATTATTTCGGCGGCAACGTCATCCGCGCCTCCCGGCTTATGCACGGCAAGACCTCGCCGATCCAGCACAAGGACACGGACGTGTTCAAAGGCATGCCGCAAAATTTCGCCGCCACGCGCTACCACTCGCTCCTCGTCGAGCGCTCGACCTTCCCCGCCGAGCTCGAGATCACCGCCGAGACCGCCGAGGGCGAGGTCATGGGCCTCCGCCACAAGGCGCTGCCGATCTGGGGCGTGCAATTTCATCCCGAGTCGATCGCGACCGAAGGCGGGATGAAGATTTTGCAGAACTTTTTGGCGCTGAATTAGTCTTCCTGCGCATGCGCTGCCCCAAGTGCACCTCCATCGAGGACAAGGTGATCGACTCCCGCATCAGCAAGGAGGGCTCGACCATCCGCCGGCGGCGTGAATGCCTCGAATGCGGCCACCGCTACAGCACGACCGAGATGCTCGTCCGCGATGGCGTCGTCGTGATCAAGCGCGACGGCCGCCGCGAAGATTTCGATCGCGAGAAACTGGTCCGGGCCGTGCGCGCCGCGTGCCACAAACGCCCCGTCGACGCCGAGCAGATCGCGATGCTGATCGAGGACGTCATGGACGCGCTCGAAGCGACCTTCGAAAAAGAGATTCCTTCCCGCGCGATCGGCGAGGGCGTGATGCAGCGGCTCCGCACCGTCGACCAGGTGGCTTACGTCCGCTTCGCCAGCGTGTATAAGGAATTCCGGGACGTCGCCGAGTTCGTCGACGAGATCAGCACGCTGGGGAAATCGAAGAAGCCGTAAGCGGTAAGCAAAAGGATCCGTGCTCACCACCCGCGTTTGGCGCTTACAGCTTTCCGCTTAACGCTTATGGCCCGTTCCACCGACGATCTGCGGCGGCTCCATTTCATCAACGCCCTGTTCGCGCACACCACCGGCCAGGACCTCTATCTCGCGGAGCAGATCAAGTCTGCGATCGCGTTCAACCTCTCGGAATTCGAGGCCAAGATCGCCGAGCATCCGTGGGCGGCAAAGACCTATGACGCCTTGTTCAACGCCGCCGCCGCCCAACTCCTCTCGCAGGTGTTTGCCGGCCAGCCCTTGCACGGTTTCTATCATTGGGACGCATCGCTCACCCTCGCCTCGGCGACCCCGCTCTTCACCCGCGCCGAAGTCATGGCCGGCCTGAAGAAGCTCGCCCCCTACCGCGATTCCACGCTGCTGATCACTAATCTTCGCCCGGCCCTGATCCCGCCCACGCATCGCGCGACTCCCCGCCGCCAGCGCGACTACGAGGAAGCCCTCGCCTTCATCCGCCAACTCGCGGCCGCCCGCACCGTGCGCGGCGCCAACCTGCAGTTGTTGTTTTTGTAAGCAGGAAACCAGGAACTCAGGAAAGGGCAGCCACGACTCAAAGGTATTTTCCTGGTTTCCTGGCTTCCTGCTACTCCCTCTTCCCCCTAGATTTCCTTCATGTCGAAAACCATCTTTCAACGCATCATCGACCGGGAGATCCCCGCGAAGATCGAGCACGAGGACGATCGCTGTGTCGTCCTGCACGACATCCAGCCCCAGGCGCCGGTGCATCTCCTCATCGTCCCGAAAAAGGTCATCCCGCGCGTCGGCGAGGCCGCCGCCGCCGATGAGGCCGTCCTCGGCCACCTGTTGCTCGTGGCCGGCGAAGTCGCGAAAAAGCTCCAGCTCGCCCAGGGTTTCCGGCTCGTGATCAACCACGGGCCCCATGCCTGCGAATCGGTGCCGCACCTGCATATTCACCTGCTGGCGAAGCGGCAGATGACGTGGCCGCCCGGCTGACCGGCGAGAAAATCCTCGCGGCTCGCGCCCGGCCACCCCAGAACCCGAACCAGCTTCATGCGCACGCTCCACCATGCCGGAAAGACCTTTGCGGACGACCTGGCCGCGTTTTGTCGCGGCTCCATCGTGCCCAAAGAAATCGTCGATTCCGTCGCCGCGATCCTCGCGGACGTGCGCGCCCGCGGCGACGAAGCCATCGCCTACTACGCGGCGAAGTTCGACGGTGCGAAGCTCCGCGCCCGTGATTTTCGCGTGCCGGCGGCCGATCTCGCCGCCGCCGCCAAACGCCTCCCGCCCGCCGAGCTGCGCGCCCTGACCGCCGCCCGCGAAAACATCGTCGCCTTCAACAAACGCGGCCTCCCCGAAGCCTGGTCGGGCAAGAACAAGCACGGCGCCACCGTCGGCGAAAAATTCGACCCGATCCGCCGCGTCGGTCTCTACGTGCCGGGCGGCGAGGTGCCCCTCGTCTCGACGGTCCTGATGACCGTCACGCTCGCGAAGATCGCCGGCTGCCCCGAGGTCACCGTGTTCACGCCGTCGAACTCCGACGGCAGGGTCGCCGACAGCACCCTGGCCGCGTTGCACTTGCTCGGCGTCGAGGAAGTTTACCGCGTCGGCGGCGTCCAGGCGATCGGCGCCATGGCCTATGGCACGACGACGCTCCAGCCCGTCGACAAGATTTTCGGCCCCGGCAACGCCTACGTCTGCGAGGCGAAGCGCCAGGTCTTCGGCACCGTCGGCATCGATTCGCTGCCCGGTCCCAGCGAGGTGATGATCATCGCGGACGAAACGGCGAAGATTCCGTTCATCGCCGCCGATCTCCTCGCGCAGGCCGAGCACGGTTCCGGGCGCGAGAGAATCTACCTCATCGCCACCTCGGCCGCGATCATCGCCGCCGTCGCCTCGGAAATCCGCACGCAGCTCCAGCTCATCTCCCGCACCGAGAAAACCCAGCGCGTCCTTGAACAGGGTTACCTCGCGATCGAAGTGCAGTCGCTCGCGCAGGCCGCCGGCATCGCCAACTACGTCGCGCCCGAGCACCTCGAGCTGATGGTCGAGGAAGCCGCCGCAAAGAAGCTCACCGCCAGCATCACCACGGCCGGCGCCATCATGATCGGCAACCATACCCCGACGGCGCTCGGCGATTTCGTCGCGGGCCCGAGCCATGTGTTGCCGACGGGGCGCGCGGGCCGGTTTTTCAGCGGCTTGCGCGTGGCCGACTTCATGCGGCGGACCAGTATTCTCCACTATGATCGGCCGAGCGTGCGCAAGGCCGAGCCCGCTGTGGCTGCCTTCGCCGCGATGGAGAAACTCGACGCGCACGGCCGCTCGGTGCGGATCCGGACGCAGTAGGGTCGTTCGAGGTCCGTAGCGGAACGGTTTCCCGTTCCCACGGAGCCGGAAGCGGCTCCGCTACGACCGCAATTCCGCCGCGATCCGCATTGCCGCATCCAAGTCCGCGCGCCACGCTGCGCGCACCATGCTTCGCTTCCGCCTTCCCCGCGGGCTCGCGCTCGTTTTGCTTTGTGGCGGCCTTGTCGCCTTTGCGCAGTCCACCCCTCGCCCGCTCACCCACGCTGATTTCGACGGCTGGCGCAGCATCGCGACGCCCCAGCTCTCGCCCGACGGCCGCTGGCTCGCGTATTCCTTCATGCCCCAGGATGGCGATGGCGACTTGATCGTCCGCGAAGTCGCGTCGGGCCGCGAACACCGCGTGCCCGTCGGCGCGCTGCCCATCGTCGTGGCTGCGCCGACCGAAGAAACCACGAATCCCACGAACCCGGAGACACCGCCGCCCGTCCGCAACATCCGGATCGCGTTCACCAGCGACCATCGTTTCGCCGTCGCTTCGACGCACCCGGCCAAAGCCGACCTGGCGGCCGCGCGCAAAGCGAAGAAGAAGCCCGAGGAAATGCCGCGCGGCGGCATCGTCATCGTGAATCTGGGCAGCGGCGACGTCACTCGCGTAGCTGACGTGAAGAATTTTCAAGTGCCCTCGAAAGGCGGCGGCTGGCTCGCGTATTTGAAGGAGCCGAAACCCGAGGATAGAAAACCCGATCCTGCCGCGGCCGGCGCGACGAAACCCACCGAGCCCACGCCTGACGAGGCCGAGCCTGATTTCGCCGACGAGGATCAGGCGGCTCCCGCCGGCGCCGGCCGCGGCGGTCGCTCCGGCGCAGCGAGCACCGGCGCCGCCACCACCGGCACAGGGGAGCGCACGTTCGGCACCGAGTTGATTCTGCGCGAACTTGCGACCGCGAACGAGCGCACCTTTCAGTCGGTCAGCGATTACTCCCTCGCCCGCGACGGCCGCACTCTCCTCTACACCGTCTCCGCCCGCGCGCAGGGGACGAACGGCGTCTACCGCATCACGCCGGACGATGCCGCCGCGCCCTACAGCCTGTTGTCCGGCCGCGGCCGCTACAGCCGGCTCACGTGGGATCGCGAGCAGACGCAGGCCGTCTTCGCCAGCGATCGCGACAGCGCCGCCACCCGCCCCGCTGCGACCCCGACTTCCACCAAGACCGGCACCCCGCCCGCCCAGACACGCTACAAACTCTATCGCTGGGAGCGCGGCGCACCCGGCGCCGTCGCGGTCGTCACCAGCGAAACGAAAGGCCTGCCGAAGGACTTCGTCGTCAGCGGCACCGCCTCCGCCTCCTTCTCGCGCGACGGCAAAAAACTCTTCGTCGCTACCGCACCCGCCCCCAAGCCGCGCACCGCTGCGACCGCCCTGCCCGACGAGGAAAAAGTCGCCGCCGATCTCTGGCACTGGCGCGACGGTCACGTGCAGCCGATGCAAAAAGTCCGCGCCGGCCAGGAACGCTCGCGCACCTACCGCGGCGCCCTCGATCTCGCGTCGCTGAGCTACACGCAGCTCGCCGACCCGACGCTGCCCACGGTAACGACGAGCGACAACGGCACGCGGGTGCTGGGCCTGGACGATCGCGCCTATCGGCACCTCGTCGACTACGACGGTCGTTACAACGATATCTACGTCGTCGACGCCACCACCGGCGAGCGGCGCCTCGTCGTGCCGAAAATGCGGCAGGAATCGGCCACCGGCTTCCTCTGGTCGCCGGATGGTCGGTGGGCTGCCTACTATCAGGACAAACAATGGCGGCTCCTCGACACCCAGACCGGCACTTCGCGCTCGATCTCGGCCAGAATCCGCGCCGCCTTTCACAACGAACAGGATGATCGCCCGCTACCGCCGACCGCCTACGGCTCGGCGGGGTGGACGAAAGACAGCCAGTCCTTTCTCGCCTACGATCGTTACGACGTGTGGCAACTCTTCGTCGATGAGCGCGCGGCGAAAAACCTCACCGCCGGCCACGGTCGCGCGCAAAAAACCCAGCTCCGTGTGCAGCGCATCGAGGTCTTCGACGAGGACGACGACGAGCGCGGCATCGATCCCGCGAAAGCGCTCACGCTCCGCGGCGAGAGCGAAGAGACCCGCGCGAGCGGTTTCTTCCGCACGAGCTTCACCGCCGCCGCCGCGCCCACTCGCCTGCTCTGGGGCGACAAGAAATACATCTACGGCGGCCGCGCCCGCGAAGCCGATGCGCTGCTCATGACCGGCACGCGTTTCAACGAGTATCCCGACATCCTCGTCACCGACTCGTCGTTCCTCGCGCCGAAAAAACATTCCGACGGCGGCGCCCAGACGGCTGCATTCGCGTGGGGCACCGGCGAACTGATCAAATTCCGCAGCGCCGACGGCGTGCCGCTGCAGGCCGCGCTCTACCAGCCTGCGAATTTCGATCCGACGAAAAAGTATCCGCTGATGATCTACATCTACGAGCGGCTCTCACAGAACGTGCACAACTTCGTGAACCCGGCGCCGGGCACGAGCATCAATCTCTCGTTCTACGTCAGCAACGGCTACTGCGTGCTGATGCCCGACATCGTCTACAAGACCGGCGCGCCGGGCCAGAGCGCGTTGCGCTGCGTGCTGCCGGCGCTCGATGCGGTGGTGAAGCAAGGCTTCATCGATGAGAAAGCAGTCGGCATCCAGGGCCATTCGTGGGGCGGCTACCAAATCGCCTACATGCTCACGCAGACCGATCGCTTCCGCGCCGCCGAGGCCGGCGCGCCCGTCGGCAACATGACGAGCGCGTATTCCGGCATCCGCTGGGGCAGCGGCCTGCCGCGGCAGTTCCAATACGAGGCCGGCCAGAGCCGGATCGGCCGGCCGCTCCAGTCCGCGACCAAGGCCTATCTCGACAACTCGCCGATTTTTCACATCGAACGCGTGAAGACACCGCTGCTCATCCTCGCCAACGATCAGGACGACGCCGTGCCGTGGTATCAGGGCATCGAGCTCTTTCTCGCGCTGCGCCGCCACGGCAAACCGGCCTGGCTTTTCAATTACAACGGCGAGCTCCACGGCCTGCGCCGCCGCCCGAATCAAAAGGACTGGGCCAAGCGCATGCAGCAGTTCTTCGATCACCACCTCAAGGGCGCCGCCGCCCCCGCGTGGCTCGAGGCCGGCATCCCGTATATCGAACGCGACGAGGAGAAGGTGAAATTCAACGCGCCCCCGAAGCAGGCGCCCGCGCCCGAACCCGTCGCCGCGGCGTCACAGTAGCTGACGTTTTTTAAGCGACACAGAGGTCACGGAGGTGGCGGCTGTAATTGAAAGTGAAGTCAGTGCCCCCGGCCACCGCCGCACCGTCCGGCCGCGACGGTTTGTCACTTATCAAGTGACAAACGAGCCCGCCCTTGCTGGGACAGAACGACCGGTTTGTCACGTATTACGTAACAAACCTGCGGGGCGGGTCGGCCGCACCGACGTGGCCTTGGTTGGGCAAGTGACTTCACTTTCATTTGCACCCGGAGGTGACCCGGAGGTCACAGAGGGATTGCTCTGTGAACTCGGTTTGGACTCTCTGTGAACTCTGTGTCGAAACCGATTTCAGCCGATCCCGCAAAACTCGCGCTCCCGCACATCGCGCAGCTCCACGCCTACACGCCGGGCCTGCAGCCGACGGAACCGGGCTGGGTAAAACTCAACACCAACGAGTGCCCCTATCCGCCCAGCCCGCGCGTCGCCGCCGCCCTCCAGCGTGAAATCGGCGCCGACGGCGCGTCGTTGCGGCTGTATCCAAATCCCAAGAGCACGCCCCTCCGCGCCGCCATCGCGCAGCTCCACGCGCGCGAACACGCCGGTCTGACCGGGTCCCATGTCTGTGTCGGCAACGGCTCCGACGACATCCTCAACCTGCTCATCCGCGCTTTCGTCGATGCCGGCAGCCGGGGAGCGGAGCTGCTGCCGGCGCCGGACGGAACGGAAGCCGTTCCGCTACAAACCGCCGGTTTCACACTCCCGAGCTATTCGCTCTACCCGGTTCTCGTCGAAATCCAGGACGGCCGCACCCACGTGATCGAATTCGACCGCGAGATGCGGCTGCCGATCGAGCGCATCGCGACCTCGACCGCGCGCGCATTTTTTCTCACCTCGCCGAACGCCCCAACCGGCGTCGCGTTCTCGAATGCCGACCTCGAGCGCGTTCTCGCCACTTATCGCGGCCTGCTCGTTGTCGACGAAGCCTACGCGCCCTTCGCCACGGAAAACGCGATCCCGCTCCTCGCGCGCCACCCCCATCTCGTCGTCGTCCGCACGCTCTCGAAAGCCTACGCGCTCGCCGGCATCCGTGTCGGCTACGCGCTCGCCCACCCCGGGATTATCAACCTGCTCGATCGCGTGCGCGACAGCTACAACGTCAACCGCCTCTCCCAAGCCGCCGCCCTCGCCGCTCTCGGCGATGCCGCCTACTACGACGGCATCATCGCGCAGGTGAAGGCCACGCGCGATCGCGCTGTGGCCGATTTCACGACGCGGCGCGGCTGGTTCACGTATCCGTCGCAGTCGAACTTCATCTTCACCGAGCCGAAAAACGCGCACGGCGGGAGCGGCCCCGCGGTCGCAAAGTCCGCCTACGAATTCCTCTTCGCGCGCCAGGTCCTCGTGCGGCACTTCCCGAGCCATGCCTTGACCGCCCCCTTCCTGCGCATCAGCGTCGGCACGGACGCCGAGATGCGCGTCCTCAGCGAAACACTCGACGCATGGCAAAAGGCTCCAGTTCCAAGCGCGTAACGTCCGCCTCCCGCGGCCGGAGCGCGACCGTTCAGCGCAAAACCGCCGAGACCGACATCGCGCTCACGCTTGCGATCGACGGTCGCGGTGCGTCGTCGATCGACACCGGCGTGCCCTTCTTCGACCACATGCTCACGCTGTTCGCGAAGCATGGCCTGTTCGATCTTGCCGTGAAGGCCAGGGGCGATGTCGACGTCGACTACCACCACACCGTCGAGGACGTCGGGCTCGTGCTGGGCCAGGCGTTCAAGGAAGCGCTCGGCGACAAGGTCGGGATCAAGCGCTACGGCTTCTTCATCCTGCCGATGGACGAGTCGCTCGCGCGCATCGTCGTCGATGTCGGCGGCCGCCCGCACCTGGTTTACGAGGCGAATGCGCCGACGATGTTCGTGCGCGACTTCAACATCGTGCTCGTGAAGGAATTTTGCCGCGCGTTCAGCAATGCGCTCGGCGCCAATCTCCACGTGCAGCTCGTCTACGGCGAGGAGCCGCACCACGTGGCCGAGGCGATCTTCAAGTGCCTCGCCCGCGCCCTCGACGCCGCCACGCAGATCGAGCCGCGCGCGGCCGATCAGTTGCCGTCGACGAAGGGGAAAATTTAGGCAGGGGCGGTTGTCCCTAGCCCGGATATTTCATGCTCTACTCGGCAGCGACCCTACACGGTGTGCTCTTATCAAGTCTACAGATTCAACCGTTTTGGCTATCCGGGCTAAGTGCAAAACCCCAAGCGGTTTTGCTTTT
>Ga0163144_10006900_pt1 | contig 24994 bp, 21 predicted proteins | sample OliLak19BULKMAT1_FD_123175 | JGI IMG/M metagenome (GOLD analysis project Ga0163144, IMG submission 123175) | Freshwater microbial mat bacterial communities from Lake Vanda, McMurdo Dry Valleys, Antarctica - Oligotrophic Lake LV.19.BULKMAT1 | ecosystem: Environmental > Aquatic > Freshwater >... | reverse complement strand
CGACCGAAGGCCCCTACCGTGCCGCCTCAGGCGCGGCCTGGGGCCTTCTTTTTTGGCTAACGATCCTTGGGTTCAAGAGCGCCGCCAGCCGGTGCGCTCGAACCAGCGGGCGATGTCTTCCTTTGGAATCCGATGCCTCGTGGGGCGGCCGTGCGGGCAGTAGTCCTGGAACTCGGTTGAAAGCAGCGAGGACACGATCTCGTGCATGGTGGCCGGGTTGATCTTCTGGCCGGCCCGGACCGCGGAATGGCAGGCGAGACTCGCGGCGAGACGATGAGTACGGCCCTCGACGGCCCAGTGCGTTTCCGAGCTGTCTTCCAGTTGTCGGAGGACCGCGGTGACGGCGCCGCCGGGGTCGCGTCCAGACAGCAGGTGCGGGATCGACCGCACGAGAAGAGAACCAGGGCCGAACGATTCGATCTCGAAGCCGAGATCGTATAACTCGAGCGAGGCTTCCTCGGCCAGCAGAGCCAGCGGGGGCGATACCTGGACCACCGCCGGCTCGATCAACGCCTGACTTTGCGCCCGCTCACCCTTCTTGCGCTTCTCGATCTGCTCGAATCGGGCGCGTTCATGGCAGGTGTGCTGATCGAACAGCCAGAGATCACCATCGAGTGCCGCCACGATGTACGTGTCGCGGAACTGGCCGAGGACGACGGGCGCGGGTGGAGCAGGAAGGCCAAAGCTTTGGCTACCTTCCCCCGCGGGCGAAGACTCCCACCATCGCGCAGCGCCGGGCTGGGTCTGATCGACGGCCGCCGGACCGAAGTAGCCCGGCCCTGAAACATCGGCAGGAAGGCCGGTGGCCCCAGCCGCAGAACGCGGCGCCCACGTTCGCACCGGTGCTGTACCGTCCCCCGAGAGAGCGCCCCGCACCGCACGCACCACCGCCTGGAACACCCGCGATGGCTCGCGGAATCGAACCTCCGTCTTCGCGGGATGGACGTTGACGTCGACCATGTCGAGACCGAGGTCGACGAACAGCACGGCGGCCGGTTTCGGGTCGAAGTGCCCAAGCGCGCGATAGCCCTCGCTCAGCGCCTTCGACAGGCCGCGGTCCTTCACCGGACGCCCATTCACGTAGGCGCGTATATCGGGCCGGGCACCGCCTTTCGAAGGGTCGCGCGACACGAAGCCGGAGATCGAGATCCCCGGTTCCTCGAAGTCCACCGCGGCAAGGCCGGATGACACGTCGCGACCGAGCACCGCGGCCACGCGATCTTCCGTAGACAGGGCCGGAGGAAGCGACAGGACCTCGCGGCCGTCGGCCCGAACTGTGAAGCCCACGGTCGAGCGCGCCATGGCGAGCAGGGAAACGATCTCCACTGCGTGGCGCAGTTCGGTGGACTCAGCGCGAAGGAACTTCCGGCGCGCGGGGACCTCGGCGAAGAGATTCCGGACTTCAACCGTGGTGCCCACGGGATGAGCGGCCGGCTTCACCGCCGCAGCACGAGAGAAGGCCACCGAAACCACCGCGCCCTCGGAGGCCTCGCGCGTGCGGCTTGTGATCAGCAACTCCGCCACGCTGCCAATCGACGGGAGCGCCTCGCCGCGAAAGCCGCTGGAGGCGATGTGCTCGAGGTCAGAGGCGTTCCGAAGCTTCGACGTGGCGTGCCGCTCGATGGCGAGGGCGAGGTCGGAGGCGGGGATGCCCTGCCCGTCGTCCCGCACCCGAATGAGACGCTTACCCCCCTGCTCGATATCGATGACGATGCGCGTGGCTTCGGCGTCGAGAGCGTTCTCAACCAACTCCTTCACCACGGAGGCGGGACGCTCCACCACCTCGCCTGCCGCGATCTGGTTCACCACGTCGTCGGGAAGGCGCTCGATTCGCCGCATGCTCAACCGGGAACCCTAGCAGCCTTGTGGCAGCGGCGTCGAGAAAGGAGCGGGCCTTCTAAATCCAGCCGCGGCGCTTGAAGTAGTAGAGAAGCCCGCCGGACGCGGCGACCATGAGTCCGATGGGCAGAACAGGCCCCCAGGTCAGGCGCAGCTCCGGCATGTGCTCGAAGTTCATGCCCCAGTAGCCGGTGATCACGGTCATGGGGGCGAGCAGCGCGCTGATCACGGTGAGGCGCTTCATCGTCTCGTTGAGCTGGTTGCTCACCCCGGTGAGGTACGCGTCGAGCGTGCTCTGCGCCTGGTCCTGGTGCGCGTAGGAGGCCTCCACGATCCGATACAGGTTGTCGTGGATGTCGCGGAAATAGACCGACGCCTTGGGGGAGATGACCTTCACTTCGCTGCGCGCCAGGCGATGGATGATCTCGCGCTGCGGCATGCAGAACCGGCGCAGGTTCGAGATGTCGCGCTTGAGCGCAAAGATCTTGTCGAGGGTCTCCTTCTCGGGCTTCTTGAAAACTTCTTCCTGAAGCACGTCGATGCGTGCATCGATGGAGTCGATGACCGGAAAGTAGTGTTCGAAGAGGCTGTCGAGAATCTGGTGCAGCAGGAAGTCGACACCCTTGTGCATCGACGTCATCCAGTTCTTGTCGCACTGTTCCTGGGCCAGCCGGATCGACCGCATCAGACCTTCGTGATGGGTGATGAGGTAGTTCGTTCCGAGGAAGATGTCGAGTTCCCGCGTGAAGAACGAGTCCTTGGGCGACTCGAACGGAATGCCGTGGACGACCAGAAAGGCGTAGTCGCCATAGTCGTCGATCTTCGGGTGCTGGATGTCGGCGATCGTGTCCTCGATGGCCAGGGGATGGAAGTGGAAGACCTCCTCGAGGATCTTCACCTCGTCAGCGCTTGGGTCCTCGAGATCGATCCAGTGCTGCGCGTTCGGGAAGTCGGCGAGGTCGTTGGCCGAAAATCCGGGCCGTCTTTCGATCTTGCCGTCGATGCAGCGGAAGTACGTCAGCACGACTCGCCCCCGGAGTCGGACCCATTCACCAGGGGCGAGAAGGCCATCGTTCTAGTCCGCGTTGGGCTTTTCGAGCTGCGCCTGAGCGGCCGAGAGACGAGCGATGGGGATCCGGAAAGGCGAGGCCGACACGTAGTTGAGACCCGCGTTGTGGAAGAAGCGAATCGACGACGGATCGCCGCCGTGTTCACCGCACACCCCGATCTTGAGGTCGGACTTCGTGGCCCGGCCCTTTTTCACCGCGATATCGACCAGCTGTCCGATGCCTTTAACGTCGATGGAAACGAACGGATCCTTCTCGAGAATGCCCATTTCGACATAGGCACCGAGGAACTTGCCGGCATCGTCGCGCGACAACCCGAAGCCCATCTGAGTGAGGTCGTTCGTGCCGAAGGAGAAGAACTCGGCCTCCCTGGCGATCTCGTCCGCGGTGACCGCAGCGCGCGGCACTTCGATCATTGTGCCGATCAGATACTCGACACCCGCCGCGTCCTTGCCGAGCACGCGATGAGCCTCTTCGAGAACGATCGCCTTCTGACGCCGCAGTTCTTCCACATGGCCAACCAGCGGGATCATGATTTCGGGACGCACCTTGATCCCCTTCTTCGCCACCTGAAGGGCCGCTTCGAAGATCGCGCGGGCCTGCATCCGGGTGATCTCGGGATACGTGATGCCGAGACGGCAGCCGCGGTGACCGAGCATCGGATTGAACTCGTGCAGCGATTCGATCTCGTGGAGCATCTTCTCGGCGCGCGCCAGTTCGGCTTTGCTGCCCTTCTTCGCCGCGACCTGAACCATCAGATCCTCGCGTTTCGGCAGGAACTCGTGAAGCGGAGGATCGAGAGTACGAATGGTGACGGGATAACCCTTCATCTCGCGGAAGAGACCGGCGAAGTCGCTCTTCTGCATCGGCATCAGCTTCTTGAGCGCGCCCTGGTACTGCTTGATCGCCGGGTCGAACGACTTGTGGGCCGCCCCAAGCTCGGCCTTGACGTTCTTCTTCTGCGCGGAGTTTGCATCCGCGAGCTTCTTCTCGAGAACGCGGATAGCCGCCATGCCCTTCTCGCCCTTGGCCGCGGCGAGGATCATCGCGACCACGTGGGGCAGCCGTTCGGAGGCGAAGAACATGTGCTCGGTGCGGCACAGACCGATGCCCTGCGCGCCGAACGCGAATGCGATTTTCGCGTCTTTCGGGATATCCGCGTTGGCGCGGATGCCGAGACGCTTGACATCATCCGTCCAGGAGAGCAGCGTCGCGAACTTCTGATAGATGGGCGATTTCGCCGCCTTGAGCGTGCCGTTCACCACCTGGAGCACCTCGGAAGGCGAGGTGGCGAGAGCTTGAAGAATCACTTCGCCGGTCGAGCCGTCGATGGAGATGACCTCGCCTTCGCGCACGACGCGGTCGCCCACCATCATCGTTTTCTTCCTGGCATCGATCGACAGCACCGAACAGCCGACCACCGAGGGCTTGCCCATCTGCCGGCCAACCACGGCCGCATGCGAGGTCATGCCCCCGGTCGCGGTGAGGATGCCCTGAGCCACGTGCATGCCGTGGATGTCGTCGGGGACGGTTTCCATTCGGACCAGGACCACGCGCTTGCCCTTCTCGGCCCACGCCACCGCGTCGTCGGCCGTGAAGACCACGGCACCCGTCGCCGCCCCCGGTGACGCCGGAAGACCCTTCGCGGCAACCTTCGCCTTGGCGCGTTCTTTCGGCTCGAATATCGGATGCAGGAGCTGATCGAGCGACTGGGGCTCGACCTTCATGAGCGCTTCGGGCTTGGTGAGAATCCCCTCTTCGACCAGATCGACCGCGATCACCACCGAGGCGACGCCGGTGCGCTTGCCGTTTCGGGTCTGCAGCATGAAGAGTTTGTTCTCTTCAATCGTGAACTCGAAGTCCTGCATGTCCTTGTAGTGGCGCTCGAGGCGTGTGGTGATCTCGCGCAACTGCTTGTAGGCGGCAGGCATCAGGTCCTGGAGGTCAGAGATCGGGTGCGGAGTCCTTATGCCGGCCACGACGTCCTCGCCCTGGGCATTTTGCAGGAACTCGCCGTAGAACTCGCGAGCCCCGGTGGACGGGTTACGCGTGAAGCCAACCCCGGTGGCCGAGGAGTCGCCCTTGTTGCCGAACACCATGCACTGCACGTTGACCGCGGTCCCAAGGTCGTGAGGGATGTCGTTGAGACGACGATAGGTGACGGCCCGGGCATTGCCCCAGCTCCGAAACACCGCGTCACGCGCCCCCGAGAGCTGTTCCTTCGGATCCTGCGGGAAAGGCTTGCCGGTCTGCTTAAGCACCACCGCCTTGTACTTCTCGATGACGACGTCGAGATGTTCTTCCTTGAGATCGACGTCGGCCTGGACCTTGGCGGTCTTCTTCACCGCGTGAAGTTCATGCTCGAACAGGTCCTTGTTTATGTTGAGGACCACGTTCGAATACATTTGGATGAAGCGGCGATACGAGTCCTTCGCGAACCGACCGTTGCCGGTCTTCGTCTTGAGGCCAATGACTGATTTGTCGTTGAGGCCAAGGTTCAGGATGGTGTCCATCATGCCCGGCATGGAGAACTTCGAACCCGAACGCACGGAGACGAGCAGGGGGTCGCTGGCCTGGCCCAGCGATTTGCCCCTCAGCGTCTCGAGTTTGGCAAGAGCTTCGGCGATTTCGTCCTCAATCGCCGGGGTGAGGGTCCCCTTATTTTCCTCAAAGACCGCGCAGGCCTTCGTGGAAATCGTGAAGCCTGGAGGCACGGGAAGACCGGCGTTGGTCATCTCGGCCAGCCCGGCGCCTTTGCCGCCGAGAGTGTCCTTCATGTCCTTGTGGCCTTCGGCCTTGCCGCCGCCGAAAAAGTAGACGAATTTGGGCACTGTTTTATCTCCTATGAAGTAGCGCGGTCGCCCGCAGGCGAGGCCAGCTTTGAAAGGTCGGCGATCTCATAAACGAGATCCAGAAGTCGGTGCAGAACCGCGTGCCGGTTAGCGCGCACCATCGGGTCTTCGGCATTCACCATGACGTTCTTGAAGAAGGCGTCCACGTCGTCGCGAAGTGCGGCCACCGCGCGCAGCCGTGCGACGGGATCGGAGGGCGGTGTGGCCTCGCCCCGCTGGAGGGCCGCAAACAGCTGCCGCTCCGTTGGCTCCGTGAAGAACTTCTCGTCGACCGCGATTGCAACACCTTCGCCTACGATGTTTTTGGCGCGTTTGAACGCTTCGGCCAGGGCGGCGAACACCTCGGGCTGCTCTTCCCGGACGGTCGCCAAGGCGTCCAATCGAGCCGAGGTAGCGCGAACGTCGGCCAGTGGATGGACGCGCGCGGACATCACCGCCTCGATTTCGTCAGGCTGGCCGTCGCCGCGGCCGTAGAGCACCCCCCGCAGACGTTCCGTGAGGAATGCGCTCAAGGCCGTTTTCAGTTCGGCGGTGGAGCGGGTCAGGGATGGACCATAAAGGCGGTGAAGATCGGCCGCAACCGCATCGAGGTCGGGGGCTTCACCCTTCCAGAAGTCGAGCAGGATGCGAACCGCACCCTGTCCCGCGCGACGAAGGCCGTAAGGATCCGAGCTTCCCGAGGGTGTAACACCGATGCCGAGGTAGCCCGTGAGGGTGTCGAGCTTGTCCGCCAGGGCGACCAGCGCGAAGACCTCGGCCGCGGTTCCCTCAAGCCTGCCCGCAGGAAGAGCGTCGGCCTCGACCGCCACCGGGTGATAGTGCCATCGAATCGCGGAAGCCACGTCCGAAGGCTCCGTCGCCGCGGCATAGAGCCCGCCCATGGTGCCTTGAAGCTCCGGAAACTCGCGGACCATCAAGGTGACGAGGTCGGCCTTGGCGAAACGAGCGGCGCGGCCGGCCGCGGTTGTGACCTCCGCAGAGGCACCCGCCAGCCCGGCCAGCTCCGTGGCCAGCAGCGAGATGCGATCCGCCTTGTCTTTGTAGCTGCCGAGCCCCTTGTGGAATGTGACCGCAGCCAGGTCGTCGACGCGGCTATCGAGGGATCGCTTTCGGTCTTCGTTGTAGAAAAAACGCGCGTCTTTGAGGCGCGCGACCACGACGCGCTCCTGTCCTTGAGCGGCGTTCTTCGCACCCGCCTCATCGCATCCTGAAATGGCCGCGAACCTTGGCGACCCGTCGGTCGCCCGCGGCAGCGTGACCGCCTTCTGATGATGCGCGAGGACCGTCTCCAGAACCTCGTCCGGGAGATCGGCGAACTCGGCGGGGATCGAGCCGATGACGACCGTCGGATACTCGACGAGGTCCGCCCACTCCGCCATCATCTTCGCGGTCTCGCCCGAGTTCTTGCCCCCCGCCTTCTCGACCTGAGCCACGATTCGTGCATTGCGTTCCCCGGCTTCGAGGACGACAAACCGGTCTTTGAGGCCTTGCGTCAGATCGTTGTACGAGCGCACGTCGAAGCCGCGATCGGCGGCTCCACGCGGATAGAAACGATTCCCCATCGATCGCCGTCCGCTCACAACTCGCGCCGAGCCCTTAGCTCCGCTCGCCGCGTCAAAGAGGGTGAGGGGCACGACTTCGCCCGCGAGAAGCGCCACGATCCACTGAATCGGACGGCCGAATTCGAAGGCCCCTCGTCCATCGTCGAGCCATGCATCCCAGTTCATCCGCTTCGGGAAGTTGAAGCTGCGCAGGATCGCGGGCAGAAGCCCTGCGAGAACCTCGCCGGTCGGCCGGCCGGCGATGGCTTTGCTGGCGCTGACATACAGATCCGCAGAACCCTCGACCTTCGGCGCGAGTTTCAGCGTATCGAGCGCCACGCCGTGCTTCTTCGAGAATCCCTCGGCCGCCTTCGACCAGTTCCCCGCCGCATCCTTCGCGATCCTGGCGGCCGGTCCCCACTCGACGACGGTGCGGTCGTCCTGCCGCGTCTTCACGTCCGCGACCAGGACCAGCCGCCGCGACGTCCAGAAGACCCGGACCTCCGCGGGCGCGATCTGCTCGCTCGACGCCAGCGCCGTGAACTTCGCCTGCAACTGGTCCGCGAGCCCTGCAAGCCAGGGCGCAGGCATCTCCTCGAAACCGATCTCGAAAAGAAACTCAGCCACGGTCCCCCCGCGGGGCGTTGAGGCGCGCGAGGCGGCCGAACGGGCGCGCGTCAGTTCTGGACTGGGTCCCGGCTTTGCCCTCGGACGGAGTTGGCACTTGCTGGCCGCCAACCGACGGCCGGCGGCGCGCCGGGATGACGGCTTCGCGGAAGCGAAGATTCATGGCGCCAAGAGAGCGAGGCCGGGCGATGAGGAGGGTTGCACGCGCAGGGGCGTAGAGGCGAGTCACAAAATTCCGTTGGTACCTTCGCCGATCCGAGGCGGGTACGGAACACACGATTCCATCGTTGGGCGACCTCAGTGTGACGGACCCGCCGCGGCCCGAGGCCAGGCTTGCGCGCGCCCCGGCGCGGCAAGCCCTCCTCGTCGTACGGACTCGCGGATTCCAACTACCAGGCGTCTGCTCCCAATCCAGGCGCGCCATGATTGAGCGCTTCACTTCTGCGCTCCCGCGTCTTTCGGCGGAGCAGGCCAGCGGTCCTCAACATGGGCCGCGGCCACCGCGCAGGCGAGTTTGCGAATCTGCAACAGCATCGAGGCGCGCTGGGTCACCGAGATCCCGCCGCGGGCATCGAGCACATTGAAAGCGTGGGACGCGCGCAGCACCCAGTCGTACGCGGCAAGGGCCACACGCGGCCCTGCGGTCTCGAGAAGCCGCTTCGCCTCGCCAAGGGCCCCGTCGAACAGACGCATGTGCAGATCGACATCGGCGAGTTCAAAGCTGTAGCGCGAAAGCTCAAACTCCTCCTCGTGACGCACCGCGCGGTACGGGACACCGGAGGTCCACTCCACGTCGAACACATCCGCCTTGTCCTGCAGGTACATCGCGATCCGCTCCAGCCCGTAGGTGATCTCCGCGGAGATCGGCGACAGGTTGATCCCGCCTGCCTGCTGGAAGTAGGTGAACTGAGTGATCTCCTGCCCGTCGAGCAAAACCTGCCACCCGATCCCCCACGCGCCGAGCGCGGGAGATTCCCAGTTGTCCTCCTCGAACCGCACGTCATGATCGGCCGGTTCGATGCCCAAAGCACGAAGCGACTCGAGGTAGAGGTCTTGCACCGCGGAGGGAGCCGGCTTCAGGATCACCTGGTACTGGTGGTGCTTGTAGAGCCGATTCGGATTGTCGCCATAGCGCCCGTCCGTGGGTCGCCGGGAAGGCTGCACGTAGGCCACTTTCCACGGTTCCGGGCCGAGCACGCGAAGGAAAGTCTCGGGGTGCATCGTCCCCGCCCCCACTTCGGAGTCGACCCCTAATTGAATCAGGCAACCCTGCTTCTCCCAGAACGCGTTCAGCGTCGATACGATTCCCGAGAAACTCAGACTCATGACCGAAGCACACTCTCAATCACACGCGACGAGTTGAGAGATCGTCCGAGATGGCGCTCAATCAACTCCTTGTGGAACTTCGCCACCGGAGTGAGGTCGATGCCCGCGGTTCGTTCCGAGAAACTGACGGGAGACAGGCGGAGGGCCGCCCGCATCAGCGCCCGGGAATCGGCGTCCAGAACCTCGGTTCGTTTCGACCCGCAACTGGCGCAGACCACGCGTTCGGCCGCGCGATCGAAACACAGCCCCTCGGTCAACGCCTTCCGGCAGTTGAGGCAGCGCACCAGCGAGGGATAAAGCCCATGGAGCTTGAGCGTCCAGGCTTCGGCATATCGCATCACCGCGGTGCCATTCGAGCCCCGCTGCTTGAGTGCGGTGACGCAGGAGCGGCCCAGACGGTAGCCGTCATCGTCCCGCGCCTCGGGGGCCAGGAAGGCTTCGAACAATTCGGCGCAGTATTCCAACGCGAGGAGGCTTTCGAGATTGCTGTTTGGAGGTTCGGACGAACGGAGAAGCTCGACCGCGCCGAGCCGGAACAGTTCCGTCCCTTCACGACCGTACAAAGTGGTGCGAACTTCCGAAAGGGGCTGGAGGGACGACTGATAACGGTCGCCCGGGCCGCGGGCACCCTTGGCCACGGCCCTCACCTTCCCCTTGCTCCTGGTAAGAAGCACCACTACAACGCTCATTTCCCCGAGCGGAAACGTCCGCAAGACCAGAGCGTCCGTGGTGAGAGGAGGCATTGTGACGGCGAGGCGAAACCTAACACGAAAGCACGGTTGCTTTCGCCTGCCTTTCGACTTTGCGGCGGGGTCGGGCCGTCTTTTCGGACGCACCTTCGGTGTTAAGTGAAACCGACGGGCCTTTTCCGCCATCCAAAGGCCTGGTTCGCATGTAGCATTGCCACTACCAAACGGGTCTTAAGCCGAAGGGTCGGCTCGGGCTCGAAACCAACAAGTCCCCTTTTCAAGGTTCGCGCTCGGCGACGCTCGGGGAGTCGCTTCGAAGCGGGCGCTAAATCAGGAGTTCCAAAGAAAATTATGAAGCGTCGAGATTTCACGAAAGCCATCGCGGGCATCGCGGCAGGTGTTGTGGCCGGAACCAAAGTGTTCGCCGACGACACCAAGAAGACTCAGGACAAAGCCAAAGCCCATAGCTGCGGCGGCAAGGACGGCTGCGGGGCCGACAAAGGAAAGGCCGCGGCGACCGCAGATAAGGCGAAACACGCCTGCAAGGGGCTCAACGAGTGCAAGGGCCAGGGGGCCTGCAAAACCGGAGACGCCGGGTGCGCCGGCAAGAACAGCTGCAAGGGCAAGGGAGGTTGCGCCACCGCGGCGAAGCACGACTGCGCCAAGAAGAACGACTGCAAGGCCCAGGGCGGCTGCAAGACCGGCGACAAGGGCTGCGCCGGTAAGAACACCTGCAAGGGCAAGGGCGGCTGCGCGGTTCCCGTGAAGCACGCCGAGAAGCCCAAGGCCTAGCAGCCCGTGGCGAAAGTCAGCCGGCGAACTTTCACCACAGGCTCCTAGCCTCTCGGGTTGAGCAGTCCACGGCCGCGGGGCTTCAACCCCGCGGCCTTTTTCTTCTACACTTTTAAGAACGCCCCATGAACCCCAAGCCGAAAGGCAACCGATTCGGATTCAAGGATCTCGGCATCGGGATCGGTCTGCGCACTGTCCACTATGCGCACATCCTGGCCAGGGCCCCGAAGATCGACTGGTTCGAGATCCTCGCCGAGAACTACCTCGACACCGGCGGCCGGCCCGCCTACGTGCTCGACCAGGTCGCCGAACGCTACCCGGTGGCCCTCCACGGCGTTTCGATGTCGATTGGCAGCACGGATCCGCTGAACCGCGAGCACTTGAAGAAGCTCAAGGCCCTGGCCGACCGAACCAAGGCGCATTGGGTCTCGGACCACCTCTGCTGGACCGGCGTCCTCGGCCGCAACACCCACGACCTCCTTCCCATGCCCTACACCGAGGAGGCGCTGACCCACACCGTCAAACGGGCGAAGCAGGTCTCGGAGATTCTCGAACGGCCCCTGGTGCTCGAGAACCCGTCCTCCTACGTCGAGTTCGCGCACTCCACGATGCCGGAGTGGACCTTCCTCGCGCGTCTGGCGGAAGAGGCCAACTGCGGCCTTCTGCTGGACGTGAACAACGTCTACGTGAGTTCGTTCAATCACCGCTTTGACCCGATCGAATACATCGATGCGATCCCGGCCGATCGCGTGGTTCAGTATCACCTCGCCGGACACACCCACAAGGGAACCCACATCATCGATACCCATTCCGACCACGCGGTCGATGAGGTGTGGAACCTGTACGCCCACTCGGTCAAACGTACGGGCCGGGTGGCGACGCTTTACGAGTGGGACGAAGATGTCCCGGCCTTCGATGTGGTGCTCAAGGAAGCGCGGAAAGCGGACAGATTCCGCCGTGCCCTCCCCTCATGAAGCTGGCCGTTCTCCAGAAGTGGATGCAGGCGGTGGTGGTGCATCCCGGCACCACCGAACAAGCGCTGCGCTCCTCCGCCGCGAATCGCCTCCTCAGCTCCTCAGACCTCCAGAAGGTCCTCCTGCCCTCGCCCACCCTGTCGCCCGCCGAACGGATCGCGGTTTACCAGGAGATGTATCCGCTCCGCATGTACGACGCGCTGGCGGTGGACTACCCGGGTCTTGAACACTTCCTGGGAGAGCGGTTTCGTGAGTTCGTGGCCGCGTACACGACGGCCCACCCTTCGAAGGGATACACACTTAATCGCCTCGGCGACCACGTGCCCGCGTTCTTGAAGCGGCAGCGGCGTTTTTCGCCCCGTCCCTTCCTGGTCGACCTGGCCCGGCTGGAACTGGCACTCACCCAATCCTTCGACGAGAGCGAAGCGGATCCGCTACCTGCCGCGGATTTCGAGGCCATCCCGCCGGGCCGCCTCGCGAAAACACGGTTGCTCACGGTGCCCTCGGTTCGCCTCCTTTCGCTGGACTGGAATGCCGGCGCCTATCTCGACTCTCTGCGCGACGAAAACCATCGGCACCCGAAGATCACAAAAGACCGCTCTTTCATCGTGGTCTTCCGAAGGAACTACTCGATCTTCAGGCTGAGCCTCTCGCCATCGGCCTACCCCGTGCTTGAAGACATCGTGGCGGGCCAACTCCTTGGCCGCGTGGTCAGCCGCGCGTTGGCTCGACGTGGCTCGAAACGCGCATCTCCGGACGACTTCACCCGCTGGTTCCGCCAATGGACCTCCGAGGGAATTTTCGCGGGAGTCAAGAAAACGGCTTGACGGGGACGGGGGCGGAACGATAGCGTTGTGATATCACTTTGAAATTACAATGAAAGAAAGCAACCTCCTGGTGGTTCTGTGCGCCGACCGCGAGGCGCAGCCCGTGGTCAACGCGGGCTCGATCTACTGAGCACCTCATCCCGCACGGGTCCTTGTTCGCAGGGGCCCGGGCGGACGTGGCTCTAAAATGGCAGATCGAAAATCCTTCCTCCTCCGGCTCGATGAGCGGACCTTCCTCGCCCTCAAGCGGTGGGCCGACGACGACCTGCGCAGCGTGAACGGCCAGGTCGAGTTCCTGCTGAGGCGGGCTCTCGATCAAGCCGGTCGGTTGAACCGTGACGTGCCCAAAGGATCCGGGCCAGAACAAGAGACGTAACAGCGCGACGGTGCCGGTGGCTGAGTCCATCGAAGGCGTTCGGGCGGCGCGGCGGCCGCTTGCGGCCCAACGCCGGGCTTCGCGCCCCCAAGGGCAGGATGCGCGCTCGACCGCACTTCCGCCAACCGACATCCTCAGCGACCGGGTTTGACGCAACGCGACCATCCCCGGTAAATTGCGGACAACTGTGAAGTTCAACGACCTCGCGATCGAATCGATCGCCTACGAGCTTCCGCCCGTGGCGGTTTCCACCGAGCAATTGGTGCGCCGCCTCGACCCGGTCCTCCGCCGGTTCAAGATCCCCATGGATGCCATGCTCCAGCTCACCGGCATCATCGAGCGACGCTTCTGGCCGAGGGGATTGCCCATGCATCAGGCGGCTACGGATGTCGCCAAGCGGGCGATTCAGCGCGCCGGAATCACCCCCGGACAGGTCGGCATCCTCATCAGCACCTCGGTTTCGAAGGACTACCTCGAGCCTTCGATGGCGAGCCTGGTCCACGGCGACCTGGGCTTGAGCCAGGAGTGCCGCAACTTCGACCTCGCGAATGCCTGCCTGGGTTTCCTGAACGGCATCGAAGTCGCGGGCCGGATGATCGAATCGGGGGTCGCCGACTACGCGTTGCTCGTGGACGGCGAAAGTGCCGGGGACGTGGTCGAGGCCACGATCACCCGCCTTCAGGATCCGAGCACCACTCTTCGCGATTTCTGGGAAGCCTTCGCCACCCTCACTCTCGGCTCCGCCGCGGTCGCGATGGTGCTGACGAAGGGCTCGCTCTCTCAGACCACGCATCGAGTCAACGGCTGTGTCTCGCTCGCCGACACCGCGAACTCGCGGCTCTGCATGGGCACCGCCGAACGGATGGTTACCGACTCCACTCGTCTTCTCAAGGCCGGTGTGGTCCTGGCCCAGAAGACGTGGGGCGTGGCATCAAGCCAGTTGAACCGCTGGTCGGAGCAGGGCATCGGCCACTACATCTGCCATCAGGTCGGCGCCTCTCACATGCAGGCGCTCGTCGAGGCCCTCGGCATCAACTTTGCCAAGTGCGTCCTCTCCTACCCCACCCACGGCAATGTCGGCCCCGCCGCGGTGCCCCTCACCCTCGCACTCGCGACCGAGTCGGGCCGGGTCAAGGAAGGCGATCACGTCGCTCTCATGGGAATCGGGTCCGGCCTGAACGTGACCATGATGAGCGTCACCTGGTAGGTCGCTTCCGGCCGAGGCGCTGGATCGCCTCCCTTGCCTGCGGGCTGAGCCGACACACTCCAGAGCTTGTAAGAAGGGACCATCGTGGCGACCTCGGCCTGGCGTGAACTGTTCCCCTTCGAAAGCCGCACCCTCGAGGTTCCTGCGGGACGTCTTCACTACGTAGACGAAGGCCCCAATACCGCGAATCCGATCCTCTGCCTCCATGGAAATCCCACGTGGGCCTTCCACTATCGGCGTCTCATCGCGGAGGCGCGACCGTTCCACCGCGTGGTGGCCTTCGATCACATGGGGATGGGACTTTCCGACCGGCCCCTCGACTTCGAGTACACCTTGGCGAGCCATGTGAGGAACGCGGTCGCGTTCGTGGACGCCCTGGACCTCAAGAAGATCACCCTAGTCGTGCACGACTGGGGGGGCGCAATCGGCATGGGCCTCGCCCTCGCCCGGCCGGAACGGATCGCGCGGATCACCCTCATGAACACCGCGGCGTTTTTCATCCCTCGCCTGCCGAAACGGATCGCGATATGCCGTGCGGGTTTCCCCGGTGAGGTTCTGACCCGCGGCCTCAACGGATTCGCGCTCGCCGCGACCCGTATGACCACAACTAACCCGCTGCATCCCGATGTCCGTGCGGGGTATCTCGCACCCTACGCATCGTGGCGACGCCGGATCGGCATCTGGAACTTCGTGCGCGACATCCCCATGGAGCCCGGTCACCGGACGCGCGCGACCCTCGCCAACATCGAAGAGGGCCTGCGGTCGCTGGGCAAGCCCATTCAGATCCTGTGGGGCGAACGCGACTGGTGCTTCACGCCCTACTTCCGGGAAGAGTGGCAGAAGCGCTTCCCGCGGGCCTACGTCCATAAGTTCGAGGAGGCCGGCCACTACCTCATCGAGGACGAACCCGGCGGCGTCATCGCGCGAATTCGCGACTTCGCCTCTTGAACGTCGCCGACCTGCTCGCGGAGTCGGCCCTCGAGGCTCCCGAGCGTCCCGCTATTGTGGCCCCCGACGGCAGGGGCGGATGGACGCGCATCACCTTTGCCGCTTTGGATGCTGCGGTGGAAGCCCACGCCCGAGCTCTGGCGCGAGGGGGCATCACGCGGGGCGCGCTTACGCTGGTCATGGTTCCCCCGGGCATTCCCCTGATCACACTGTTCTACGGCCTGCTTCGGCTGGGCGCGGTTCCGGTGATGATCGACCCGGGCATGGGTTTCCGCGCCTTCCTTAAGTGCGTCGAAACCACTCGGGCCCAAAACCTCGTCGGGATCCCGAAAGCCCACATCGCGCGGATCCTGTTCCCCCATGCCTTCGCCACGATCGAGCGGAAGTTCGTGATCGGTCCCTCGTTCTTGGGCGCGCTAGGTCAAACGCTGAGAGTGGACGAAACGGCGCCCGGGCAGACCTCGGTCCGAGCCGACCTCCCGCCCGAAGACCTGGCCGCGATCCTCTTCACTTCGGGGAGCACCGGCCCCGCCAAGGGGGCTTGCTACTCCGTCCAGAACTTCTTCGCCCAAAAGGATGCACTGCGGGATCTGTACGGCTTCAGGGCGGGCGAGGTGGACCTCGCCGCCTTCCCACTCTTCTCGCTCTTCGACGCGGCCTTCGGCATGACGAGCGTGATCCCCGACATCAATCCCGGGAAGCCCGCCGAGTGCCGGCCGGAGAAGATCGTCGAGGCGCTCGAGCTTCACCGGGCGACCTCAGCGTTTGGTTCGCCCGCCATCTGGTCGCGGGTAGCGCCCTGGTGCGCTGCGCGCGGGGTTCGGCTCACCGGCTTGAAGCGGGTCCTGATGGCAGGTGCTCCGGTGCCGCTCAAACTAGTCCGAGGCATGCGCGCGATCCTGCCGGACGACGGGGATGTCCACACGCCCTATGGGGCCACCGAGTCACTGCCGGTGGCCACGATTTCAGGTCACGAAGTAGAGGCGACGAGCGACCGGGTGATCGCGGGCGCCGGCACCTGCGTTGGGATCCCCGCTCCCACCATCGAGCTCAGGATCGTCGCCAGTCGCGAGGAGACGATTCGAGATCTCGAAGCCGAGCCCAGGCTGGGACCATTCGAGATCGGGGAGATCTGCGTACGCGGCGGTGTGGTGACCCGCGCCTATCACAACCGTGACGAGGCGACGGTTACCTCGAAGGTCGGGACCGGCGAGGCGACCTGGCATCGGATGGGCGACCTCGGCTATCTCGATGACGATGGCCGCCTCTGGTTTTGCGGGCGGAAGGCCGAGGCCGTTCACACCGCCTCCGGTCCGATCTACACGGATCAGATCGAATGCCGCTTTTCGGGGGAAACGCGTTTCCCGCGCGTGGCCCTCGTGGGCGTGGGCCCTAAGGGTCAGGCCCGGCCGGTCCTGCTGATCGAAGGTCCCGCGAGCGAAAGCCTGAAAGCAGAGGCGCAGAAGATCAGCGGCCTCGCGGATGTTCGCTTCCACCCTCGCTTCCCCGTAGACCGAAGACACAACGCGAAAATCCATCGGCTCGACCTCGCCGCCTGGGCGAGCCGGCAGACCTCCTGATTTCCGGGTAGGGGCAGGTTCCGGTGCCTGCCCTTTCGTGGTGGAAACGCCGAGGACCTGGTGCTTATCGGCCGCTGGTGGCGTCGTGGAGAAGGTCGTCCCAGAGGAGAACTCGGTTCGCGTTGCCGGCCATGCGCTCGCGGGCATCGACGACCTTCGTGAAAAGACCGAACGCGTCGAGCGGACCCGAAGCGACCTGGGCCAGCGCCTCGCCGACCTCGGCGTGAACCAGGGAGTCGTAACCTCCCCCGCTCTGCAGTACCGCAATGTCACGTAACAGAGTCGCGAAGAGGTGCAAGGAACTGTCGCGATCGGTGTCCTTCGCGGCGGCCAGCGTGGCCGCTTGAAAGGCGGCGAGAGCCGCCTCACGCCCGCCCGACAGCCCAAGCAGGATCTGATCGCGCAGGGCATCCATAGGCGGCCTTGTCTCAAGAGCCCTGGCGAGACTCCCCGCCGAGGCTTGAGCGCGCAGTCTGGCCTCAACCGGATCGACGCCCTGTTCGCGGAGGCGGCTTTCGATGAGACTCTGCGGCACGCCCGAAAGGCGAATGGCGGCGCAGCGCGACCGAATGGTCGGCCGGAGAAACGAGGGCGCCGACGAGGTAAGGAAAGCTACGGCCCCCGCAGCGGGCTCTTCGAGGTTCTTGAGGAAAGCATTCGCGGCCTGCACGTTCATGCGCTCGGCGTCCACCACCACTGCGACCCTGCGCCTCGCCTCCCAGGGCCGCTGGGACAACCACTTTCCCACCAACCGCATGTATTCAACGTCGATCAGCTTTCCGACCCGCTCCTTCTTCTCCTTTGCGCGCTCGTCGGCGTGGCCGATGAGACCCTCGTCAATGCCGAGAATGTCCTCACGCCCGAGGATCACCAGGTCGGGATGAACATGCAGGGCGGTGCGATGGCAGTGGGAACAAGCTCCGCACGGACCCTCTTGCGGGGCTTCGCAGAGAAGGGTACGCGCGATGGTTTCGGCGAGAGTACGTTTCCCGACGCCCCGCAGGCCATGGAGGAGAACCGCGTGGTGGAGACGCCCCTCCGTCATCGATCGCCAGAGGCCCTGGCGCGCATACTCGTGGCCCAAAATGCCAGGAAAGGGGACGTTCAAACGAGACCTCCAAACCGGCTCTGAACGCGGGCGAGGATACCTGCGGCCAGCGTTGCCACCTCCACCGCCCCGTCGAAGACTTCGAATCGCCCCGGCTCGGAACGGGCGAGCCCCAGGAAGGCCTCACGGACCTTGCCGTGGAACGTGGGCGCCTCGTCGTCGAGCCGGTTCGAAGCGCCGCGGCCCCGGAGTCTGGCGACCGCCACTTCGACCTCAAGGTCAATCAGGATGGTCAGGTCGGGGGTGAGGCCGCCGATGTGGCGGAAAACCGTGGGAATGAGTTCGCCCACTCCGCGGCCGATCGACTGATAAGCGAGCGAGGAATCCTGGTAGCGATCGGAAATGACGATGCGCCCCTCGGCCAGAGCCGGGCGGACCAGCTCATGCAGGTGTTGAGCGCGATCGGCAAGAAACAGAAGCGCCTCGACCTCGGGAATCGGGGTGGTCACGGCGTCGAGCAGTATCTCTCGCACCCGCCTCCCGAGAGGGGTGCCTCCCGGCTCCCGGGTCAGAAGCGCGCGATCGCCGATGGCCCGAGCCAGAGCCTCCGCCTGCGTGCTCTTGCCGCTGGCTTCGATTCCTTCGAAAGTGATGAACAGCCCCTGCACCATTTCTCCTCGACCGCGCTTCAGTTCCACCTGAGTTTAAGTTTAGGGTGCCTCGTGCGTATTCTGATCACCGGAGCGGGCGGACTGCTGGGCGGTCGCCTGTGTGACTTGCTCTCGACGGATCACGAATTGACCGGCGCGATCCGTCATCAGCCCGCGCCGCCCGGGATTCCAGTGTTTGGGGCCGATCTGGCGGACAAGGATGCGGTTGGAAACGCGTTGCGCGTTGCCCGCCCGGAGGTCGTGATCCACTGCGCCGCCCTCGCGGACCCCGAAGTCTGCGAGCGCGACGCCGCACGAGCCGAACGAGACAACGTAAATTCCACCTTAGCCCTCGCCACGGCCTCCGCCCAGACCGGCGCACGATTCATCCTGGTCTCGACCGATCTTGTCTTCGATGGTCGCCGAGCACTCTCCTCCGAGAGTGCTTCGGCTGAGCCCTTGATGGAGTACGGTCGTTCCAAGCGGCGAGCCGAGGCGGCGGCGGCCCTCGCCCTCCCGGATTCGGTGATCCTGCGCACCAGCCTTATTTGCGGGCGGGGCTACGGACCGAGGTGGAGTGCCTCCGAGACGATCGCCCGGAAGCTACGGCTAGGCGAAACCGTGCGGCTCTACGAAGATGAATGGCGCACTCCGGTGGACCCCGAATCCATCGCTTCCGCCATTCGCGCTCTTTTGAACCGGCCCAGAATGGCCGGCACCTTCCACATCGCCGGAGCCGAGCGGGTTACCCGCGTCGAACTGGGAGAACGCGTGGCCGCCGCCTGCGAACTGGACGCGAGCCTCATTGAGCGCACCTCCCGATCCACGCACGTGGGCGCCCCTCGACCGCGGGACGTCTCGCTGGACACCCGCCGCGCCCGCGAGGAACTCGGCTGGGCACCACGATCACTGGACGAGGCCCTGCGAGAAGGCCGCCGGGCCTAGCTCTTACTTCTGCGGGCCCTTGAAAGTGAGGGCCAGCCGACAGAGCATCAACTCGTCGCCGTCATTGATGGGATGGAGCACGTTGTTGTCGAGCTTCTCGCCGGCGACGAAGGTCCCGTTCATCGTACCGATTTCTTCGGCGATGAAGAACCCGCCGTTCTTTATGACCAGGCGCGCATGCCGTCTGGAAATGTTGCGAGCCTGATCTTCGTTGGTCAGGTCGACATCGGGGGCGGTGCCGGTGACCGAATCGAATCGGCCCAGCAGCACTTCGTTCTTGTGGACCGGGAAAACGTTCCCGGAAGCCTTTGAGATGAAGTACGCGAGCGCCTCGGAGGGCGGAGCCGCGGGGACCGGAACCGACGGCAGCGATATCGAGGTCACGGAACCCGCCGGGGATTCGGCAACCTGTTTGCCCAGGGTCTCGATCTGCTTCACCATTTCACGCAGGCGGATCGAATACTTCCTGAGCATTCGGAAAGCGATCTCGGGGTTCGACTTGATCATGTCGCCGAAGGTATCGCCGGAGATGACGATGAGATCTCCCCCCTCGGCCATTTCGGCAGTCGCCGAGCGCGGCATACGCTCGAGCACCGCCATCTCCCCGAAGAAGTCCCCTTTCTCGAGGACCGCGAGGGTCACATCCTTGTTGGCACCGGTGCGCTTCTTGATGGCGACCCGGCCGGACTGGATGATGTACATGTCCTCGCCCGCGTCCCCCTCGCGGAAGAGGACTTTGCCCGCGGGAAAGTGGGACAGAAAGCGCGCGAACGGGTTCTTTTCAGCCATTTTCTCGTGTCTGGTGGAGCTTATCAGATGCCGAAACCGGCCAAGCCGCTACATCGCGTTCGAGAGCTGGTCGGCTACCGACTGCCATTGTTGCAAGAAAGACACAAAGGCCAGCGCTCCCCCGGCGATGGCGGCCAGGACCCGGAGGATTCCGCCACGGGACCAGCCAATGATGAGGGCGGCGCCGGCGAGAGTAGCCACAAGAGGCGTGAGAAACGTCGTCTCATGTCCATAGCGGAAGACATCGGGGATCTTGGCGCGAAGAAGAATCAGACCCAGGTAGGTGAAAACCCAGGCCTGGATCAACTTCGATTCGAGCACCGGCCGACCCAGGGCGGCGAGGCCCACGAGCGCCAGGGTGACATAGGGCCACCCGAAGAAGGTGTCGGTTCGCTCGAATAGAAGGTCCCAGAAACTCTCTATCGGGTACACCGATCCCACTGAGCGGCCTGAGGACGAGAGTCCGGTGAGTCGTCCCGCCAGTCCGAGCACATCTCCCACGAAATGCCGGTAGTAGAGAAGAAAAGCGGCGAGGGCCGCCACCGCATCGCAAGCGAGCAGCCTGCTGGCCGCCGGGAGTCCGACCGCACCTGAACTCAAGAAGAGCGCCACCAGAATCGCCATCAACAAGCCTTCGTTCACCACGCTCGAGGTGTAGGCGAGGTGGCCGGCCAGAAGCGCGCCCGCGAGCCACCCCCAGCGGCTGCCGGCCCTCACCTCTGGCCCGCGTCCGATAATCGTAGCGAGAGTCAGCAGGACGACCAGATCGAATACGTGGCCGAACAAGGCGGGAAGCAGTGCGAAGCTCAGTCGCGAGGTGTAGGTCGGAATGACGCAGAGCGCAAGGGCCGCCATCGGTGGAATCGAGACCCGAGCGGCCAGGAGCCCGACGAGCAGGATGGGGAGAACGGAAATCAGACACGATCCCGCCTTGATCGTGGTCTGTATCTGATCGGTTGAAAGGCTGAAGACCGAGGCGATTAGTGCAAACGGCGTGTGAAAGGCAACGGCGTAGGGCAGGGACGACATGCTGCCAAGGACTGGTTTGGTCCAGGCACCCTGGGTGTTCAGGGCCTCGGCCGGACTCAAGTAGAAGGCCGGACCTTCCGCCCGGATTGCCTCGACCACCCGTGCGTGGGTCAGCAGATCGGGATAGTAGAAGTCCGGGTGGAAGACCAGGGTCAGGCGAAAGAGCATGGTGACGAGTGCTGCGACCACCAGCCGAACGGCATCGGCTCGGGCGAGACCCATCCCGCGGCACATGGCCTCCCGCAGTGCGAGCAGCATCAGCGTGGAAACGATCAGCATTTCGGGTGCGGTATTCGTCTGTCGCCAGGCCGCGAAGAGATCGATCGAGGCCCGGGCCGAGAAGGCTAGTGCGGCGAACAGGGTCGTCGCCCCCGCGGCCAGCGGGGAGGCACCAAGAAGGAGAAGGGCGCCCAACAACATCACCGCGATCACTGGAGGGCGAAGAGCCGAAACACGACGGAGCCGCAGCGGCGCGCCCGAGACTACGCGAACGGAGACGCGGTCCATGCGAAGTCCCATGTCCCGCCCTTCGTGCGAATCGGTCCGGATCGCCATGTCGAGCGGGCCTTGAACCCCCGGGGTGACCAGAGTCATCGTCCGCACTTCCCCGCCACGGGCCCGGAAGGTGTCCGCGGCGACCGACCCCACAAGCACCTCCACCAACGCTTCTTCTCCGAAAACCCGAGCGAACCGCAGCGTCGTTTCAAGCGCGGATTCTGCGGTTTCAAAGGGCAGGTGAATGGCCGCGTTGTACTTTGTCCAGTGCCAGCCGATCTTGTTCTCGACCTCGCTGTCGCTCTCAAAGCCCGCGATGAAGGGAGTGTCTCCGGGGCCCAGGTTCAGTTCGACACTCCGAGTCGACAGCAGTAAAGAACTGGCGAGGCAAAGCGCCGTGCCCAGGCCGCCAAGAATCCAGCCGGCCAGATCCCTACGTTCCACAGGAGAAAGCCCGTCTCATCGCGGGGAACACCGTCTGGAACGCGATCTCATTCCCCAGGCTATTCCAATGCCCGTCCAAGGGAAGGTAGGCCTTTGCCTCCGTCTTCTCGGCCGCCCGCAATGCCTCAGTGGCCTCGAGCAGCGGGATATCAAGGGCGGTGAGGACGCTCTCGATCCGCGTGCTCACGGCATCACGGTTCCAGGGGCGGTTCGGTTCATATCGTCTGCGAACGAACGTCCAGGCCTCGTCGTTGACTTCAAAGCGCGCGGGAACATAAAAGACCGAGAACCCGGCGCCGGTGGCACGGACGTGGTCCCCGAAGCCCTGGAGAAGTGCCGTGGTCCGACGCCACATTTCTTCAACGAGAGCGCGCTCGTGGTCGTCGATAGGACCAAACGGCAGGAACTCGCGCGGCGGCTGCAGGGACACCGCCGGAGTGATGCCGTATCCCGAGAGAGCCTTCGACCAATCTGGCCGGCTTCGTTGCAGGCGGGACGCGCCGAAACCCCACAACGCCGACCCTCGGAACGTGGGCGCCGACGGTCGCGCAGGCGATTGCGCCATAGACCCCGGGTCGCCCTCAGAGGGGGGAGATAGCCTTCGAGTCAGCAGTTCCAGCCGTCCTTTTCGCTCGACGAACACGGGCTTTTCCCGCTCGGCCGTGCCCATCGCTTCGATGTTGAACTGCAAATCGTTGGAATAAAAGAGAAGCACGACTTCGCGGGGCTCGTATTTCCTGATCTCTTCCGTGAAATAGATCCACTCCTGGTCCGTTGAATAGCCCGGACCGCCCGCATTGAGCACCTCCAGCTCGCAGGAGTCCAGTGCCCGGGCGAGCCTTCCCCTCAACGTTTCAGGCTCCTCGGCGTAATAGCCGTGCGCGAACGAGTCGCCCATGACGGCAAGCCGCCGAATTCCGGGCCGCGCGGCATACGCGATCTCCGGACCGCGCAGGCCGAGTGAGTTGATCGCGATCGTGACCTCGAAGTCCTCCCGGCGAATTCGCTGGGCGCCTCCCGCCCGCGTCCGCCATCCCAGGGTTTCGGAGAACTCGGAGATCGGTGTGCCCAAAGCGGCTCGAGGTGCGGAAGGACGTAACAGCACGCGCGCGGCCACTTCCAGGACCGCGACGGTGAGGACGATCGAGAGGGCGGCGAGGAGAAGGCGAAGGCGCCATTCCGCGGCGCGACGCCTCATGCCGCGTTGGATTGCAGAACGGCCCGCTTCTCGACCTCGCGCAGCAGCGTCTGGAGAAAGGTCTCGTAACGATGGGTGATCGGCTTGAGAGCGACGAGAGTGTTGCACTTCAGGATCTCTACGAAGAACTGCTCAAAGGCCGACCAGTCGCGGTACATCAGGTGCCGCAACTGGCGGTCGTAGAATTTGGCGGTTCCTTCGCGCAACGCCATGGCGGTGACCTCGTCGCCCCGGACGTAGAAGTCGCGCACCGCTTTGAGGAGAATCTCGAGCGCCTTCTTGAGGGCGAGGGAACGCTCCTTCTTGGTGACGAAATCGGAGAACACGCCTACCCCGGTCAGGCTGGAGTCGAGAGCACCCGCAAGCTGAACCACCGACTGCTGGAAACAGTCCTTCAGAATGCCATGCGCGTTCTCGATGCGAGCCCGCACGTTCTCGGAAGACTTCGCGGAAGAAAGATCAGCAAGTTCGACACGGACCACCTTGTTGATGTCGATGGGCATGCAGTAGGCGATTGAATCGCAGGCATCACGGACTGGGCTGCCGTGCGTGAGGGCCACGAGCGCGCGTTTTTCAATGTAGGAGACGAGCTGACGGGCCTCGGAGATCACCAGAGAGAACACGCAGGCGGTGGTCTTCACCCGATCGTCGGGCAGCCCCTCGGGGTCGGCATACTCGAGGTACTTGAGCATGCGAAACAACTCAAGGAAGACCCTGGCCACCGGGTTGCGTTCGTTGGGGTCGCCGACCGCGCGAATAAGGGCCGCGATCTCGGAGCTCGCGACTTTGTCGAAGATCGGCTTGAACTTCTTGTCAAGCAGGGCCGCGAGGGGCGGGTTCCGGCGGAGTTCGCGGGAGAAGATCCGTCCCACGGATTCGAAGATCTGCAGGGGTGTTTTCTGGGAACGCAGGCTCTCGGCGATGAGCATGCGCACGTCTTCAAGGGTTCCCCTCAGAACCAGCAGGCCCGCTTCCGGCCGCGCGTCTCTGAGCAACCGCTCAAAGTAGGGGTCGGCACTCTCCGACTCGCGGATGAAGCTCTCCACATAACGTTTGAACTGAGCTTCGTCGACCCGATCACGCGGCAGAAGCTGGGAACACAACTGGCCGACGCGGAGAAGGCAGATGTCCACGACCGCGAGTTCCGCGGACCAGTCCCGGTAGGGGAGCTCGTTCACCTGCTCATCCGACAGCGCATGATGTGCTGGCTTGAAGAAGCGATCGAGAGCGCGGAGCCACATCTCAAGTTCGAAAAGCTCCCGCCGCCGGCCCGATTCGCCTGCGCCCTCCATCCAGGCCCGCACCTGGGTCCGGAGGTAGTCCGAGCCCATGCGGGCCTGTCGGTCAGTGCGTTCGGTTTCTTCCATGTTGGCGCTTGGCGAAAGTCCCCACAATGCGGGACTCTGTCTCCAGACTAGCGCTGATCTTACCCAAAAGCGGGGAGCGCCCCCGGTCCATTAAACTAACGGCACGATGGCTTTTGAAGACTCCCGCGAAAAGATGGGCCTGATCTCCGAACTCTGGGCCTTCATGAAGGTACGGAAGAAGTGGTGGCTCGGCCCCATTGTGGTGATGCTGGTCCTCCTGGGTCTGCTGATCGTCCTGACCCAAGGCACCGCCGTCGCCCCGTTCATCTATACCTTGTTTTAGCTGGGGGGCGGTGAACGGCCCCGCCCCCCAGACCCCCACGCTTCGGCGGGAGTAAATCCCGCCTCCGCTTGGATTCGCGGGGCCGGCAGTGGCCTTCGACT
>Ga0163144_10006899_pt1 | contig 24995 bp, 53 predicted proteins | sample OliLak19BULKMAT1_FD_123175 | JGI IMG/M metagenome (GOLD analysis project Ga0163144, IMG submission 123175) | Freshwater microbial mat bacterial communities from Lake Vanda, McMurdo Dry Valleys, Antarctica - Oligotrophic Lake LV.19.BULKMAT1 | ecosystem: Environmental > Aquatic > Freshwater >... | reverse complement strand
CCAGTTGTCGTCGCTCCAGTTGTCGTCGCTCCAGTTGTCGCTCCGGCTCCAGTTGTCGTCGCTCCAGTTGTCGTCGCTCCAGTTGTCGTCGCTCCAGTTGTAGCTCCGGCTCCAGTTGTCAAGCCAGTCGTCAAGCCAGTCGTCAAGCCAGTCGTCAAGCCAGTCGTCAAGCCAGTCGTCAAGCCAGTCGTCAAGCCGAAGAACGGTAACAACGGCTTCGGCAACGGTGATCAAGCAGCCCCTGGCAACAGCGCCGGTAACAATAATGCTGAGAATAGTGATCGTCTTCGCCCAGCATTCACAGTCGTACAAGCACCCAAGAAGGTCGCAGTTTTGAAGGTCATTCCCAAGAAGAGCTGATCATTCTCCATAAAGCAAAAAGACCTTTTGGGTCTTTTTGAAGTTTCTATAAATACATTGCCAACAACAAGGAGACTCGCATGAAGCGTGCAATACTAGTCGGCATGAACTACACCGGAACCTCAAAAGAGCTTCGTGGTTGTCTGAATGATGTCGAAACAATGAAGACTTTACTCCAGATCTTGAAATTCGATGAAGTTCAAACGATCACTGAGAACGAAGCCACAACAGCTGCAATCATATCCGCAATCAACTTAGCTGTGCAGACCGCTGAGTCAGGTGATGTGGTTTTCCTGTACTACTCAGGACACGGTACTCGATTCAAAGCACAAAGACCTGATGGATACGAAGAAGTGATTGTGCCGATTGATTTCAGCACAAGCATCAGCGCGATCGCAGTTGAAGAACTCAGGGATCTCTCGAAGGATTTGGCGCCTGGAGCTGTCATCACGATAGTCTTGGACTGCTGTTACTCTGGGACGACTTCAGCCCCAGAGGGCTTCAAGGTCAGAGCTATTGAGGCTCCTCCAGAAAAATGGATCTTGCGAAAACCATCTTCATCAAAAGGCCCTTTGCAATCGAACGTTCTGATCTCAGGCGGCCGAGCAGATCAACTTTCGCTTGAGAGCAAGTACGAAGGAGTCAGTCAAGGGGCAGCTACGTTCGCGCTCTCGAAGCTTGTGCGACAGAATCCTGAAATCCTGAACGACGAGCTCGTGGCAGGACTGATGCTGTTCATGGTTCGTAACAATCTCCCCCAGCGCCCTGAGATCGACGGCGATCCGACGATGTTCAGCCAGCCGTTCTTGGACGTACGTTCACCACAAGTTCTAGGCGTACGTTCGTTACAAGTTCCGGAGTTCGTTACAATTTAGTGATGTACATTCCTGCAGGACGTGATATTATTCATCTATCGCCTTCCGCTGCAGGAAACCAGAATGACCCAGCTAGTCCTTTACACGAAAAAGTTCGTCCCCAGTCCTCAACAAGCCGGGTTCTTCACGTGGATCGCAGATGGCACTGGTTCATGCGTTCTGGAAGCGGTCGCTGGTGCTGGCAAGACGACGACGCTCGTCAAGGCCCTGGCGATGATGTCTGGCACGATCTTCTTCGGTGCGTACAACAAGAAGATCGCAGTCGACATCCAATCGAAGGCTCCTTCGAAAGAAGGCCTCGTCATCAGCACGATGCACGCCTGCGGTCTTGCTGCTTGGAAGAAGGTGTGCAAGTTCCCACAGGTCGATGCCGACAAAGTTCGGAACATCTTCCGTGCTGCCGTCGAGCGGAACCTGCAGTACGCAATCTTCCAAGGCGTCGTTCTTCAGCTGGTCTCGCTGGCGAAGCAATCCGGTTTTGGTGTCGACGGTTTCCCAGCGATCATGTCACGGTCGAGCTGGATCGCTCTGATCGATCACTATGACATCGAGACGCTGGACGAGAACTCAGGCATCGACAACACTGATCTGATCATCAAGCTGGCGATCAAGACGCTGGAAGCGTCGATCGCGCAGAACATGAAGATCATCGACTTCGATGACATGATCTTCGCTCCGCTGTACCACAACGTCTCGTTCGACAAGTTCGACTGGGTTCTGGTTGACGAAGCTCAAGACACGAACGCCACTCGGCGTGAGATGGCTCTGCGGATGATGATGCCGACGTCGCGTCTGGTTGCTGTCGGTGATCGTCACCAAGCGATCTACGGTTTCACTGGCGCTGATTCTGACGCTCTGGACCTGATCGGTGAAGCGGTTCAAGCTCTGAAGCTTCCGCTGACGACCACGTTCCGCTGCCCGAAGGCAGTCGTTGCTTACAGTCAGCGCTGGGTGTCACACATCCAAGCCGCCGAAACGGCTCCTGAAGGCATCGTTCGCGATCTGGCCGTGGCCGAGCTGTACGCTGAAGCTCAGATCGGCGATGCAATCCTGTGCCGCTTGAACGCTCCGCTCGTCGAGCACGTTTACAAGTTCATCGCGATCGGTACTCCGGCGATGATCGAAGGTCGCGAAATCGGAAAGGGTCTTGTTCAACTTGCACGTCGCTGGAAGGTGAAGTCATTGTCCGTTCTTCGTGATCGCCTGGAAGCGTACACCGAGCGCGAGATCAAGAAGTTCACCGCCAAGGAACAGCCGGCCAAGGTCGCTGCTGTCGAAGACAAGTCGAACTGCCTGAAGGTGATCATCGATCGGGTGTTCGCCAAGGACCCGAACACGACTCGCCCCGTCGATCTAGTGGTGGCCGAGATCGAGTCGATCTTTGCCGATGTTCAGGACACTTCGAAGGTGGTTCTGCTGTCTTCGATTCACAAGTCTAAAGGTCGTGAATGGCACAAGGTGATCTGGTTGCAAACCGGTCCGAACAAGCGTGCAAAGCTTCCTTGGATGATGGAGCAGGAAGCGAACCTGTGCTACGTCGCTGCGACTCGCTCGATGCACGAGCTGATCCTGGTGGACATCACGAAGAAGGATTCGAAGTGAACAAGATTCTCCCGATTCACACGCTGATCATCAATCAGCCAGAAGTGCCGATGGACGATCTTGATACCGTTCCAGCCGACCTCGATTGGCCGAAGCTGGACGCCGATCAGCACGTTCTAGACGACGACCAATGCCCGTGGAAGAACAGCGGGTTCATCTGATGCAACAGTACACGGCTCGTCAAATCGGCGAACTTGATGCTCGCGCGTTCCTTGAAGAAGAAACGTGGAAGCGTTGGAAGCTGATGTACGACGAGTGCATGGCGTTCAGGAAGACTTTGAAGGGTAAACCGACCGACGAACAGCGTGAACAACTGAACGCGAACGCGGCATGGATCGACTTTTGTGACCGTGTTCTCTGGCACTCTTCTTCGCTTGCCACGTACAACAGGTGCGTGTGTAAGACATGTGACGAAAATCGAAAGGCAAAATCATGATTCTGAGAGCTGGTGAAACTGAACTGCACGATGTTTCGGGCGACGGCATTACGCTGACGTTGCAGGCCTGCGAACACCTTACCCTGTGGCTGGTCGGTCTTGACGGCAAGAAACGCCGTGTGAGCGTGTTCGTTGCGCTTGATAACCTTTGAAAAGGTGAACTGATGGAACTTCGTTCTGGCGCGAAAACAATCATGGAGCCGAATGCGACGGCTCGGATGTCTGACGGCGATCGCCTTTCGATCGCGTACACCGACAACAACGGGGACACGTTCATTGTGAACATCGAGGCGCGGGCGATCGCGCTGATCATCACAGAGCAACGGTCGAAAGACATGCTCTGCATTCAAGAGTCGAAGCACGGGAACGTGCTGATCAAAGGAGGTCGTTGATGGAATTCGTATCCGAAATCAAAGGCGGAGCCTCGCCAGCGCGGGTTTACGCGGTCAGCCTGTCTCATTGTCGGGACACCAGGATCGAGGCGGAGCAGACACTGCACATGAGGTCAGGTGAATCGATCACGATCATGGTCGAAGGTCCACATGGCGAGGTTCGTGCTCTTCGTTTGTCCGCTAAAGGATCGCTCTCGATGTTCGAAGATCTGAAGAGCGGCGACGTGATGTTGGTTCGTCGAACGAAGAACATCTCGATCATTGGCGACAACGTGACGACCGGCGAAGATCAGATCGTCTGAACAGCATTAGGTGCTGAATAAGGAACAGGGTCGTCAAGCCCTGTTCGGCGTCCTAAAATCGACATTCAGGACTCCTAAATAGGTAGTATAATCAATTACTTGTAGGAGGATGCTATGTCGGCGCTCTCACGAAGATTTCGATTGCGGCACGACTCCGTTTCAAAGAACACTTACACCGGAAACACATACCATGATCTTCTCACGTTCTCCTCGCTCCTCGGCCACCGTTGAATCGATCGCTGATCAGATTCTTCGCGAGTACCCGAAGGATGATCTTGAGTTCATTCGTTGTGGCGACATCGATAGACTCATTGGCGCGCGGGCCATGGTTCTCAGGCACATTCGGAATGACTTCGGGCTGTGGGAGTTCGATCACCCGCTGACACAACATTGGCACCAGCACCCAGAAGCTCGTGAAATTATTCGCGGCGCTGACTTCTCTGAAGATCACCCAGATCAAATCGCCAATTCGATTCTCGAGGTCGTTCGGAGGAAGCTATGAAAATTCTGTTCCTCGATATTGATGGGGTGTTGAACAATACAGCGAGCACGCTTGTCAAGATCGGCGATTCTTTTCAAACTGAATCGCAGAAGATTGCAATTCAGCACTTAAAGGATTTATTCGCAATCGAAGATTTGCTTCCGTTTATACCTTCGTTCACGATCAAAACTATCGACCCAGTTTCAGTCGCGCTGGTCAATCGAATGCTCGAGAAGGATAAAGAACTTCGAATCGTTCTGTCGAGTTCACATCGCTCGATGTTCTGTGGCGAGGACTACAACAACAACAACAACAACAACAACATCACGTTCGGTTCAGAATCACATCTCGATGTTCTTCGAGCGTACATGCGCGCACTCGGTCTGGTCGGAACACCACTTCAATTGATACACGATGTGACGCCTCGTCTGTTCATCTCTCGCGGGACAGAAGTTAAGAGATGGCTCATGGACAACCAAGGGTATAAAATCACACATCATTGTGCTGTAGACGACGGCGGTGATTTCAAACCGAGCGACTGCAATTTCACACAAACTGATGCTCAAATCGGTTTGACTTCTGTTGAATTTTTCAAGATCGCGAAACATCTCAGTATTCACGAATCACAAATTATTTCCTAATCATGACAAACTTACAACCTGGCGACAAAGTAACCCTGAACTCAGGCGGTCCAACTATGACCGTTAGTGCGGTGTACAACAATTCCGGTGGCCCAACAGTAATCTGCAATTGGTTCAACGACGCGAATGAACTTCAATCAGGTTCATTCTTTACATCGTGTGTATACACACGATTTGCTCCCAGCCGCTCGCCGATCATTCCTAATCCTGGCGAGACATACGAAGATGCTGCGATTCGCCGTTTAGAACGAAAGTCGCGATCATGAGAAAGCCAACTCAAGACGAAGAACTTCAAGCATGGCGTTCACTTGCTTGGCGAATCAATCTGCATCGAACAGTTACTATGAATCAGGACGAGGTTCTTGATTGCTTGAAGTGCATCGATATTTGGGTTCAAGCACACGCAGATGGGAATGGCGAACGTTCAGAAGCTGACGTTACGAAGAACGTCACAAGTGCGTTCTGGGTGCACATCGCCGGGAAGCAACCTGAACCATTGCCAGAGAAGCGAGCATCTGGTCGTTCAAAGAAGCTCCAGTGAGGTACTCGCTCGTTTTCGTCTTGATGATGTGCTCGATTGCTAATGCGATGACTGCGAAATCATACATTGTAACAGACATGGAAGGCATCGTTCTCATCGAGAAGAATGCTGATGAGATTCGCCCAATTGCTTCGATCACAAAGCTTGTCACCGCACGAGCGTCGATCGCATTCGATCCTGCCGAAGAGATTCGTATCCTTGCCGAAGATTTCAAAGCTGGTCGCATGCGATCGACGCCATTGCGCATCGGTGAGTCGTATACTCGTGAGCTCTTGACGAAACTCGCATTGATTTCTTCCGATAACGTTGCGTCTCTCGCTCTTGCAAGAACCTCGACCTTTGAATTTCTGCTTCCTGAGACGATGCAGATCGTTGAAGGTTCTGGGTTAGATCGCCGGAACGTGAGTTCTGCTCGTGGCATTGCCGAGCTCGCTAGATCCATGGCTGACTCTGAACTAGCAAGAATCTCGATCGAACCAAGTGTTACGATTCGAAATGTTACGAAGAAATCAACGAACCCGCTGCTCACTCGAAATGGCTGGACGTTCAGGCTCTCGAAGACTGGATTCACGAATCCTGCAGGCGGCTGTCTGGTAGCGGTGTTTGAATCTGGTGGTAGGTACATCGTCGCAGTAATTCTGGGCTCCAGGGACGTTCCTGCACGGTGGAGGGACCTTATAGAGCTACGGAAGCTGATCGATTCAGGATCGTTCGAAGGCGTGATCGTTAGAAAGCCTCGAACGAAGCGTTACAAGTCCTAAGATCGTTACACTTTACGGATGTACAAATACTAGGATCGTGATAGAATAGCTTCATTGTGTCAAGAAAGTTATTCATGCAAGCCAAAGTGACTTTGTCTGGCACCACGATCGCTGTGATTCGCGATTCGAACGGGACCAGCTCCTCGGTCGTGATCTTCAGGCCAAGTGCCGCGACTCGTAAAGTCGTTTCCGAGCACGAAGGCAACGACGTGGAACTGGCGATCGACGACCAGAACGGTTCGTTCACTCCTCGGAACCCGCAGCGAATCGTCGATTCCGTGTACGAAGCCGGAAGCAACACCCTGATCGTGACAACTGAGAACCAAGAATGATGAATTTCGTGATGACTCTGAACTTTCAAGAGCTGGAGAAATCGTTGATCACCGCGAGAATTCAAGAGCTGGCGGATCGTTCGCGCCGATCAGTTCTCGCCTTGTGCACAGCCACGAACCCAGATGCCACGCTCTCAGATCGCCTTGCCAGCACCCGAACGGCGCTCAATCAATGGCAGCCGGGTTCGGTTCGATACATCAACGTCGTTCAACAAGTACCTGAACTTGTAGCACTCCTGGAGACAGCATGAACTCAGCCCCGTTCTCTCAAGCCGCGATGTGGCCTGGCACAACCTGCCCCGCCGGCGAGGAATCAACCTTCGTCGATTTCATCGCTGAACAATTCAACGGCGCTCGCGCGCAGTTCATCGGCCTCTTTCTGACGAAGCCTGACATCGACGGCGATGGTTGCCCTGTCCCCGACACTGGCGGTCGCTCCGATCTCGTCTTTGCGATCCACGAAGACGACATGGGGAAGTTCGCTGTGCAGCGGCTGCAGTTCGGAATGCGCTGGGTCGATGACGTTCTGGCGAACGAAGTCGATCGTGGCGATGTTTCGATCTACGTTCGTGAAATTCACGACCTGAAAAGCTGGAACGAATCGACAACGGTCGAGGTCGACGAGTACCTCGAAGATGGTTCCGAAACCGGATGCGTTGGGGATTGAAATGATTCGGTACTTCATGTTCCTCTGGGTACGATCAATTTGTCAAATCTTGAATTCTGGTATTTGGGTGTACTTCGTTGTCGTTGCGTTCTCGATACTGGCACTCGGCATGATGCTCGGCAAGGTGTTCTGATGCTCGTCCCATTAACCGGCGCCGATCGCCCTTTGATTTTGGCGCACTACCTTCGCCTCTCGCCCGAAGATCGATACCTTCGATTCTTCAGTGTGCTCGGCGATCACGCAATCACAAAATTCGTCCAGAACATCATGGACCTCGAGGAAGGTGTCGCGTTCGGGATTCTCGAAGGCGGCGCTCTAGTCGGCATCGGGTACGTTGGAAAGCCAGCCGTCAAGGAAGACAGGATTGAAGCCGAAGCCGGGTTTTCGATCGATGCCGAAGCACGATCGCGCGGGCATGCTTCGATGCTGATGTCGGCGATCATCGGGTACTGCAAAGGTGCTGGCGTCGATACGCTGGTCATGTGTTGTCTTCGTGAAAACAAGACGATGCAGAAGATCGCTCAGAACTTCGGCTTGCGTGTTGTTCTCGACGCTGACGAGGCGTACGCCGATCTCACTTTCAAGGATCGCACATGACAACAATGTGGGAAATTCTGGTTCCGACTGTTCGTCGCGAAGGCGGGAAGCCGTACACGACTCGGTACCACAAAGTCTGGGACGCTCAAGTTCGAAAGATCACTGGTGGTCTGACCGTTCTGACACCCGCGAAAGGTCAGTGGGTCTCGAAAGAAGGCGAACTGCACGCTGAAAGAATGATCCCAGTTCGAATCGTTTGCACTCGCGAACAGATCGAAACGATCATCGACATCACGATCGGGTACTACGATCAACTCGCTGTGCTCGCGTACAAGATTTCAAGTGAAGTGATTCTGAAACACAAGGGAGATTCCGAATGAACGTTGAAACGCCTTCGTGGAAGACCACGATGAACTCGAGCTTGAGGCGTTGGGGCTGGATCGCCAAGGAAGCCGGGTACGAGTTCTTCACTTGGAACGGCTGGGTGTACTCGACTGGAACCAATCTTCGGTTTATGCTCGAAGAAGAACTGAAATGACTTTCAAGTTCCGAATGCCTGAATCGAGTAACACGTTCCCGATTTTGGAGTTCAATCAGCTGATTGAAGACCGTGTGAAGTTCTTCGATATCAGCCACAAGGATTTCGATCTCGAGAATATCGGACCATCAGATTGTGATCCCGATTGCCAGATATGCGATCAAGATCAAGAACAGTACCACTTCTTGAGTGTGATCGATCTTGAAGATGGACGAATCAAGAAGCTTTCGATTCCGTCAACCAATTTGAAAAGCATCCTTGCGCGGTATCAACTTCAGATGGAACGCGATCGATTTATCGTTTCGCAGAAGGCACAAGCTCGGCGATTTCGCCTGTCAAAAATGAGGTACAGAAAATGATCGATCGTCAATCAGTGATGGCGTACTCAACAATGGGTTCCGTGTTCAGCGCTCTCGCAGCTGGGTTCAGCTTCGACATCAACATAGTCGGCGTTGGCTCCGCGTTCATCATGATCTCGATCGCTTCTGTGATCATGTTGATAGTGGCGTACGCAGACAGACGTCGATCCTAAATTCAAGTTCGAGTCGACTATGTTCTTGGATACAATCAGAACATGGAACACGAATACCTCTGGACATCGATGCGCGGGTCGCACTGGATCCCATGTGTGTTCGTATGTTCCAATTCTATCGACGAAGCGACAATCAAGTACTTCGACGATTTTGTCGGTGGATGGGTCGAAGCTTCTGTTGAGAGCTGCCGCGTTCGCAAAATAAAACAATCAACCTAGGAACTTTCATGGAAATCTTCGGTCTCGGACTTTTGATGCTCGTGTTCATCGTGGCATTCTTGATCCTTCTTGTTGTCGGTGTCACGTTCGACAGGCTCGGAAAAACGAATGTGAAGTGGTGGGTGTTCAGCTTCGGCCTGCTCATTCTGGCTGTTCTGCAATGGCCGAACTGGACGTTCTTCGGTGACGCTGTGGTTCCGGCTGTGATGTCAGGTACAACCGTCGTCACTGCTGAAATGACTCGTGTTGTTCTTTGGGATTCGATCCTGAGTTCAGCGTTCTGGGCGCCGATCGGGTACTACTTGCTGGCTGGCCTCGTGTACTCGATTCTCGAGTTCTTCCTCGACATTCGACGATCAGCACGATTTTACGCGATCGAATGGAAGACACACCTGGGACGCGGTGAAGATGTACAGATCAAAGATGCCGATGGTCACGGTGTCGTCGAGAAGGAAGAAGGGCCGTTCAAGTCGCCAAAGTTGAAGACTCGTCGTCGCTTGAATTCGGAAGTGTACGACGCAGTCAAGATCGACGGTGCACATTCGAACTTGTTCAACGACGCAGCGAAGCTGACTGAATCGTTCATTTCGCATTACAGATTCAAAAATCGAATCGTTCAGATCGTCGGTGGCTCGGACAAGGTTTCAGTTGAACCGCGTGTAAACAAAGCTCAGTTGACGAGCCACATTACAGCTTGGACGCTCCTGTGGCCAGCGTACGCAATGTCTCTGATCCTTGGTGACTTGCTGGTCGAGATCTTCAACTTCATCTCTGATGTTCTTGTCAAGATCTCCGGTCAATTCGTGAAGCTCTCGTTCGCGAACGTCTTCAAGTTCTGATCAATTCGAATTCGTAAATACTGGGTGGCACGAAAGTGCCACCCATTCGGGGTGAAAATAGTTCATAAGGAGACTTCAAATGTACACAATACTTTCATTGACACCAACCGCTGATACGAACCGCGTTCTGAAGAACACATTCGGTTTGCTCGCTTTGATGCTTCTGCCAACTATCTTCGGCGCTTGGATCGGTCTTGTCGCTAATGTTCCGGCCTTGATCGCGAGTTCGCCGATCATCAGCTCGTTGATGTTCTTGATTGTGACGTTCGGTGTTCTGTTCGTGATCAATGCTCTTCGCGATTCGGCGGCAGCAGTCCCTGCAGCCCTTGTGTTCACGTTCCTGATGGGTATGTGGCTAAGCGCGATTCTGAGCGTTGCTCTTGGTCGAGAAAACGGGTTCGAATTGATCGCCACCTCAGCACTCGGCACTTCGGCTGTTGTCTTCGGCTGTTCGATGTACGCTATGCGAACGAAGCGCGACTTCTCGAAGATGGGTGGATTCCTGTTCGGCTCGTTGATCGCGTTGATCGTCGTCAGTCTTGCGAACGTGTTCTTTCAGCTTCCGCTTCTGTCGATCGTGATCTCGTTCGTTGCGATCGGGCTGTTCAGTCTGTTCATGGTGTTCGATGTTCAGCGTGTCGTTCAAGGTGGTGAAACGAACTATGTTCTCGCAGCGGTCTCGATCTTTCTGAACGTGTACAACATCTTCAGTTCGATCCTTCAGCTCTTGTTGATCTTCACGAACAGCGACGACTAAGACAGTGTTCCAAATCTACCGTAATCTTCATCAAGGCGAAAAGTTCTCGATTCGAGAACGCGGTAGAGTCATTGATCGTTTGACCGACTTCACTGCTGAGGGCATCACGTTCACAGTCAGTAAGTCTGGTCGAGATCGAGTGCTTCGAGAGCGTCGAAAGAACGTACACGCTTTCGTCGTATGTCAAAGCTGGTCGAAAGGGATTGTGAACCTTCTAGGACCCGTGCTGATGTACAATCCGTACCTTGCCGACACGTTCATGTGCGACGGTGTCCCCATTTCCAAGACCGACCGAGTGGCGTTCACCGGTGGTCGATGTTACTTGATCAATGCAGAATCCAATTCAAACGTTTGAGGCGAATACAAAAGGTCGCGACTTTGCAATCGGCGACATGCACGGTTGTTTTGACATCTTTTTGAACCTCCTCGAGAATTTGAAGTTCGATCCTCAAGTAGATCGAATGTTCTCGGTTGGCGACGTTGTTGATCGCGGTCCCGATTCTCGTGCCTGCCTTGAACTCACTCGCGAGTATTGGTTCCATAGCGTTCTTGCGAACCACGAGCAAATGATGCTTGAGGCGTTCTTAGGCGGGTACATGGGTCAGTACTGGCTTCGGAATGGCGGACAGTGGGGTTACGAAACACTTCAGAACTTTCACGATTCACATTCAAAGACTTGTAATCCGAAGGTCGAGATGACCGAAGATACGAAGAAGTTCCTTGAGCTTCTCGAACTCGTGAGTGAGCTCCCGTTCTTGATCACAGTGAACCTTACGAACGGAAAGAAGATTCACATCGTGCATGCCGAGCTTCCACCTGGCTGGGTGATCACAGATGAAATCCTTGCTGATCCTAAGCAGATTATGAACATGTCTCAGGTTCAAAGTTCTGATGGTGACTTCTTCGTTTGGGGCAGGCACAAGTACTATCCGTTCTGTTACTTGGAACTCTCGAACGCTTCGAAGAACGCCCGAATCGTCAAGAACATGTACCAGCATCTTCCTCAGAACAATTTCGGGCATGTTCTTTCCGGACATACGAAAGTCCAGCAAGCATTGACGATCCTTGGACAAACGAACCTTGACACAGCAGCGCACGAGTCGTACAAGAACGCTCACGGATCACGCGAGCGTAAGTGGGCAGGACTGACTTGTGTCGAATTGAACACCTGGAAATTCTATCGAGCTACGGACACCGAATTCTTTGAAGTCGACCCTGTGGTCATAAATACTGAAGATGCCGATTCAGGCGAACTCAAGGACCAATCATGACATTCAGCATTCACAAAGATGTTTCACTCGACGACAAGTTCTTGAAGGCTGTTGGAAAGGCTCAATCGGCCCTTGAAGCTCTCGTGACTTTGAACAAAGAGTTCGATCAAAATGGCCACAATCCTGTCGCATCGCAAGTGATGTCTCTTGGGCATCTGGCTGAAGACTTCGAGAAGCTCAAGAAGTCATTTCAAGCCTCTCGCTCGAAGTGAACATCACGATTGATTGCTCGCCAGAGCAGATGGATGTTATTGGCGATCACTTCCTTGAAGGGAAGCCGCTCGGGATGCAGCCTGACGAAAGGCACTGGATGTTAGCTCAAGCGCGAAAGAAGATGCCCGAATGCAAGATTATTTCCGCTGATCTAGATGTGATGAATGGGCATTGGATCCTAGAAGTTACAATTCTTCCTAAATAATAAGAACATCTTTGTTCGAATGTTGGATACAATACTATTATGGTACCGACAAAATCACCGAAGCGGGCGCGGAAGCTTATTGTTCCAATTCAAGTAAGGCCTCGGCACGAGAAGCTAAATGCTGCCCTAGTGGATTCAGGAGGCGGTTTAATGAAAAGTCTTAAAGATTTCAATCGTGCTCGCGAGAAAGCTGTGTCGCGAGAAATCATCAAAGACACAACGGAAGAAAATTCATGAAAACATCTATTGAACAAGTGCTTGAAGCAGATTGCAGCGTTCTGCTTCTTCGTGCCCTATTCCAACAGCAGGTAATCGCCTTCGGCGAAGATGGACTTGGTAAGTTCGGCAGAAATGATAGACCAAAGACGTTCTACGTTGAGGATCTTGATGTCGAAATCGTGTGTGATGAATACGGGGACGATGCTCAAGGCTTCGTTATGTTGAAGCTTCAAGGATACAATTCTTCAGATTGTGGGCATGTTGCAACCGACGCGAACATGTCGATCAGCATCAGGAAGCTTCTCGTCGATCAGCACATTGACCCGAACTGCTTGACGTGGGCTGAAGAATGTGTTCAAGGTAACTTGTATTGTACCCTCGAAATTGACGTTTCGTTGTTGCTTGAATGGGCTTGATCGTGTGGTTCATTAGATTGATCGAGTTCTTCGATGACTTATTCGACAAGGTAATCGAATACTTCTTCTGTAAGCACGATTGGGAATTCAAAGGGAAGATTCGCGAGCAAAGCCTTCGCGTTGGGTACGGTCACGATTCGCACATCTCCGAATGCACAAAGTGCGGGAAGTACATGACCGAGGTCCTTCCGTGAGCAAGACGATAAATACTTCTCAAACGAGGAGTACCGAATGAAAGTTTCAGAACTGTTTCAACCATGCTGCCCAGGAATCATCGAAGAAGCGATTCAATTTCCAGAGCTTCCGCTGACAGAAGCTCTGTACCAAGGAAAGACCGTTACGTTGAATTCGCCACAGCGCGGCGGGACTCGAAAGTTCTTTGTGTACGTCAAGAACGAGAAGGGGAACATCGTGAAGGTCTCATTCGGCGATCCGAACGCGACGATCAAGAACGACGACCCGAAGGCATCGGCAAGTTTCCGAGCACGGCACAAGTGTGCAGAAGCTAAAGACAAAACTAGTGCACGATATTGGTCGTGCAATGTCGGTCGATACGCAAAGCAACTTGGGCTATCGAGTAGCGCGCCTTGGTAGGGTAACTTTTTTGCAGTTCGAGAAGTGATAACGGTTCATTCCGTTTTCAGCTCCAATCTTTATGATCGACACTCTCCCGTTCATCGAGATAGGACAGCTTCGCACCTTTGATGAAGCTGTCGATCCTTCGGAATTGAAGTGGCATTGGGACGAGCAAGATCGTCTCGTTACGCCGACTCATGTCACTGATTGGATGTTCCAGTACGACAACAAGCTCCCGCAACCGATGCTGAACAATGTTCCGTTCTTCGTTCAAGCAGGTGTCTTTCATCGCTTGATCAAAGGCACTGGCGATCTTACACTGAAAGTTCTGAAATGTCAAACCCGTACCAAGACTTGATTCGCGAGATGCTTGCTGACGGCACGCCGCTGATCGACAATCCATTCCGGCTCGGGTCAGAACAATGGGGAGCGTTCGTCACCGAAGCTCGCGAAATGTACGATGGCGGCGAAATCGACGAGCTCGATGACGAGACGCTTCATCTTCTGGAAAGCATGGCCGGAGAGCTTGCTGAATACGGCGGCGAAGAAGTGATGCTCGAGGTGCCACAACAGAATCACGACAAGCCAGGCTGGTTCTTCGTGTACGTCTTCGACGGCGAATCGATCCTGAAGCTTGAGTTCGAAGGCGCTGTTACAGGTTCGTGAGGCGTTACATTTGATTCGCACCTGAATCAAGTATTCTGTGATAGAATACATTCATGAAGCTTTTCAACCGTCCGCAATACGAGTACCTCATCGGGTACTGCTACGGTGAAGATGCCGCTGATTATTACGCCCGCCTTGGGTACGAAGTGTACAGGAGCTGCTGATGAACTCTTACCTTGTTGGTGGCGCAGTTCGCGACACCCTCCTCGGTGCCGAAGTCAAGGACCGTGACTTCGTGGTGTTGCACTCGACGGCCGATGAACTTCTGTCGCTTGGGTACGAACAAGTCGGCATGGGTTTCCCAGTCTTCCTTCACCCCGAAACGCGCGAAGAGTACGCTTTGGCTCGGCGAGAGAAGAAGGTCGGTTCTGGGTACACTGGGTTCGAGTTCGAAACCGATGCCACTGTGACACTTCGCGAAGACCTGAGTCGTCGTGATCTGACGATCAACAGCATGGCGATGGATGCCAACGGTTACATCATCGACCCGTTCGGTGGCTTGAAAGATCTGAAGCAGAAAGTTCTGCGACACACATCGGACGCGTTCGCCGAAGACCCGCTTCGCGTCGTTCGTCTGGCACGGTTCTTCGCACGGTACGCGAACCTCGGCTTCAGCATCGCACCTGAGACGATGGATCTTGCTTCCCAAATGGTTGATCGTGGCGATCTAGACGAGCTTCCTGATGAGCGGTTCTGGCTCGAAGTGAACAAGGCGTTCAGCGACAAGAACCCAGCAATGTTCTTCGAGCTGTTGTTCGAGCTTGGTGCGCTGAACAAAGTCTCGTTCTTCAAGCGAATGTTCGGCGGGAATGTTGATGGTCGCCGTTTGAACGAGATGATGAAACTCGCTGCGGCCGCCGAAGTTGTGAACGAGCTCGAGCTTCGTACTGACATCTTCGCCGCTTGGGTCGCACCGGTCGATACAACCAATTGGTTCAATTCAGGTCGCGCTGGTCATCTGTTCGGAATGATACAAGAGTTCAATCGGATGTCAGGCCCAACGAACGCGCTCGAAGTTCTGAACTTGCTGACACACGCTCGAGCGTTCGGCGAAGGAAACCGCGCTCATGATTTTATCTGTGCGTTGGTCGTTTGGGAATCTGTTCATGGTGAGTTCACGTCACTCTCCGCCGAGACTTTGCTGGCTTGCTTGGCTGTTGCCAGATCGGTGAAGTCTGAGCCGTTCATGCATCTGCAAGGCAAGGACATCGGCGCTGCAATGGCTAAAGCGCGCAGCGAGAAAATTCAAGCTGTGCTGCAGTGATCGACGAAGCTGATCTTGTGTTCCGGCTTCGGAAGCGGGCTGAGGTTCGGCGCCGGATTCCGAAGCCGGAAGTCAGTTCAAGAAGGTGCTACAGATGTCTCGCCGATTTGCTTGATGAAGCCGCTGAAGAAATTCAGCGCTTACGAGACCAAATCAATTCATCAACCTAGTTTCAAGTGTACCACAGGACGAACCCTGTGGTACAATGTATCATCAACTGGAGACAAAATGTCACGTCAATCGAAGAATGCCAAGAACCTGGCTCGTGCGAAAACCATCACCGCGATGCACCTCAAGGGTGAAAAAGGCCCAGTCAGCACTGGCACAAGCCGCAAGAAGAAGGCGTGGTGGCAGCTTGGCGATTACAGCACGTTCGCCAAGGGTGGCAAGAAGGACAAGTCGGCTGGGGCATGAAGATTCGCTTTGGTCACTTCCTGATTCGAGTCGGCCATTGGCTGATCGGGTCAGTTGAAGTAGTGCGTGACGTGGCTAAGGCAGCCGCTCACGCTCGTTCGCATCCAACGGATTTACAAGACCGATGACCACTCCGAAGCGAGCACCGTTCAATGTGTTCTTGGACAGCGACGGTCCGATTGCCGATTTCAAGTCTTCGCTCGTGGCCTCGGGAATGCACACCGACGACTTCAAATACGTTCCTGGAGTGTACTTGTATTTGCCTGTGACGCGAGGCGCTCGCGTCACAATTGATTGGCTCAAAGAATTCGACGATCAAGATCTGCTTCGCGTCTGGGTTCTGACGAAGACACCAAGCGGCTCGCCGTACGCGTACACCGAAAAGGTTCTGTGGTACAAGCAGCACTTTCCGTGGCTCGAAGATCGCGTGATCCTGTCGCATGACAAATCGCTTCTCGGGACAGAGGACGACTTCTTGCTCGATGATCGACCGCACAAGGGGAATGCCTCGTTGTTCCGCGGAACGTTTGTTCTGTTCGAAGAAGATTCACCGTTAACATCATGGGCTGAGTTCAAGCGTCATGTTCAAACGCGTCTCGACCTGTACGCGAGATTGAAAGAAAATAGAACATCTCGTAAATAAAACACGGAGGTCCATGATGCTTGCTACCACAGTTCTCGTTGCTTCGATTGTTTCCACATGCTCGTGGGACAATCCTGGCGCGAACCCATATCGTGGATCTGTGCCTGAAGCGGTACAGCATTACACCCAGATCCCGAAGGCAACTCGTGACAAGCTTCAAGCTCGCATGGAGAGGCGGAAGTACGACGAAATCGCGACGATTCATGGCGATCGAATCAGCGGGAAACACGAGTACGAAGATCTTCGGTCGATGCACTTCGGGCAGAACAAGATCTGTACAACGGTCTCGCGCACGAAGTGGAAGTCAGACGCCATTGAACGTGGGCTTGTGTACTGCGAAGACGGGCATTGCTTGATCGTCCCGACAGTGTGCAACAACGTGAGCATCGTGACTCGTAAGACTCCGGCAGTTCCGCCAACCGAAAGTGGATCACCAGGCGGCCCAGGATTTGGAGGGTCTGTGCTACCGCTCGTGCCAATTGAACCGATCGCTCCGATTTCGTTCGTTGACTTTCCACCACCTGTGTTTCCACCACCAGTTCCTCCACAGCACATTCACCCGTTTCCGCTGTTCTGGGTTCCACCATTTTACCCTCCATTTCTTCCGACTCCACAGGCGCCACCAATTCCTGAACCGCCAATCTGGATCTTGATGGGCCTTGGAATTTTAGCAATTGTCAGTCGCAAGTTCTGGGATCGCAAGGAACGAAATCAATTAAATTGATTTTGTCTCTGAACGACGCTGGCTAAATGTGTCGAAAACCTAAAAAAATGATCAACACACTTCAACAAAAGTGTGTTATAATGAAATCATGGGAATGATCTTCATCACACAGAAATCCAAGAAGCCAGCCAACAAAAAGTCTGGCTGGCAAAAAGAAGCTCAAGCGTACGCCGAGTGGCAATCCAAGATTGCTTCGATGTCTAGCGGAATCAGTGGCGTTCGACAGAAGGCGACGTTGCCAAAGGCATCAAAGGTTGCTGAACCAAAGGTCGCGAACATCCTACCAGGAAGGTACGTTGTTGGATCTGGCACATTAGTCGTGCATCGTCCTGAAATCAAGTACCGCGATAGCCCCGAGCTTCTTGAACGTGAGCTCGCAGCTCGCGCGGTGAAGCACAACTCTGCGCCGGCTTTCAACAAAGGCGGCGACCAGTACGTGACCGAAGAAGCGCTTCAGCAACTCCTCTCAAGCAACAAAAGGCGATCATGAACCGTAGCATTCTTTTCATGGCTGTATCGGTGATGGTGATCGCTGCCATTGGCGCATTCCTCTTCGGTGTTCCATCTGGTCCGTACCTTGCCGGCTCGATGGTTCTTCTAGCGATGGCGGTCGCATCGTGAAGATCACTCGAAAGAGCATCATGTCAGGCATCGTGAGGACGCGTGAAATCAAAATCACAACCGAGCAGCTCGAACAGTTCAACAACGGGAGGCACATTCAGTGGCTCTGCCCGAATCTATCGACAGATGATCGAGAATTCCTGATGACGGGCATCATTCAGGAAGAATGGGACGAGACGTTCAAAGAAATTGAGTAACAAAGGATGAGTCTGACTTTGAAGGACATAGCTGTGAAGCTTCTGAAAGGCGAGCTCCCACCGATGGCGGAAGGCGAGCTCTCGACGATCCGTTTGCGTGAATGCGAACAATGCGTACACTTCAAGAAGTTCACGCGCCAATGCGATCTGTGCGGGTGCTGGCTCGACTTGAAGACGAAACTCCTCGAAGCTTCGTGCCCAATTGGAAAGTGGTGAATGCTGACAACAGCGCAGTGACCCACGTCTTATTGAAACAAGGAAATGAAATGACAACAGCATATTTTGCAGAAGTAGATAGCATCAAGGGTACGTTGTACCTCGGCGTGAAGTCGAAGCTCTCGACAGTTCCGTTCTTCTTTCGATCCGTTTCGCACTTGCTTCGAGGCCTCGGTGGAAGGCAGTACTTCGAAGACTCAGAACATTACGTGCCGTCCCGCGATGATCTGAAAACAGTTGTGGTTCGTGTCGAGAACATCGAGCGCGGCATTCGCTCTTCGACGGCTACAAGGTTCTCCGTGAATGATGTGAAGAACTTCCCGAAGACTGAGAGAGCAATCAAGATGCCTTCGAATGCGGTGTTCAAGATTCAGCTCGATGCTCAAGCCAAGTACAGGCAGCGATTCGTCGGCGCTGGAAAGTACGGTAAGACTTGGAACCGGCAAGGTGACGTTCGAAGCCACATCACTGCGAACATGCATCGCCTGAAGAATGCGTACTTCGGCGCTTCAGTGCTGACGATCATGATGAATCCAGATGGTGTGACAGTGAGCTCAGTCACGCAAACCCCGATCGTCGAATTCTATCGGAAATCACCGTTCGGGAACAAGTCGTACCTGAAGACATTCTGCGAGTCGATGACCGGCGCTATTCCAACATCACTGAGCCCGTACGCATGAGCCGCACTTCAATCGAAACTGTGACTGGTCAGTTTCTCGATTTCGCGAATCCGACGGCTAAGATGATCACCGTTGAAGCGATCGCTTGGGGTCTGTCGCGTCAACCTCGGTTCTGCGGTCAGACTGTGTCAGAGTTCCCGTACTCTGTCGCCCAGCATTCAGTACACGTGATGAACCTCATCGAAGCAGCTATGACGCCAGGTTCGCACACGAACTTCATGGTCCAACAGCTGCAGAATCCTGATCTTCACTCGTACCTAAGCACTCCGTCTCAGCTCAAAAAAGATCGGCGTCTGGCGACGCTCCTGGGTCTATTTCACGATGGATCTGAAGCCTTTCTTTGTGATATTCCAACGCCCGCGAAGCGACTTCCGGGGCTGATGGAAGCGTACGGAGCCGTCGAATCGAGGCTGATGCGAGCGATCCATGATTCAATCAAGGTCGATCAAGCTTCAATCACGCCTGAGATTCAAGCGATCGTTCATTGGGCAGATCAGTACGCCCTGTCAATCGAAGCTTTGCATCTAGTCCCATCGCGCGGCGCGAGTGATCAATGGGCGTTCTTGCTTGAGCCAGCGGCAATCGACGTTCTGATGTGGGGATGTCCAGTGAGTTCGTCGCGTGAAGCTTTCGAGTTGTTCATGATTGCGTATCAAACGTTCCCGTCGGATTCCGAATAAAATATAACATAAAAAGACCGCGTCGAATACAGCATTAGGTGCTGAATAAGGAAATGAAAAGGATCCGAAAGGATCCTTTCGGTCGTCAGATTTGCATAAATACTTGAATAATTCCTTTCGGAGCTTGAACATGAATCTCACTCGTCTAGCAGAACTTACAGCATCCCATCTCAAAGAAGCAGCCGCTGCACCCAAAGGATCGAAACGCAATCTCGTTTTGGACATGGAAGGTCTAGCTCGTGTTGTTGAAGAATGTTTCGACGATCTCTCAGAGAAGATTGGTCGCGACCCTTCGGCTGTCAAAGTTCGGTCAACACCTGACACTTTCGAGAAGTACACAGGTCTGACAAAGATCATTGTTAGCAACGACGCAGCTTTCAAGGCAACGAAGGACTTCCGTCGTGAGCTATCGATTCTCACCGAAGAGTACCTGAAGAAGGCTCGGAAACTCATGAGCGAAATCGAAGGTGATGTGCAGTTCCATGCTGAAGCAACTCCAAACAAAGTCATGGAAGATCTGATTTTTGAAGGCGTTTCAGATTATTCCGATTTATCGGAATTCACAGAAGAATTCTATGGCATGAAACAACAAATCGCAAAGTTCCAAGGCCAAATGAAGAATCCGCGCTGGATGAAGTACATGAAGGCCACGGATCGGAACTCCGGCATCGACAGCGCTGCGCCTGCTCGTGGTGCTCTAGCTGCGATTGTATCGCTTGATGCGAACTTCACAGAAATCGCCAATGAGCTCGACATGGTAGAGGCAGATTGATGCTTCTGAACGAAATCAAGATCCTTCAAGAACTTGATCGTGAAGGGTTCGTGGCGGGTGCGCTTGGCCGTGTTGGCGTGAATCTTCGTATTGACGGAGCCGACAAAGATGCAAAAGATGTTGATCCAAAATTGTTCCCTCTTCTTCAGCAGTTCATTACGAAGATGCATGGCACAAGTCCAACAGTTACTGAACTTCATGGTCTATTCGGCAATGATAAAGAAAGCATTCAGAAATTGAAAAGTGCTATTGGGAATGTGAAATCTGTTCTAAATAAGATGTCAAATACATTCGCGGTTCACTTGCGGAAGCCTGAATTTTTGCCAGTGGCTAAAGCTTCAACGATAAAACCTTCTATTGCTGATCAGACAGCTTGGATTAATGTTACAAATACAGAAGCTTTAAAGCTGCCAGCTAAAAACCCTTGGAAAAATGGACTTGATACAGCTACAGATGGAATCAATTCTGCTCTTGTATTTGAAGCAGTGAAGAAAGTTTCGACTGCTACACAATTTGCCGACAAATACGGCACGACATTATCAAATAAGCTTTCAGCTGTGCCACCTGCAACACCAGCTGGTGTTGCAGTGAATGCTGAAGTTTTCTTGATTTTGCTGAACATCATGAAAAATAATTGCAACGACATCATCGACAGGCTCTGATCGTTACACTTTTAATTCGTTACAAATAGGGCCGTAACGAAGACAAGATTCATGTTATAATGAATTATCGAATCGCGAAGGTTACCTAATGTACGGACCCGGGTTCGGCAACAGGTGAACACTCCGCGATCTTGCGACCCTTCAACTGAACTTGTTAAGCAAGAACATCACATTCTTCTTAGGACTTCAATGAGAGACGACTTCGCGAAGCTGCTGGTTGAACGTCCGCGTCACGGTCACGGACGAAGCTACGGCGAGCACCGGCACGACAAGAGCCACAAGGACACTGAGCTGTACTTTGGTGGTCGCGAGTCAATGAAGAAGCGGTACGACAGTTACGGCGACAGGAAGCAGTTCAACGAGAATCTGAACCCGTTGAAAGGTTGGCTTCGTTCGGTCATCGGGAAGCAGTGGGACAAGAGTTACTCGGAACTTCGTGAGAAGTTCGATGCTCGATCCACGATCAACCAACACATCCTCGAGCACCTCTGGCATTACGTTGAGACGCACGCGTTCATTGTCGATGGCAAGGTGATGTGCCACGTTCGGTTCATGTACAGATCAGAAGATCGAATCGTCCCGATCAAGCAAGGTCAAAAGGGCTACTACGTCTGCCCGAAGGACGGGACGCTGAAGGCATCGAATCGCGTGCCGCGAAAGGCGCAGAAGCGGGCTCATGAGATCGCTCAGGCTGAAGCAAAGGCAAAGGTCTTTCGCGCTCTGAACGCTCATCAGCATCTCCGCTTTGAGAACGGTGTTTGGTTCGTCTTCGAAGTGAAAGACGTTCCGTTGGCGACGATGGAGTTCCGAAAGCCGGCACATTACGGCACTGAGCCGCAGTTGTTCAGGCGCGGGTACAGCCCGACAGGCAAGATGGTTGATTGGGACTCGCTGACTTGGCTGGATCGTGAGCGGTACGGCACCATGAAGATCATCGGGACCGTGACTGACATCTTGTCCGGGGCCAAAATCTATCGGACCGCCAATCGCAACCAGACCACCATCTCTGAAGCTGGCCACGGGAAGTACTACTTCTCGAAGTTCACAGCATCGCACAAGATCCTGAAGGAAGCTGGTCTTGACGGAACCGCTGCTGCGAACGACGATCAGAAGCTCAGCCATCGCGAAGCTTCGAAATACAAAAAAGTCGTATAAAATGATCGGAACACACATCACCCTCACGCAATCAGCCGCCGTCAAGATTCGTGAAATCTTGATCGGGGAAGTTGATGGCACAATGCTCCGTGTCTTTGTTCAGGGCGGCGGGTGTTCTGGTTTTCAACAAGGCTTCACCCTTGACACCGCCGCCGCCGATGATGATTTCATCATTGAGTTCGTCGGATTCAACATCTTGCTTGATGCTATGAGCGCGCCGTACCTTGACGGCACAGAAATTGATTACAAGCAAGAATTAATGGGTTCTCATTTTACATTGAACAACCCGAACAGCACTGGGAAATGTGGATGTGGTTCAAGTTTCTCTGCATAAATACTTTTGAAAACAGGAGACTTATCATGATGGAAATTCTAAAGAAAGCTGGCCTCGCTACAGGGATCTCGACAGTCCTAGTTCTTGCTGTCACTTTCCTTCCGATCTACTATCAGTTCACAGATATGGGCAAGGTCAAGGCTGAGCTTGTAACCATCAAGGCCCAACTTGCTGAGCTGAAGGCAAAGTGAAGGTCTAGAACGGCAGGGCCGCCGGCTGGTTCAATCCTGCGGGCGATGCTGTTCAATTCATCGATGATCAAGGTTTGCGCCAGATATGATCGACTTCATTTTTGTTGTCGCTGGGAAGCGATACAATGTTCGTGCCTCGGACTTTCAGGCAGCGACTGGGTACATGAACAGTGTTCGGGACGGTTGGTGCCCTGATCTTCGGTGGGTATCGAATGGCGAGCTGAACACCTTCGTTCTTGGTCTCGAAGATTCTAAAATCTGAGGCCTGCTCAGATAAATAGATGATCTAACAAAGGTCATGTATGAAAGTGTCTGAACTGTTTGAAGGCATGTACGTCGTCAAGAACAAAGACGGCAAAGAGAAGCGATTCAAGACCGCTGAATCTCCGGAGGCAAAGGCTTGGAAAGAATCAAGCTCTCCGTCAAAAGTGCAGCTCACCGCGTACTCACAAGCTTGGTGGGAGAAGAAAGATGAGACAGCCACAAGCTCGTTGATTCTTCCATGGGACAAGATCGATTCTGACGATGTGTCCGAGCAGTTCGATAGGATCGCAAAAGAGCATGGCTTCGGCCGCATTGAAGATTGGTATGTACAGGGTAGGGGCGAAGTGAAAGTAGACGATGTTCACTCCGCAACGGTCAAGGTTCGCATGGTGTTTTCGTTCGGCAAGGAAGATGATCTTGGACTTGACATCAAAGGCGACGAGCGAGTCTCGGATTCGCAGTACGTGAAGCTTCGTCGCGATACGACGAATCCAAAAAAACTAGTGTTCGCCGGGTACACAAACTAAGGATTGTTTATGAAAGTCAGCGAACTCATTGATCTTCGTAAAAAGAAGATGGTGTGGAAGAGCACTGTCGCGGCGGGAAAGCAGCCAAGCACGAATCTCGGCCTTGTCGGGATCTCCATCGGGCAACAGCAAAGCACCGGTGATACATCAACAGTGAATGGCAAGAGCAACATTCGTGAAGCTCAAATGCAATCGATCCTCAAAAAAGGAATGAAGCCTGTTGGGACGATCGAAAAGGTCTTCGGCGATGATTGTGTTGATGCTTGCAGAATGCTTGGTTGCCGAGCTTCGGATCAAGCATACGAGCTCAAAGGCGAGGATTGGCAATCGAAGGGAGTTCTGAAATCGTTGAATGTGAATCCCGAAGATGGACTGCGAATGGTTCGAATGATCGGCGACCGCAAAGCGGTTTCGTACAACGGCCGAATCATCACTTCAAAAGAGCATTTCGATTCGCTGGTTGAAGCTGTCGGGTTCTGAATGAAGAATGAACCAGCTGAAGCTGAGGCGAAGTCATCGAAGTTGAAGACTGAGATTCGCGTTCCCGAGTTCATTCGAAAGGTTAAGCTGAGCACTCTGTCGAAGGCCAATGAGCTCAGCATCAGAGATGCCCTTGATGGTCGATCAAGCACAGATGTTCTGAACCGTCGCGACATCGAACAGCTCGCAGTTCTCGCGAACGTCAATCCTCGAACTTTGAGAGATCTTGCCGGTCTTTGATCGTTACAAGTCATCCTAGATTGTTACATCTTGAAGTGTGCAGGATCCCCAGGCTGTGTTATATTACTACTCTGGACGCGATGAACGACGAACTGCAAAGTTCTCCGGGAATCGCTAAATAGAACATCGTCGAAAGACAACGGAACAACATTAGGAACTATCGTGAACTTCATTCGGAACACTTTCAAAACAACGGAAATGCATTGGCAGCAACGCCAAGTCGTGACCGTGCGCTTTGAGAATAAGCGAATTGAAGATACGAAGTCCCAGGCAACTGGAGAGCAAGCAGCGTAAGCAGCAAGCTTTCAACATCCAAATGCCTGGGACCAAATCGAAAGATTTGGTCCCAGGTTCGTTTTAGGAACATAATTCATTGTCAAATTCAAAAATTGAAGGAGATGCTCAAGAGATTTGAGCCGCTCAACTAACAACGTGACATGGCACACTCGGTGACCGCAGGCACGATAACTCTGCAGTAAGGAGAGGGGTTCCGGAGGAGCAATCCAATGGACAACCACATGATGTATGTGGATGGTATATTTCGAATCCATTG
>Ga0163144_10006898_pt1 | contig 24995 bp, 1 predicted proteins | sample OliLak19BULKMAT1_FD_123175 | JGI IMG/M metagenome (GOLD analysis project Ga0163144, IMG submission 123175) | Freshwater microbial mat bacterial communities from Lake Vanda, McMurdo Dry Valleys, Antarctica - Oligotrophic Lake LV.19.BULKMAT1 | ecosystem: Environmental > Aquatic > Freshwater > Lake... | reverse complement strand
GCGCTCCTGGTCGAAACCAGCGACGAGTGGGAAACCGGAACCCTCTACCTCAACATGCAATCCTCAACCCAGCCCTCAGTTTAGATGCTCGACGAAATTACAGAAAAATTATTGCACGGCCGTTTGGCCCTCTGTCCTTGGGGCTTTCAGCCTTTAGCCGCCTGTCCCCTTTTGCTCCGGCAAGAAATCCCCTTTTGCTCCGTCGCCGACATCCGAACGCAATTCAATTGCTTTTTGCAGTCAAATATGCCACTGTTATTCTCTGTAAAAGACCTTTCCAATCCGCGAGAGAGTGTTTTGGGCATGTATTTTTTGCTACGTCCTTGAGTTGCGTTCAGAAGTATAAAAACGTTTTACTGACATTGTGTTCTGCCTTCGTCGTTTAATTCTTCCAGTTTCTTCACCTTCCAAATGAGACTCTCGATGCGCAGGGCAATCGGGGCACGCATGCTTGCGTCCTTCGTGGCCGTTTTAATCTGGATTGGCTGGGAAGGCCGGCTTGCAGCTCAGGCGCGGCAGGAGGTTTTGACCACGCTCAATCCGCTTCCGGATCAGGTAATCATTTCCGAAGTGCGCCCGGTGTCGACCGGGGTGGCAGGCGAGAATTTGACTCTGCAACTGCAGCTTGGTTTTGGCACGCATGAGGTGTTTGCACCGGGAACCATTTTCGACTCGTTTTCGATCACTCTTCAGACGATAGACTTTTCTCGGTCGTGGCTGCTGGCGACATTTGATGCCAGCGGCGTGGTGTGGGCACCGGTGACTCCGGGCACTGAACCGCTCAATGAATCCAGCGTTGCGCGGGCAGCTATCAATTATCCGAGCCTGCTTCCCGATTTTCGTTTCCTTCAGGCCTACGTGCTGGAGTTCACATTGCCAGATGCAGCGGCAGGCCAGCCGCTGAACCTCTACTTTGATCTCTACAACAATCAGAATGGAACGGCGTCGCAGGCGTGGTTCACGGATGTCGTGGTGGTGCCTGAACCGGGCGTCGCGACGTTGGGCATGGTGGGCGTGTTGATGCTGTGGTTGCTTCACCGTCGACGCAAACGCGTGAGTTCGAAGTCGGCTCTTTGTTTTTTTTTGATCGGGTCGGTGCTGTCTGGCGAAGCGGCGGTGCAGGAGGAGCGTGCCTTCGTTTTGAACAATGTGCCGGTAACGCTGGTGGACGCGACACCGAGCGCCGCAGTCTATTACACGTCGATGCGCCTGAACCGGGCGCTGAATGTCTGGAATGTGGAGGTGTCAATCAGCAACCGTTCGTCGGTGACGCTGGCCGGGCCGGTGGTGTTGTTGGTCGATGCGTTCAGCGGGACTTCGGGACCGCAGGGGGCTGACGGCATCGCGGGCGGCAACAAGGGTTTCTATAATCTCAGCGCGCAGTTTTCGGGCCGGGGACTTGCGTCGGGACAGAAGACTTCTCCGCGCACTTTGACTTTGGGCAGGAGTGGCAACGGATCGCCGGTGTTGACGACCAAGGTGTTTGTTCGCAAACCGCCGACACAGACGCCGCTGGGTCTTACGCGGACATTAAATGAAGCCGGCCAGCCGCTGCCTTCGGTGACGCTGCAAATTTCCGGGCCGTCGGGCTTGTTCAACAAAACCTCAGATCGCGACTCAGGTGTGTCTTCCTTTGGGCAGGACTCTGGCGCGCATACCGTGAAGTTTAGCCGCGACGGTTATCTCCCGGTCTGGCGTCAGCAAATGTTGGCTTCAAACGAGCCGGTGATTTTTCCGAACCCACGCCTGACGAAACGTTCCGAGAATGCTCTTAGCGTCACGCCGCTCGCTGGCGTGGTTTTGAGCAACTCCACCGGGACCATTCGAGTCGAGGTTCCAGCGGGCGCGCTCAGCCAGCGCGGAGTGCTGACGTTGACTCCGCTGACTGGTCAGACGTTGCCAGCTTTTCTTCCGTTGGGATGGAGTCCGCTGGGTGCGTTCTGGCTGGAGTCATCGAGCGGATTGCAGGCGCCCCTGCAGGCGGCAGTTCGTCCGCTGGGGCCGATTTCCAGAACCGAATCCGCTCTTTTGGTGCGATGGGATGAACCCACGTTGCGATGGCTGGTCGTGCAAAGCGTGCCCGGTAACGGAACCAATGCGGTGACGTTGAGCCTGCCTGAGATCGGTGCGTATGCGCTGGTCGTGGGCGACACGGGCGAATGGACTCCGCCGTCCGCGCAGGTGGGACAGGTAATGACGGGCGCTTCCGGAGTTTCGATTGATACGGGCGCGCTTACCGCGTCCGGCAGCGTGACGCCATCGGTCAGTCCGGCGAGCGTGGTTCCGGCGATGGTCACCGGCACGGCACAACTCGAGGTGCGTCACGCCACGCGGCGACTGCCCAGCGGTTACGTGCTGCGCGGCGAAGTGACGGAGACGTATCTGCTGTCCGACGGTTCGCTGCGCCTCACTCCACAATATGAACACTTCATCGTCGGCTACCAGCGTCCCGGCGATCAGGATCTTTTCACCGTTCACGCCAATTTTCCGATGCGGCCCGTGCTGCTGTTCGGCCCGGAACGACTCAACTCCGCCGAGGTAAAAGTGGACGTGCTGCCGGAGTCCGCGTTCGACGGTGAGGTGCTGGACACTGATGGCGGACAGGTGAGCAATGCCGGTGTGCGCGTGCTGGCGGGCACGGGGCGATTGACGGGGCCGAGCGCGGTGCAGTTGCGCCGGCTCGATGGCTCGGTGTTTACCAACGTGGTGTCGGGCAGCAACGCGGTCATCGCGGCGTTCGATCTCACGGTGGATCGTTCGACGTTGACCGGTTCGTTGAGCGCGCAGCTCAGTGGCGCGCCCACGAACGCGCTCTTCGTCCTGAGCCGCGTGCTGAGTGAGACTGGCTTTTACGGGTTGCAACCGATTGAACGTTTGCGCAGCGATGCTCAGGGCAACTTGTCCTCGCTGGAGCCGGCCACGGGCGGGCGGCTTCCCGGATTGTCCGGCTCCGGTCAGTTTGTCCTCGTGCAGGTGGGTCAAGCGCAGACGCTGGTGGAAGGCGTCGCCCGCAATGGCGCCGGCAACGTGCAGTCGAACATGCCGGTGAGTCTGGTCGGCTTGCCGTGGCTGACGTTGAGCGCAGCGGACGGCAAGTTTCAACTGGTGGGTCCGGCGGGCGAACGTCAGCTCAGCATCCGCGATCCGTTGAGCGGCGACACGGGCTTTGTCGCAGTCACGGTGGGCGCTCCGCAGTCGCCGGTGACGCAGGATCTGTCCACCGCGCCGAGCGGTCCGCGCGTCGCGAAGATTTCTCCGGCCAACCAGGCGACCAAGGTGCCGCGCGTCGGGAGCGTGGTGATCGAGTTCAACGAGGCGGTGAATCCCGCGAGCATCCTGGGCGCGATCCAACTGCTGCGCCCCGACAACAGCGCGGTGACTACGGCGGTGACATTGAATCTGGCGAACCGTATCGTGACGTTGAATCCCGCCACCGAACTGGAGGCGAACACGACGTATCGCGTGAAGCTGGCGGCGACCATCCGGGATACGACGGGCCTGCCGCTGGAGGGCGGCAACGAGTTCACCTTCACCACCGTGCCGGCGAGCACGCGCGTGAGCACGGCCCAGCTCATCGTCTATGAGCCGGGCGCGACCAATGTGCCGGCGGAAATTCTGAACGCCATTCCGGCCTACGAGCCGGGCAACGATCCATTCGCCATCGTCGTGCATGGCCAGCCGGGCGTGGCGGACCCGGAGGTGGCGGTGATTCTCGCGAATGAAAGCACCGGCGAAACGACGACGGTGCTGAGCAAGGTGGACGGCAGCTTCAGCAGCGTGATCAGCGGCACGGAGCAGGATTTCGTCAGTGCGACGTTCGTGAACCTGAACGGCACGCGGATCTACGTGTCGGTGAGCCGGCAGGAATTCGACAACGGCTTCGTCGGGCTTTATCCGCAGGGCGGCATCTTGGAGGCGCAGAGCGACGGCGGGCCGGTAAGAATCATCATTGAGCCGAACTCCATTCCGATCCGGACGAAGTTCAAGATGGAGCCGCTGGGCATGGCAAAGTTGCTGGCACAACTGGGCGGCGTGACGCCGACCAATGCGAAGATCGCCGGGAGCGGGATCAATCTGCGGATCGAAGGCACGCCGCCCACGCTGCCCATGCAGGTCCGGTTTCCGGTCAACCTGACGTCGTACGGTTATCCCACCAATGAAGCGCCCACCAACGCCGCCGCCGCCCTCGCCGTGGTGAGAAACACCCAGGACGTCACTTCGTTCGAGGTGATGGATCAACTGCTGTTCACGCCGCAGGCTCCGGGCGAACCGCTGTTGAGGGCGGCCAGCGGGAACAACGATCAGCTTGCGGCCGGGTTTTTGAACACGTCCGTCGGTCTCGTGATTCCGGCGCTCGGTCCCACAGTGGGCGCGATGGTGCAGATCGGGTTCAACCAGATTCTCGTTCCGATGCTCTTCGGGGCGCGCCCGGTGGTGATCAAGGGCAAGGTGGCCGCGCTGCCGATGGAGCTGGCCATCGGACTGGAGCGGGCCGGTGTGCTGAGCCAGTTCCTGAACGCGCAGACGGGCAACCAGTATGTTGACATTCCCTACCAGCTCGCGCAGCAGATGGGGCTGGGCAATCCGCTGCAGGTTTTCGGCGGGGCCGCGCAGCAGTTGCTCGGCGTCGGCGTGTTTGCCTTTGAGCAGCAGATGGTCGTCCTTTCCAAACCTTTGGCCGGAGCGTTTGTCAGCGTGCGGCTGAGCAGCAGCTCGTCGATCCGACCGATTCGCGGCCGCATTTTTCCCGGGATGGTTTACTCGACCAGCGGGGCGGACGGTTATTTTCTGGCGATGGCTCCGGCGGCGGGAGCGCAGTATCTCATCGACGCCACGCACCCGCTGTATGCGCAGGTGCTGGAGCAGCCGGTGAATCCGATCAGCATCATCCCCGGCATGGGCGGCGATCTGGGGCTGGCGGGGGCGGTGTACAAGAACTTCTATTTCTTTTACCCCAACGACACGGACACGCCGCCGAGCCTGAGCGTGGCGAACACGCCCATCCGTCCTGTGCCAGGCCAGCCATGCCTGGTGGTGGTGGATGCCACGCTGGCCACGGGGTCGCCGAAGATTGCCGTGAGCGTCAAATCCATCGGCACGAACAATCTGCTGACCGGCCAGTTGGTGGAGAACGCGCATTACACCCTCGACAACATCACGAACGTCACCCTCGGCAACAGCGCGCGCTGGACGGGCACGCTGACGGTGGACAAGCCCGTGCTGGCCATGCTGACCGTCATTGTGGACGGGCCGACGGGCGAGCAGGACGCCAAGCTGCCGTTTCCGATCGCCTTCACCGGGCCGGTGTTCACGCCGCCGAACATCGAGATTCCGGCTCCCGACACGAATGACGTGCATGGTCCGCTGGTGGTGGAGGCGCGTCCTTCGGAGAACGGGTTTCTCGGCGAGGACGGGGAGATCACGATCTATTTCAACAAGCCGATTGACGCCTTCGTCACCAACCACCTGTCCGGCGTCACGCTGAGCAGTGCGGGCAATTCGTCCGCAGTGGAGGTGAAGCCGCTGGTGGCCCTGGCCGGCCGGCAGCAGGTGCTGACGCTGCGCTATCTCGGATTGCAGAGCGGCGGCACCTATCGTCTGACCTTGTCCGGCCAGTCGATCCGCGATCTGGCGAACCAGCCGCTGGACCAGCGGCCGAGCACGACGGAGGCGGACAGTTATTCGATGACGTTCCGCACCGCGCCGGCGGCGGAGACCACCCTGCCGGCCGTGGTGAACGGACGTGGATCGGGGATCAGCGGCATGCGCCTCTACGTGCTCGACCAGACGCCGCAGGGCAGCTTCCTCAACACCTACGACATCAGCTCGCCGTTGAAGCCGTTCAGCATCGGACAGTTTCGGCTCAAGGGCACGGCCCGTGATTTGGTGGTCCTTCCCCGCTTCGGCTACCAGTTGAACGCTTCGGCGCCGGTGGAGACCAACGATCTGGTCGTGGTGGTGGGAGGGGATTTGGACGCACAGATCAACCAGGTCCAGGGAACGACCGTTTCCGTGGCCGGCCAGTACATCTATGTCATCAACATGGGCAACCCGGATTCTCCGCAGGTGCTCGCCTCGCCGACGGTCAGTTACCGTGTGGGCTCCGCCCTGACGGAACTGCGCTGGGCCCCGCCGAACCTCGTGTATCTGGAATTCGGCGCGGACATCCAGCTCCTCGGCTTCGTGAACCTGCAGGAGATGCTCTTCGGCTTCAATTCGCCGGCGTTCCGCCGCAACGGCTGGGGCGATGGACGCGATGGCGAGGACTTGAACGGCGACGGCGATTATGTGGACGCAGGGGAGAAGCTGCCCATCCCGCAATTCGCCCCGATTGAGTTCTACGGCAAGAAACAGAATCTCGTCATCCAGAACACCACGCAGAAGATTCTCGATTACTCGGTCTCGCCGGCGGGGAACATGGTGGGCGTGACGCTGCGCAACGGGATCATGCACGACAATGAGGGACGCCCGCGCGGAGCGGCCCTGCCGGCGATGTACCGCACGCTCGTCTTCAACGGGCTGCCGCTGGACATCTCCAATCCCCTGGCGGGCATGTTCAAGTTCGGGGCCGGCGCGTATCCCCGCTGGGTGTCGGTGTTCGATTCCGTGCAGCTGCTGATCGACGGCGCGCCGACGACCCGCGCGCTGGCGCTGGTGTCCCAGACGCCGAACACCAACGGCGTGCAGGCGCTGGCGGTGATCGACATCTCGCTGCCGCTTGCGCCCCGCCTGATCCAGGAGATCCCGTTGTCCGAGGAACTGCTCGGCGGCGTCATCGGAAACGTGACGCGCCGTTCGGACGGGCTGCTGGAGGTGGCAGGCGGCCAGAATATCGTCCTGCTCAATCCGCTTTATCTCGCGGTGCCGGCCCAGTCCGAAGGCCAGTTGTCACCGGCCGTCGTGGGCGTGGTGCAGCGGGCGGGCGGTCCGTTGCGCAACCTGGCCTCCACGGAGTACGGTCTGCATGTGGTGGCCGAAGGCGGACGCAACGCCGTGGTGTTGTCCGCACCTCAACTGCGGTTCGTAAACTTCCCCTCGACCACGGAGCTGGTGAACCCCCAGTTGCTCTGGCAGAAGGACGGCTCGGTCCTGAGCGCGCTTTTCCAGAGTCTCAGCCCGCTGGGCGCGCTGGCTCCGGCCAACGTCGTGTCCAATGCCACGCTGGCCTCCGACCTGACCCCGCCCAACCTCGCGCTGCATTATCATGTGCTGATGCTCGCGCCGGGCGGCGCGGGCGGCCCGCTCGGGCGCATCGAGCTGGGCTTGGAATCGTTGAACGCCTCCGGACGTCCGCTGGTCAACCTCGGGGTCAACTTCGCGCCGGTGCGCGCGGTAACGGATGAAACCCAGTCGGACATCGGGCAGACGCCGCGTCCGGGCTGCGGCGCGCCAATCCGCTCGCTGACGGCCTTCCGGGTCAGCAATGATCCGCACAGCGAGTATTATAACTGGTTCCTGTCCCGTCCGTTCGCCCTGATCACCGCGGCAGCGCCGGCGGACGAGCTTGCCCAGTGGAAGAGCTACGGCGGCGTGGACCGGGAAATCCTGTTCAGCGGCGCCGCGCTCCGGGCCTTCATCGATCCGAAGGAGAAGGATAACGCCGTCGTGGGGACGTTCGCGGGACAGATCGATCCACGAAAGCAGATGATTTTCCCGGTGGCCCAGGCCATCGCCGACACGGTGAACCGCAGCTACCTCACGGGCGACAATCCGCCGCCGAATGGTGGGCCAACCCCGATGGAGGATACCTACGGCACCATCCAGTCGCACAGCGGCGAGCTGCGGACCTCCGACGTGGACATCTCGCTGCCGAGCCCGCGCCTGCCGATCTCCATCACGCGGGCCATCGGCAATCAGGACAATTATGAAGGGCCGTTCGGCGTGGGCTGGGACTTCAACTACAACCAGCGGCTGACGGTGCTCGATCCGCTCACCTTCCCGCAGGGCCTGCAGATGCCGCTGCTCCTGCGCAGCACGGCGGCGGACAGCGAGATCGCCGGCAGTCAGGACGTGCTGTTCAACACCGGCCTGGGCTTTGTTTATCACTTTGTCTGGAAGGGCACGAACATGCCGCCGGAGTACGCCTCCGACCCGCTGGTGCAGGATCTGGATTACGCCCGGCGGGTCTCCGATTATTATCTGGCGCCGCACGGGCTGTTCGAGCTGCTGGTCAAGTCCATCGACGGCCGCTTTGAACGGCTCACCCCCGACGGCATGCGCTACCGCTATACCTCGGAGGGCCGGCTGGAGATGATCATCGACCGTTACCCGCGCAACCGGCAGGAGCTGCAGTATGACAACAATGGCTGGCTGCGGCGGATTGATGATCGCTCGGTGCCGGTGGAGCGCTATCTGGAGTTCGGCCATTACCGGCGCAAGTCGGCGGACAACGAATTCCGCGAGGGGCTCGACATGGACACGACGAATCCCTACCTCGAAGGGAAGATCTGCCGGCTGCGCGATTTCACCGGGCGGGACGTGCTCTTTGAATACGACGCGAACGGGTTTCTCATCACCCGGAAGGGCATCGAGGTCGGCGGCGAGAACGGCGGATTCACCGGCCGCAATCAGACGTTTTACTCGTACGCGGACTGCCGCCTGGTCGGCATTTCCGCCAAGGCCACCGGCACGCCGCTGGTCTCCGCCGTGGTCGCCTCCGGGAACGGCGGCAAGCCGGTCGCGCGGGCGGTGTCGGGCACCGTGGCGAACAATCAGCTTGAGATTCCGGTCAACAACTCCGCCGCCACCGTGGGCACTCAGACCAGTGGGATCACGCTGGGCGATGGCGCGAAGGTGCAGCGCAAGTTCGACGCAATGGGCAACCTGGCCTCCGAAACCGTCATCGTGCCGGGAGGAACGCCCGCCACGCACGAATACATCCACAACAAGGACGGCCTGCAGACGTTTGTGAAGTTTCCCGAGGGCAACGCCATCACCCGGGTCTATGACAGTCAGAACCCCATCTTCCGTTCGCGGGCCAATCTGCTGAGCATTACGGTGGACCCCGGTCCCCGGGGCGGGGAGGGCTACACGGAAACCTTCCATTACGATGAGCGCTACAACCTCCAGTCGGGCGATCAGGTAGATGCCAACGGATTCATCACGAAGATCGCCCTGACCTCCGACCGGCGCGACGTGCAGGCCGTCACGTATGGAGAGAATGGAGAGGAAGGCACGCGGACCGTGAGCTACAATTCGAGCGGGCAGCCGACGAGCACCGTGCAGATCAACGGGATAGAAAGTTCGGTGACCTACAATGCCGGCACCGGCTACGTAACCACCGAAAAAGCCGGCGACCTGACTTACACCTACATCTACGATGGCGGTGTGCCGTCGCGTCTCGGCCAGCCCAAATCGATCTCGCCCCCGGCCGCTGAGCCGACTCATTACGCCTACAACAACAACCTCCAGATGGTCGAGATGACGCGCGGCGGACTGGCGGCGCACACCGGCTACGATGAGCTCGGGCGTTCCATCTTCCAGCAGGAGGAGGTCGGCGCGGGAAAGAAGAAGACCGTCACCCGCGTTTATAACGAGAAGAGCTTCGTCACCCGCATCGTCACTTCCGATGTCGAGGTCAACGGGGTGGAGAGCTCGTTTGAAAACAACTTCGTCCCCGACAGCCGTTCCCGGATCAAGGAGGCCCGTATGCCCAACGGCGCGGTGAAAACCTTCACCTACGACGGGCGCGGCAACGTGACGCAGGTGAAGCTCGGCGATTACGTGGAGGAATACGGCTACGACCGGAACAACAACCGCATCAGCCTCAAGAAGGGCGGCGAAGTGGTGTTCACCACGGCCTATGACGGGCTGAACCGCGTCCTCCAGACCACCAGCCGCACCGGCAATGCCGAGTACGTGGCCGAGAACGACTATTATCGCGGCGGCCAGTTGCGTTCCGAAAAGGTGATTGATCCTGCCTACGGACTGCAACGCGACGTGACTTACGATGAGATTGACGCGCTCGGACGGCAGCGTTCCGTCACCCTGCACGGCAACCTCATCTCCCCCCGCCATCAATACACCCACGCCCCGCTCTCCAGCTCGGTCACCGGACCGCGCTTCAGTTCCACCACCACGTGGGACAAGGCCGGGAACCAGGCCGGTTACTCGGACCCGAACGTGACCGTGACCTTCGGCCGGGACGCCAACGGACGGATCGAAACGATCCAGAGCACGGAGCAGGGCGCGGCTTACTCGCAGTTCTTCGGCTACAACTCGATGGATCAACAGACCTCCATCGGGGATCTTCTCGGCACCAAGCTCGCTTACGAGCCGAGGGCCGACGGGTTGTATCAGAAGGTCATCAACGCCCGCGGCAACGCCATCACGATGGACCACAGCTCCCTCGGCGAAAAGCTGAAGCAGCGCCGTGCAGACGGCATGGAAATGGCCATGCGCCACAATGCGGAGCGTCAGGTCACTTACACGGGCGATGCTGGTGCGGGCTTCACCTTCGAATACGATTCGAGCCTGCGCCTGACGAAGCGCAGCCTGCGCAACGGGGCGCTGCTGACCTATAAAGATTTCGACGGCCGCAACCTGCCGGCGTCCCTCACCTTCCCGGGCGGTTCCTCGACGCAGACCTACGATCTGCTCGGCCGCCTCACGCAGCGGAGCCTCGCCTATCAGTCCACGACCTGGGAGGAAGGCATGACTTACGACGCGCTCAACCGCGTGCGCCGGCACACGTATCTGCAGAACGGCGGAGGGGGAGGCGTCGCGACCTACGATTACGATCCGGCCGGGCCGTTGACGGTGGTTCGCTGGGTCGAGGACGGGGCGGATTTCAGCATTCGTTACGGCTACTACCCGGATGGCGCCCGCAGTTCCGTCACGTATCCGTCGGGCGTGGTGATCAGCGAAACCCGCGACAACACCGGACGCCTGACGGGCCTCAGCGACGCGAACGGCAGCATCGTCAGCGCCACCGCGTGGAAGGGCAACAGCCAGCCGCGCGTGGTGCAGCTGGGGGCGACGATGGAGACCGTCCACGAGTACGACGTGCGGGGCCGCCTGACCGGCAGCCGGACCACGCGCAAGAGCGACGGCGCGGTGCTGGCGCATCTGCGTTATCAATATGACGCCGTCAACAACATTGAGGCCCGGCAGATGGTGCATCGCAGCGGCCGGGCGGACAGCTTCAGCTACGACACGGGCGAGCGGCTCAGCCGGGCCTTGATGGGCGCGCGCCCGCTGGCCACCGCCGGCTTCTCCGCGCCGCAATACAGCCGCAGCTACAACTACGATGCAGCGGGCCGGGACTTCCTGACCACGGTTAACACGACGAACTTCACGGCCAGCCTTCCGGCCTTCGCCACCACTTGGAGCGGGCACGATTCCTTCCTGCTGCCGACCTCGGTCGATGGCTATCCGCGCGGCCCCAGTGATCCGCTGGGCAACGTCGCGCAGGCGGCGCTTTGGGGGCGCGCGGCCTTCGCCTCCGCCCCAGTGGCGTCGGGCTCCACCCTGCAGCACGACGGGCTGGGCCGGCTGGTTTCAGTCACGCGTCAAGACGGGCTGGAAGTTCGCTTCCAGTATCAGCCCGGCGGCCTGCGGTTTTCCAAACAGGTCCGGCAGGGCGGAACGCTGGTGGCCCACACGGCCTTCGTCCATGACGGCGCGGGACGGTTGATCGAGGAATATGACGGACTGACGGCCGAGCCGGCCTTGATTGCGCGTTACTACTACGCAAGCGGTGATGCGCCAACGGCGGGGGACTTCATTGATCCCAACAGCGGTCAACTGGCGCGTTACTACTTCCTGCGCGACGTGAGCCAGTCGGTCGTCGCGGTGGCTGATGCAAGCGGCGACGTGGTCGAACGCACCTGGTATGATCCGCACGGCCAGCCGGTCATCGAACAAAGAGACGTGGCCGCGCCGCGTTTGAAGCAGGTGAGCGCCAACGCGGACGCGAGCGGGCTGTTGATCGCGCTGTCTGAATCGGTTTGGAAGCCGCTGGCTGATCCGGGCGCGGGCGGCGGCATTGTCCGTTACCCCGAGCCGGACTGGGCAGGCGTGGTGAAAGTCAGCGTGGGCACCACGAACCTGGCTGGAACTGTAAAGCTCCTGCCGTCGCTTCCGGGCTTCCCGCCGTATTCAGTCGTTGAATTCAAGCCGGACGGGGAACTGCCGGAAATTCCGTCGGCGCTGGAAGGCTGGTGGCCGGCGGACCAGAGCGTCATCGACGTGGCGGGCGGCAACAACGGTGCATTGGTCGGTGGAGCCACGAACGGTGCGGGCCTGATCAACCAGGCGTTCGTGCTGAACGGCACCAGCGCCTACGTAAGTGTGCCGGATAACGCGTCCCTGGATGTCGGGACGGCCGATTTCACAGTGGCGCTGTGGGCGAAATTCCAGAACATCGCCGGGCAGCAGGTGATCATTGAAAAGTGGGATCAAGCCGGGCCGTCCGGGTGGTCGCTGCTCAAGCTCGCGAACAACCGCCTTCGTCTTTCACTCGGCAGCGGCGCGGGCAGCGAGGTGCAGATTGATTCCGGCACGGTTCACTTCAGCACCACCGCCTGGGTGCAATATGCCGTCCGCCGCCAGGGCAGCCAGTTCACCGTCTTCACCAATGGCGTGGCCGTGGTCATGGGCAGTAGTCCGGCCAATCTCGACAACGCCAGCTCGCTCAAGTTCGGCAGCCGTTCGGGCAGCAGCTCGTTCCTGAACGGCGCGCTGGACGAGGTGACGCTCTTCAGCCGCGCGCTTAATGAACAGGAGATGACCGCCATCGCGGGCGGCGTGGCCGTGCCCGGCATCTTCACGGTCACCCTGAATGCCGGCACGCTGGCGGATGAATGGGGCAATTCCAACGAGACGGCCACGGTTTCCTTTGCGGCGAGCGACCAGCCCAGCGTGGTGTTCTACAGCGCATTCCCCGCGCCGCAGACGGCGCCGGTGCCGCTGGCGCGCAGCTCGGTCGGATCGCCGTTCCTTTTCCACGGCCAGTATCTCGACTACGAGACGGGCCTGGTCTATCTGCGCGCGCGGTATTACGACCCGTTCTCGGGGATGTTCCTGGAGCCGGACCCGCTGGGCTACGAGGACAGCGTCAATCACTTCGCCGGGATGGCGAACAATCCCGTCAGCCTTCGCGATCCCTCGGGCCTGCGCTCCGCCTTCGTTTCCATGGGGAATTATTTCCGGTTCCTCAAGCGCAACGATTACACGATGCACGAGATTCAACTGGTGCAGAAGATTCATTCCGAGCTGACCCATCAGGGTCTGGGCGACATCGAGATCGCGGCGCATGTCCGGGTCATGTCCCGCGATTTCAGCGCGGGCAGCCGCTGGGAGATAAGCATCCGCAAGACCGGTCACGCTGAGGCGCGCATGCAGCGCACGGAGGAGGGCTATCAGGGCAAGATCGAGGAGATCGTGGACAAGACCCAGAACAATGCGCTGGTAAAGCACAAGGGCCGGGAATACACGGGCGACCTCGATGGATTGTATCTGCTGCACAACGGCCAGCCGGCCACGCTGGAGCAGACCCAGTCATTCCAGGCGAAGATCAACGACGAGATGGCCCGGCTGTCCCCTGGTTATCGCGATCTGGCGGGGGCGGGCGGCCAGAAGTTCCACGGTGGGGACGAGACCCAGATGGCCTATCACCACGGCGTTTCCCTGAACCTGCCGCAGGAGTACGGCACGAAGAACAATTCGATGGAGGGCGTCACCCACATGGGCTGGAAGGTCTGGAACAACCTGGAGCGGAAAATGAAGAAGGGCACGGGCGAGGCCTTCGCCTTCAGCATGAGCAAGGACGGCAATGGGTTTGATCTCAATCCCAATGTGGACGTCAACCGCATGATCAGAAAGTACGAGAAGTTCTACAACCAAGAACTTTTCAACCCGGCCTCGACGAAGTACGACAAGGCGGGCAGCCAGCGGTACAATTCGCAGGTGGCCACCGACCGGGCCAACGGGGGCAACCAGCCGCTGCGCTGGTTCCCGCAGACCTTCTACGGCCACAATTACGGCGGAGGTGTTGAATGAAACGCTTCCTCTCCACCATGAACCACGATGCAGAAGGACGTATGACGGCAACATGGGAAAAGGTTCTCGGGTCGGCGGCGGTGATCGTCCTGCTCTGCCTCGGTGCCGCAGGTTTCACGTCGGCGCAAGCCCAGCCGCTCACCACGCTCACCTACCGCATCAACGGCACGGGTCTCCAAGTTTCGCCCTCGGTGGTCTCGGTGCCAAAGGGCATCGCGGGATCGGTGAGGGTCACGCTCACCGGCGGCGACGCGACTCTGGCGCTGGCCGAAGGCGCGTATGTCGAGGCGTTCCTGCGCGGGCCGGGCTTCCCGGAACCCAGGCGCATCGTTAGCCAGGTGAACCACCCGATGCTGTTCCCGCCGCTCAATCTGGTCGGTGATTATCAGCTCGATTCCATCCGGCTCGTGGACGCGGTGACCGGCGCGACGCGGATGGAAGGTTCGCCCGCGATTGTTCCGGTGCGGGTCTTCGATGAGATTCTCGTCTCGCGCGTGACGTCGCGTCCGCTGACCTACGAGGAGATTCAGGAGAAGGGCATCTTCATCGACGAATCGAACTTTCGCGTCGTGGAGTTCGAGGCCGCCTTCGTGCTCGATGGAAAGACGATTCCCATTTTGTTCCCGGTCGTCGCGCCGAAGTTCAGGGACTCCGTGGAGTTGATTCCCGCCGCCGAACTCGAGGAGAAGCTCGCGCAGGCCGCCGTGCTGAACCGCCAGATCGCCTCCACCACACAGCTCCCGCCGGAGTTCGAGGTGTCGCAGCTCAACATCGAGGTGCAGGGCATCAACTTCCAGGTCGTCGATCCGGGCGAGGATGAGCCGCTTGGTTTGAACATCCCGCCGATTCCCGCGCTGATGGTGATCCCCGGCAACATCGGGTTCCTCAACCAGTTTTTCAGCGTGATGATCTTCACCGAGAACGCCGCGCCGACGGGCTCGGGCCTCAGTGTTTACGACATCCACGCGACGTTAAAGCTGCCGCCGGGACCGGATCGTCTCGTCTCCACAAATTACGTGCAGCCCGGTGATGACCCGTTGCGTTTCGCGCGCATCGGTCCGGATAAAATCATCCAGCCGGTCCAGTCCATCGTGATGGTCGGGCGCGATGGCGAACTCGGAACTTCCGATGACAATCCGCGTCTCCAGCCCGGCCAGTCCGGCCAGGCGGAGTTTCTCGTCGAGGGATTGCAGGAAGGTTTGCATGTCATGGATCTCGATCTTGAAGCGACGATGGACGGCCTGGCGGCGGGACCGGTCCGCGTGAAGGGCAAGGCGGCGGGCTCGGTGCTCGTGCGCAATCCACGTTTCTCGATGGCGTTCTCGCATCCGCGCACGGTGCGCGTGGGCGAGCCTTATGACGCGAGCGTGACGCTGCTGAACACCGGCATCACGCCGGCAAACCTCGTGCAGATTTCGCTGAACAAGAATTCCATCAGCGGTGCGCGGCTGGAGAACGAGGATCAGCAGACGGTCGAGCTCGGCACACTGATGCCCGGCGAATCGAAGACGGCGACGTTCCGGATGCGCTCGCTGCGCAACGGCGCGGTGAGCTTCTCGAACCTGACCACGAGCGACGACAGCGTGGTCGGACGTTTCCGCCTGAGCATGGGCGTAGATGAACGCGGCGTGGCGCTCTCGCCGGACACTCTGGCCATGCCGGATCAGGTGAACTCGCTGCCGTCCGCGCTGCTCTTCGCGGCGAACCGCGTGCTGGGCCAGGCTCTGAGCATTGCGACGGCGGGACAGGTTCCGCCCGGCGTGACGCGGGTGGGCAAGTCGATCATCTCGCGGCGCGTGCTCGATCTCGCCGAGGCCGGCCAGCGTTTGAACTACGGTGATCCGCCGAAGCGCGTTTACGCCGACCTGCTCCGCGACTGGCAGGGTGGTCGTGAGGCCAGCGCCGGTTTCGATCAGATTCTGCGCGAGACGGAGGCCGGACGCGAATGGCGCGCGGCGTTGTTCGCGGCCATGGAGGCTGCGGATGGGATCGATGCCACCGCGCGCGTCGCAGATCGCGCGGCGGACTACGCGGGGCTGGGCCAGGAGTTCGCCGTGGGCGGTGCGAACACCGGGCAGTTGCACGCCGAGTTCGGCGATGGAAAAGCCGGTGCGACCTTGGAGCGCAGCACGCAGCCTTATGCGCTGATTTACGGCGGCACGAATGGCGTGTGGGCGAACACGCTGATGCACAGCAACGCGGTGTTCATCTGGAATTTCAGCAACGCCCCGCCCTCGGCCGAGATTGCAGCATTGCTCGTCTCGACCAACGGCACGGCGCGCCAGTTGCGCTGGACGATTGCGAATCCACCGGCCGATGCGACTTACTCATTCGCGCTGAATGATCCGAGCGGATTGCTGCGCGTTGATTTGCTTTCCGACGGAACCGTTGACTCGACCGCCGCTCCTGTTGCGACCGTCGTCCACGAGCTGCCGCCGCAGGTGGTGGCGGTGGAGCAGGATCTTTTTGTGGTTGCCGGACGTCCGTCGAATCCGTGCATCGGGCCGGCGTACCGCAATTACGGCCAGATCGTGGCGATCGTTTTCTCGAAGCCCATGACGCAGGATCTCGCGGGCGATCCCAGCTCGTACGGCGTCGATGGTGACAACGGCGCGAACTCCGTGAGCGTGCAGCCGGGTGGACGCGTGGCGTATTTGAATCTGCGCAAGGGCATCAGCGCGATCCGCCCACGCAACCTCACGCTGGCGGGCGTGACCGATGTGCGCGGCAATGTTCTCGCAGCCGCAGGACTGCCGATCCGCTGCGTGGAGCCAGGCACCACGGACGTGCCGTTCACCGGCGGCGTGGCCATCCGGGGCCGCGCGCTCAAGGGCGATGGTGCGCCGGCGCCGGGCATTCCCGTGACGCTGACGATGTATGATCAGGTGTGGGGGCCCTATTCCTGTGAAGCGTGGGTTCGGCGCGTGAGCCAGGTCTTCACCGATTCCGGCGGCAACTTCGATTTCGATTTCGTGCTGGCCGGCGTGCCGTATTCCATCTCCGCGACAGACACCAGCGGCCTGACCGGCGACGCGTTGTCGCTCATTGCGCAGAACACGGTGGAGGGAAAGATCGAGCGCGAGAAGATTCTCCAGCTAGCGACCGGCGCGAGCACGCGAGACACGCTGCTCGGACTGCTGTCGGCGGGATCGATTCCCGAAGCCATCGCCAAGGTGGAAGGTCTGGACCGCGCTCTCGTGCGGGACAGCGTGGCGATTGGTTCGCCGCGTGAAGGCCAAACCGTACCGGTTGCGCTGCGCTTCCGCGGACGCGCAACCGTGGTCGGCCAGGTGGTCGCGGCGGACGGCATCACGCCGATGCCGCGCGCGGCGGTGAACCTGTTCCCGGATTCCGGATCGCGCGAACTGGGACGCGGCATCTTTGCGGACGGCAATGGGCGGTTCGCGTTCTACGGCGTGCCGCTGGGCGTTTACACCATCGAGGCGCAGACTTCAGACCGGCGCAGTCGCATCGTGGCGGGCCTGCTCGACACGCCTGGACAGGTCGCCAACATCGTCGTGGCGCTGCCGGACACGGAGACGCCGGTGGGCGGTCTGCGCGGCACGGTGTTCGAGGCGGACAACCTCACTCCACACGGCGGGGCGCGCGTCTTCATCGGCCAGATGGGGGGGGGTCAGATCAACAACGTCGTGCGCATCGTCGATGCCGACGCCGACGGCAACTGGCATGCGGACGGCCTGTCGGTGCGCAATTACGACGTGGTGGCGATTTCCTTCGATGGCAAGCGCAAGGGCGTGCGGCTTAACTTCGGGGTGGTGGAGGGCGCGTCGTCCGTCGTCAACATCACGATGGAATCGACCACGCGGCTGTTCGGGCGCGTGCAGTTCGACGACGGCCGTCCCGCGACGAACGCCTTGGTGGCGGGTGGGCTGACTTTGGTGCGGACGGATGCGAACGGAAACTTCGCGCTCGAAGGCGTGCCGGTGGGCAGCCGCGTGATCAGCGCGGGTCTGGAACGCAATCCGGCGGCGGGCATCGATTTCCCGCGCCTGGGTTCGTCCAGTGTGAATGTCATCGCGGGCGCAGAGAACTACGTCGTGGTGAAGCTGCGGCCGGCCGGAAAGATTTTCGGCCGCGTGACGGATCTCAACGGCCGGGGCATCGGCGGCATCCGTGTCGCGATTCCGGTCGATGGCGGCTTTTACTGGACCGACGCGGACGGCAACGGCAACTACGTCTTCGAGAATCTCGGCCTGGGCAGCTACACGCTGAGCGCGCCGGCGAACGCCACTTCGCCGCAGTTGAACCTCAGCAAGCTGAACGAGCAGATCCGGTCGGGCAACGAGGACGAAATTCTCGCGGCGTTTGAGGAGGCCATCCGGGTCTTCATCGGCGCGGACGATCCGCTGATCACCGGTGAGCAGAACAATTTCCGGCCCGTCACCTGGGGTTTCACGAGCTCACGTCTCCAATTTGACGGACAGACGGTGGAGGCGAACATTCGCATGCTGCGCGAGGGCACGGTAGCGGGAAGGGTGCTGAATCATCAGGGAGTGCCCATCGGTGCGCGCGTGCGCTTGAATGGCCTCGGCCCGGACAAGGCCGGCGCACCGAAGATCACCATTCGCGGCGAGCGCGATTCCGATCCGGCCACCGGCCTCTTCATCTTCCCGCGCCAGTTGCTGGCCGGCCCGTGGTCGATTCAGGCGGCGTCCCCGTTTTATCCCACCGTGATTCAGGTGAACGGGTTCACGACGGACATTGACCCGAACGTGACGAACGTCGTGCTCCAGTTCCCGCCGATTCAGGATTTCAACGGGCGGCTCGTGGGCCAGGTGTTCAATCCCAATGGCACGCTGGCCGGCGATGGCGTGCGGGTGAAGATCAGCTTCTCGGACGACTACGAAATCCAGACGGACGAGTTCGGATACTTCGACACGCAGATTGCCATTCCCGCCGGCGGCTACCGCATCGAGGCGATTGATGACGCGTCCGGGCTGCGCGGCGAAGCCTACGTCCGCGTGACGGCGGGCATCACCAACCAGGCGACGGTGCAACTGCTCTCGAAGGATTCGGCGGTGGAGGTGAATGTCGTTCGCGGTAACGGCCTGCCGGCGGCGGGCGCGCGCGTTGATTTGGAGCACGGCACCTATCCGCGCGAATCGAAGGTGACGTTGTTCGCCGATCCGAAAGGGCGCGTGATCTTCACCGGTCTGTGGGAAGGACGCTACGCGGTGCGCGCGGAGTACACGGAAGGTTCTACCAAGGTTTCCGCGCGTGGCGGCACAACTGTCGCGGCGTATCAGACGAACTCGGTCGCGCTGCGCCTCGGCGGCACGGGAAATATCGCCGGACGATTTGTGAAGCTGGACCAGACGACGCCGGTGCACGGCGCGCAGGTGTCGATTGGCAACCTCGGCTTCGCGAGCACCGATGCCGACGGGCGCTTCCGCTTCGAGGGCGTTCCGCTGGGCACCTATCAGTTGACGACTTCCGATCCGGTGACCGGCGCGTTCGCTCGCGGCGTGGCCACGGTTACAGTCGCGGATCAAACCGTGGACGTACTGCTGATCGAGGGAGCGCGCGGCGAGATCAACGGCTTCGTGATCGACAGCTACGGCCAGGAATATGCGCCGGGCGCGACGGTGCGCGTGAAATACTCGGATGGTCTCACGCCTTCGCGCACGGTGACGACCGGGCCGGACGGACGTTTCAACTTCCCTGGATCGCCAGTCGGGAACTTCACGCTGCACGCAAATGATCGCCTGGTAGCGGAGGGCGGTCGCGCCACCTCTGGCAGCGCGGCGGGGAGCTTGAACGCGAGCTTGCTCACCATTTCGATCAACATCCCGCTGCAACCGCTGGGCACGCTGCCGGTGAACGTGGTGCGCGCGGACGGCGTGACGCCCGCCTCGAATGTCACGGTGCGTCTGGGGTCGCGTCAGCTCGATACCGATGAAACTGGCTCGGTTCGTTTTGAGAGTCTTGGTCTCGGAAACTACACCATCACCGCGATCTCGCGGACCGGCGGTGAACTACGAAACGGAGCGCGCGTCAATGCGCCGGTTGCCCAGGTGGGCACGAACCAGACGGTGACGATCCGACTGCCCGGCGTGGGCGTGGTGCGCGGTGCGGTGGTGGCGAGCGACGGCGTGACGCCGGTGTCCGGGGCGGAAGTCATCATCACGTTCCAGGCCCCGGTGTTCTCTGGACAGACGGTGACGGCGGTCAGCGGAGCGGGCGGGCGCTTTGAATTTACGGATGTTCCGGCCGGCGACTATCGCGTGACAGCGTCCAGTGTTTCGCTGGCGGCCTCGTTGGCAGGCAGCATCAGCACGAGCGGCGAAGTGGACGAGGTGACGCTGCGCCTGGGTGACAGTGGAATCGTCGCGGGACAGTTGATGCGTGCGGACAGGGTCACGCCGGTCGAAGGGATCGACGTGCTCCTGCTCTACGCGTCGCAAAGCTTAAATCCGGGCCGCGCTTTTGTGCGTTCAGGTGTGGATGGCTCGTTCCAGTTTTCCAACATCCCCGTGGGCAGCTTTGATCTGGAGGCGGTGGCTCCGGCGTTTGGCGGACTGATCAAGCGCAGCGGCGTGCTGACCAGCAACGGCCAGCGTGTGGACCTTGGCGCGCTGGCGTTCGACGAGGAGTTTCCTCGCGTTCTCTCGGTCTTGCCGGCGGACACGACGGTGGAAGTGCCGATTGTGGCTCAGGTGCGGCTGGAGTTCAGCGAGGCATTGGCCGCGAGTTCCATTACGACGAATGGCGTGTTCATCCGCTCCGTGCTCAACGGCGTGCGTGTCGCGGCGACGTTGCAGTTGCTGGAGACAAACGGCGTGGCTCGGGTGGTGAACATCCGCCCGACCTTGCCGCTGATCAGCGAACGTGTTTACGAAGTCGTGGTGATCGCCGGGGATCTGGTGAATGGCACGGGCGGCGTGATCGGTTCGGGTCCGCGCGATCTCGTGGGCCGCAGTCTGACGGTTCCTTTTGTCTCGCGCTTCCGCACGGCGGACAATGATCCGCCGGTCCTGCTGTCGATCTTCCCGAGCAACAGCGCGGTGCAGATTGATCCGCGTTCTGTGCCGCGCCTGTCATTCAATGAATCGCTGCGCCCGGCGGGCTTCAGCGTGAGCTTGAGCGGGCCGGGCGGTCTGGTGACGGGCACGGCGTCGGTCGGCGTGGATGGCCGGGTGTTGAGCTTCGTTCCTGCGGATCTGCTCCAGGCCAATGCGACCTACACGCTCACCGTCAGCAACGTGCTCGACCTCGCGGGCAACCATGCGGCGGGCGAACCGTTCCGATCCACTTTCAAAACGCTTGATACGGTCGGGCCGCGCATCGTGGCGCTCGGCGTTGCGGATGGGCGACCGCTGGCGGCGGGGGCGAAGGTTCCGATTGAAGCGACGCTGGAGCGGGCGGAGCCGGGTGCGGTCGTACGTTACACACAGGATTTCCAACCGATAGGGTCGAGCAGCATTCCGCCGTTCCGCCGCGAAGTGACCTTGCCGGCGTCCGGCAGCACGACGATTCGCGCCATCGCGACAGATCAATATGGCAACGACGGGCCGCTCGCTGAATACGTGATCACGGTGCAGCCGAACCAGCCTCCGACCATTGCCTTCACGCGCGTGACTCCGCTGACGGGCCCGGTCCCGAGCGGGACGTTTGTCTCGGTGGATGTGACGGCGAACGATGATTCGGGCATCGCGGAACTGAAGGCGGTGGTCACGGGACTGGGCGCGGGCGGCGTGGTGACGACGAACGGCCGCACGCTGCGCCTTCAAGGCGTGGTCGCGGCCGCAGCGGGACCGGGTTCGCAAATCCAGATTTTCGCGGAGGCAACAGACGACGTGGGGCAGGGCAGCGGCCAGCAGGTGTTCACGTTGGCCGTCAGCGACGGCACCAGGCCTTCCGTGTTGGTCAATGCGCCGTCGGAAGGAACACTCATCGTGCCGGGTGCAACGGTTCCGGTGGCGCTGTCGTTGACGGACAATTTTGGAGTCAGCGAGGTGACGCTGACGGTGTCTGGCGTGTTTTCGAATCAAGTGCAACGAGCTCTCAGTCCGGCGGTCAGCAATGGCGTGACGGTTCTCGGTCTCGTTGTTCCTGCGGGAACGCCTGCGGATGGCGGTGCGGTGTTGCTCTCTGTTTCAGTGCGCGATGCGGCGGGTAACGTCTCGACCTCGGTGACCCGCTCCTTGCGCATGAACGATGGCACACCGCCGGGCCTTATCTCGGTTTCCCCGGTGAATGGTGCGACTGGAGTTGATCCGCTGGTGACAATCCGCCTCGACTTCAGCGAGGCGCTGGATTCGAACAGCGTGGTGGCGGCGAATTTCAGGCTCGAACCGGAAGCGGGTGGTGAGTCTGTGCCACTGAATATCCGCTTTGAGAACGATGGAAAACGGGTTGTGCTGACGGTGGCGGAACCGCTGGCGCTCGACGCGATGTTCCGGCTCACGGTTGGAAACGGAATCACTGACGTGGCGGGAAATCCTTTGGGTGTTCCGTTCACCTCGACCTTCCAGACCGGTGATTTTCGCATCGTGCAGCCCGTGCCTGATCGCAAGGTGGTGGAAGGCGTAACGGTTGTTTTGGAAGCGAGCAGCCCGACGACCGCTTACGATACGGTTCGATTTCTTGCCAACGGAATCGAGTTTGCCCGTGACATCGCAGCGCCGTTCCTCACGAACTACTTCGTCCCGACGATCGCTTCGCTCGGGACGAACCGCGTGGAGCTGATTGCGCAGGCGGTCTCCACAAACGCAGGCGCGTTACCCCAAGAGCTTGTTGTGTTGGCGCAGGCGAGTGTGACCATCGAGGTGTTTGCGGGAGCGGCGGACACGGACGGCGATGGGGTCAGCAACGCCGACGAAATCTCGCGGGGCACCGATCCGTTCACTCCAAATCGGCCGCCACAACTGCAGGCGCCCGCATTGATCGAAGTCGTTCAGTTTGCCCAGACCAACTTCTCGGTCAGCGCCACCGACGCGGATGGAAATCTGCGCCGCTTGAAACTCCGCGAAGCCTTGACTGACGACAACATCCGGCTGTTTGACGGGCTTTCGTTCACCGAGAGCAACGGCATCGATATTATTTCCGGATCGGATCTCGCCGCCATGAACGGCACGGTCGGCATCGTCAGCGGCTTCACCAATGACGTGCAGTTCCTCGTCGTCGCCGAGGATGGCGACAAGTTGGCGGCGGTGAAAACGGTCATCGTCCGCACATTGCAGGATCTCGACCGCGACGGCATTCCCGACCGTGACGACCCCGACACCGATGGGGACGGGTTGACGAACACACAGGAACTGGCGTTGGGGACGGATCCCAACAACCCGGACACCGATGGCGACGGCATTCGAGACAATGTCGAGGTGTCGGGATCAAACGGGTTCGTGACCAATCCACTTTTGGCGGACAGCGATGGTGACGGCATTTCTGACGGTTTCGAGATTGCATTGGGCTTGAATCCAGCCAGCGCCGCGGACGGTACGAACACCGTCGTGATCGACCGCCGCACGGTGGCGTTCAGCGGTTTCGCCCGCTTGGACACGCTGGTGCTGACCAACGGTGCGGTGCTGACCCAGTTGCCGACCGGATTGGAAGTGGGCATCAACGAGCGCCACGGTTTGCAACTCGTGGCCAGCAATCTGATCATCGACGCCACCAGCCGCATCGACGTGAGCGGCCGGGGCTATCAGGGCGGACTGACCGGAGCCAACCAGGGAACTTCAAACGGCCGGACCTTGGGCAACACGGCAGGGGGCGGCAGTACTCGGCGAAATGGCGGCAGCTACGGCGGCCTGGGAGGAGTAGGCAACACCGAGCAAACAGTAAATAGCGTTTACGGATCGTTCTCCGACCCGAATGAAGTGGGCAGCGGAGGCGGGTCGGATTATGGAGGTACCCAGTCAGGGGGCAACGGCGGCGGGCTGATCCGCATCACCGCTGGGAGCATCGCGCTGGAAGGGCAGATTCTCGCCAATGGCGGAGATGCGATCTACACCGGCGGCGGCGGCAGCGGCGGTGGCATTAAAATCACGACAGGCACTCTGGCTGGAAACGGGGTTATTCGTGCCAACGGCGGCAGTACGGAAACCTCCTACGCCGGAGCCGGCGGCGGCGGGCGTGTGGCGATCCTTGTCGGTAGCGCTTCGAGCGTGGTCCTGGGCAACGTCCAGGTCCTTGGCGGAACTCGGGGACTGCGCCCGGGCACGCCCGGCACTTTCTATCTCAAGCAGGGTTCGCAGCCGGATCAATTGATCTTTGATGCGGGGTTGACCAACAACCTGGCTGTAGCCACGCCCCTGAATTCGCTGGCGGGCGGCACCAACACGGCGATCAGTGCTCACGCCCTTGCCGATCGGGAAGCTTCGTTTATCCCGGGCTCGCTCATCGGTCTTCAGTTGCGGCTCGGGACGAACTCGAATCAACGCTTCCGCATCGTGGGCAACAATCAGGCGTATATCTTCACCGATCCGGCGGATGGCCAGCTTACCGGAGTTTCCCACCAAGGTGACACCTACCGGACGGAGCTTTCGATTGGCCGGCTGATTGTACGCAACGGTGCCACGGTTGATATGGCGGACGGCGCGAATGACCGCCCGGATCGTCGCGGCCAGCTTGTGGCCGGCGATGTGGACATCCTCTCAAACGCGCGGCTCGCCCAGCCTTTGGGAAATATCACGTCCGCATTTGGTTTGGACCTCACGATTACCAATATGCTTTCCGTGGACGCCACCAGCCGGATCGACGTGAGCGGGCGCGGTTATCTGGGGGGATTGAGCGGGGCCAACAGCGGGAACCAATCCGGCCGGACGCTGGGCAACACGACCGTGGGCGGGAGCTTGCGGCGCAACGGCGGCAGCTACGGCGGCCTGGGTGCTTTTGGCGGTTTGGAACAGTTTGCCAATGCGGTGTATGGGGCGTTCTCCGACCCGAACGAAGTGGGCAGCGGCGGCGGCTCGGACAGCAGTGCGGCGGGCAACGGCGGCGGGCTGGTCCGCATCACTGCCGGCACCGTC
>Ga0163144_10006897_pt1 | contig 24999 bp, 18 predicted proteins | sample OliLak19BULKMAT1_FD_123175 | JGI IMG/M metagenome (GOLD analysis project Ga0163144, IMG submission 123175) | Freshwater microbial mat bacterial communities from Lake Vanda, McMurdo Dry Valleys, Antarctica - Oligotrophic Lake LV.19.BULKMAT1 | ecosystem: Environmental > Aquatic > Freshwater >... | reverse complement strand
CTGCCCGGTCAGCACAATCACTTTGGTCTCGGGAAACGATTCGACGATCCGCGTGGTCAACGCCAGGCCACCCTCTCCCGGCACGTCCAAATCCATCAAGACGATGTCCGGCCGCGACTCGGCAATCAGCGTCCAGGCGACTGAGCAATTATAGGCGCTGCCGACAATCTGCATCATCGGCTGCTGGCCGATCAGCAGCCGCAGTCCCTCGAGCATGATCTGGTGATCGTCGACGAGGAAAAGGCGCACGGGAGAGAGGCGGACCGGTTTCAGAGGCATCGGTCTAGGCGGGCCGCGCGGTTTCGTCGATCAATTCGCGCGCCATGCGCAGCACCACGTCGGCCAGGAACGGCTTCGGCAGGATACGCAGGTGCCGGCCATAGGTCTTTTCCAACTCCGCCCGCGTGTCCCGCAACCCGCTCATCGCGATGACGGGCAGGGCGCCGTTGAGCCGCCGCAAGGCGTGGATCAGCTGCGTGCCATCCATGATCGGCATCATCATGTCGGTGACGACGAGCCGCACCGCGGCGGCGTGCTGGGCAAACACCGCCAGCGCCTCGGCACCGTTGGCCGCGACCACGACGCGGTAGTTCGCCTTCACGAAGGCCCGCTCGAGCACCCCGCGCACCGCCGCCTCATCGTCGACCAACAACACGAGTTCCTCCCGGCCGAAGCTCAAATGCCGGCGCACCTCGCTCGCCGCCGCCAGCGTGGGCGACAGTTTGGCCGGGATGAAGACGGAGAAGGTCGAGCCGAAATCTTTCTGCGTCTCGACGCTGACAAATCCGCCATGCGATCGCGTGATGCCGAGCACCGTGGCCAGCCCGAGCCCGGTGCCCTGCCCGATCGGCTTGGTCGTGAAAAACGGATCGAAAATCTTCTCGACGTCGGCCTCCGCAATGCCCGCGCCCGTATCGGCCACGCGGATAGCCACGTGCGGGCCCGGCTTGGCCCCGAGGTGTTTCTGGGCGAATGCCTCGTCGACGTGGGCGTTTTCCGCCGTGACCGCGAGCTCGCCGCCCTTCGGCATGGCATCGCGGGCGTTCACGCACAAGTTGAGCAACACCTGGTGAATCTGCGTGTGATCGGCCTCGATCGCCCAGACCTCCTTGGGCGATTGCACGCGCAACGAGACGTTTTTCGGAAACGTTTCCTGCATCATCCGGTTAAGCCCGCGGAGCACCGAGCCCACCTCCACCGTGGTCCGCGGGGTGTCGCTGCCGCGCCCGAACAACAGCAGTTGCTGGACAATGTCCGCGCCCCGCCGCGCGCTGTCCTCCACCAGTTGGACGAGCTCGCGGTCATGCGGCTCGCGCGCGAGCGGCCGCAGCATCTCGGTCGCCAGCAGGATCGGCGTGAGGACGTTGTTCAGATCGTGCGTGACGCCGCTGGCGAGAGAGCCGAGGATCTCGATACGCTGGGCGCGGAGGAATTTATTCTCCGTGAGTCGTGCCTCGGTGATGTCGGTCACGACAATCAGTGCGGCCCGCGGCCGGCCGCCGGCCTCGCGGACGAAGGTCGCGCGCAGTTGCACGGTGATGGGCTCGCCCGCCCCGCTCACCTGCCGCCGCTCGAAGGCCATCTGGCCGCGCTCGAGAAACTCCCGCCAGTCTGCCTCGTAGCCGGCGGGAAGCTCGCGGTAGGCGACCGTTTCGTAGCGCCGGCCGACCGCCTGCGCGGCACTCAGCCCGTAGAGTTTCTCGGCCGCGCGATTCCAGTAGGTGATCTCCCGGTCGAGATTGAGCACAAGAACGGCGTCCTGCGTGACGTCGAGCAGCGCCGCCTGTTCGCGGATGCGCTCCTCGGCGCGCTTCTTTTCGGTGATGTCTTCCTTCGCGGCGATGTAGTGCGTGATCGTGCCGGCATCGTCGAAGATGGGCGAGATGGTCAGCGTCTCCCAAAACAATTCGCCGTTTTTCCGGCGGCTGTGAAATTCGCCGCGCCACTCGCGGCCGGCGCCGATCGCCTGCCACATCGCCCGATAAACGGCCGGCGGCTGCTCGCCTGATTTCAAGATCCGCGCGTTCTGCCCGAGGACTTCGGCCCGCGCGTAGCCGGTCTTCGCCGTGAAGCTGGCGTTCACATACTCGATCGTGCCCTTGGTGTCGGTGATGATCACACTCACGGGGCTTTGCTCGACGGCGCGGGAGAGCTTGCGCAGCTCCGCCTCCGCCTGCTTCAACGCCGTGACATCGCGCGCCGTCGTGATGAGCACATCGCGGCCGAAATATTTTCCGCGGTTCGTGATGCACGATTTCGGAAACGTTTCGCCATTCTTCCGGATCCCCCAGAATTCGAATGCCGCCGGATCCCCCGTCGCAAACACCCGGCCAATCAAGGCGCCCACCGCCGCGAGATCGTTGACACCTGGCGCCGCCACATCGGCGGGGGTCTTGCCGATGAGTTCCTCGCGTGACCAACCATACATCCGCACGGCGCCGTCGTTGACATCGAGGAACACCCCCCGTTCGTCATGCACGTAGATCGCCTCCGTCACCGTGTTGAGCACGCCGGCATAGGATTCCCTGCTCTCGCGCAGCGCCGCCTCGGCCGCCTTGCGCGTGGTGATGTCGACCATGACGCCGCGCAACGTGACCGGTTTGCCGTCGGCCATCTCGACCGCGACGTAGTCGCGCAGCCAGATCTCGCGGCCGTCCGCGGTGAGCATCCGGTATTCGAAATCGTGTGCCTCTCCCCGTGCGGTGCAGGCTGAGCAATACCGCACCGCTTCATCCCGATCATCGGGATGGATGTGGTCGGACCAAAAGGTCGGCGACTCCGTCCAGGCGCTCGCTGGATAACCGAGGAGTTTCTCGGCCGGCGGGCTGACAAACGAAAAGCAAAACGTCTGCGCATCCGCCTCCCACACGATGCCATCGAGGTGGTTGACGAAATTGGCGAAACGGCGCTCGGACGACGACAGCGCCGCCGCCGCCGCGTGGTGCGCTGTCATGTCGCGGTGCGTGCCGACCATCCGCAGCGGCTGGCCCTGCTCATCCCGCGCAATCACCCGGCCCCGGTCGAGAATCCACTTGTAGGATCCGTCCTTGCAGCGGACGCGATACTCGCAAATGCATGCCGGAGTCTCGCCGCGCAGATGCGGATCGAGCGCCGCGTGGATGATCGGCCAGTCGTCGGGATGCACGCGCGAGGACCATTCCTCCAACCGATTCCCGATCTCGTGGTCGGCGTATCCGCGCATGGCTTTCCAGCCGACCGAAAAGAAAACCGTGCCGGTGCGGTTGTCCCAATCCCACAGGCCGTCGCCCAGGGCATCCAGCGCGGCCTCCCAACGCAGGGCATTTTCGCGCGCCGCGGCTTCCGCCTGGTTGCGGGCCGTCACGTCGCGGAAAATCGTCACGACGCGGGGCTGGCCGTCGCTCAGTTGAATGAGCGAAGACGATCCTTCGGCCTCCACGATGGTGCCATCCTTGCGGCGGAGTCTTAGCTCGCCGCGCGCCACGCCTTCGCGCGACCGCTGCGCGATCAAGGTGTGCAGATTCTCCTGCGACGGTTTCGCGATGAGGCTGCGCCCGAGCCCGACCAGCTCCGCCTCGGTCATTTCGAGAATCTCGCACGCCGCGCGATTCGCCGCCACATAGGTCCCATCCGGGCGGCTCAGCACAATGCCCTCGCTCGAACGCTCGTAGATGAGCCGCCATCGTTCCTCGCTGTCGCGCAGCGCCGTTTCCATCATTCCGCGCCGGGTGGTGTCCCGGGCCACGACGATTGCGCCGCTGCCGCCGCCGTGATTGAAACGCCGCCGCGAGATTCTGGCGTTCCAGTAGGTCAGCCGGCCGTCGGTCTCGGTGGTGTAGGCGGTTTCCTGCGCCAACCCGGTGGCGTCGAGCGCAGCGAGTGCCGAGCGCAGCGCCTTGGCCGCGTCGGCGGGAAACACCTCCTCCAGCGGATGCCCGTCGAACTTGCCGGGATCGTTGAAGCCATGAACCAGGCGGACGATGCCATCCACCAACTCCACGCGACCCTGCGCATCGACGCCAAACACAAGATCGTCGATGGAAGCCAGAACCGACGCGAGGTCGTGCTCGCTCTCCCGAAACGCCGCGACGATCCGTTCGCGGGCCACGTGGAGCTTTTGAAACCAGAAGAACGACGTGAGGATTCCCGCCACTCCGAGCAGCCACAAGAAACCTTGGGCGAGATACGCTGACCGGGCGTGGCCGGCCGCTTCCAACGGGTTCGCGCCCCTCTCGGCCATCAGCTTTTGCGCCGCCGATTGATCCCAAACCACCAGTCCCGCGAAGGACGCGGTCCAGATACTCACGAGCAGAAAAGCCAAGGTGCGCTGGTTGCGAAACGTCATGCCTCAGGAGCGGTTGATGGGCCGCAGGCCAGCGGGACGGAGCCTGCGGAGTGGCCGTGAAAGATCAGGTTAGGGTCGCAGGCAGGGTTGTTTGCCTCTCCGGGAGGGTAGCGAAACGGGACGACGGTGCGAGGCGGACCGCGAGGTGTCAACCCGCCCCCCAGCGTGGGCCTCGCGTCAATCCGCCGGTGGCCCGTCAGGAACTGGTTGGACCCGCCGGGCCGGTTTTGCCCTGCAGGAGTTTGAGCACAGACTGCGGCGATCCTGCTTCGCTCTTCGAGCGTCCGCCGTCGCTCTGCGAGCTATGGCGGACAAGACGCCGGACGAAAGGAGATTGTCGGATGGTTGTCATGCGGCGGAAACGTTTAGCCTTGGAGCAGCTTCAAAACGGATTAGGGCGACCGGTTCGCTTGTGCGAGCATCGTGGGGCCGAATTGCACGAGGATGTCGTATTTCGCGTATTGGGTGGATTCCTCGGCCACATCCACGTCGCGGATCCGCGAGATGGCGGACGAGAGGTTTTCATTTTCGACCTGCAGCGTGGTCGCGGCGAGTTCGAGGCAAGAGCCTGAATGATCGAAACTGAACGTCGCCGCGCGCCGCGAGTTGTTTGCGCAGACCTCCTTCCGGAGCAATCTTACTGGCAGGGCCTGGTCACAGGATCGCCGCGGTCAGTTCGATCAGCGAGTGTGTCGGCGTGGCGTCTTCTATACTTGGTTTGATGTCTAAGTTGAGGGCCTCGTTCACCGCCACGATAAGCTCCTCAACCGTAAATGGCTTTTGCAGGGTTTTGACGGCTCCGAGCAGGGAGGCGGCCTTAAGATTCGCGAGAACCAAACCGAGGTTCGCTCCGCCCGACATGGCGACTATTCTTACCTGCGGATGGGTGCGTCTGAGCTCCATGATCGTCTCACAGCCTTCCTTTTCCGGCATCACGAGGTCGGTGATCACCAACTCGAAGGGGGTCGCGCGATTCGCCCGCAGGCCCTCCGCTCCGTCGGCAGCCGTCGTCACGGCGTGCCCCATTGCCGTCAATATTCGGCTTATCAGCATTCGGATGACGCTGTCATCGTCGATGATTAGGATGCGGGCCACCCGCAAGGCATCGATTGACTGGATGGCTCGCTTAAAGTTGTCCGGATTCAACATGGTATTGCTGTTTTTTGTGCTGTTTGCGGGGCGCGAAAGCATTTCAGGATCGATCAGTGGCTCACACGAAACCGGCCGGGTTGATGACGAGTGCCACCCGCCCATCGCCCATGATCGTGGCACCTAGAAATGCAGCGATCCCCGCAAAATCACTGCCCATGGGTTTTACGATCACTTCTACATGGCCGAGAAACCGGTCCACGGCGACGGCGATGCGGCCCCGATTCGTTTCGACGATGGCCATGGGCACCTCCTCGGGCCACGCGATTTCCACCGTCCGGCGGTTTACGGCAAAGTGGTCCGCCAGCCGCAGCACGGGGAAAACTTCATTTCGAAAAGTCGTGAAATAGGATTGTTCGTGCCGGCGAATCTGACTGCGCGGCAGACGCACGGTCTGCACCACGGATTCCATCGGAAACACATATTCTTCGCGATTCGCTTCGACCAAAATCCCTTTTGAAACCATCAGGCTCGCGGGCAAGGTGATCGTTATTTTCGAGCCGCAGCCCAGCTTGCTTTCAAGCTTCGTCGTCCCGTGAATCTGCCGGATATTGCTGCGGACGACATCCATCCCGACCCCGCGTCCGGAAATATCTGTCACCTTCGCCGCGGTCGTTAAGCCGGGTAGAAAAATCAATTCCAACGCCGCGCGATCGTCCATCGCCGCTGCGGCCTCGGATGTGATCAGGCCCTTCTCCAGCGCCTTCCGTTTGAGCCGGGCCGGATCCATGCCGCCGCCATCGTCGTGAATTTCGATGATGACGTTGGTCGCCTTGTTGTAAGCCTTCAGGGTCACCTTGCCGGCGCGCGGTTTGCCCGCCTGCGCACGAGCTTCCGGCAACTCGATGCCGTGATCCACCGCATTGCGCACCAGGTGAACGAGCGGATCGGCGATCTGTTCGATCACGGTCTTGTCGAGCTCGGTGTCTTCTCCCTCGAGCAGAAGTTCAGCTTCCTTGGCCTGCACCCGGCATATATCTCGGACCAGGCGCGGAAACCGCTGAAAGACGGTCCGAATCGGCGTCATGCGAATAGAGAGAACGGCGGCCTGCAGATCTTCCGCGATATGGGAAATGTGATCGCCCGCGTCTTTGACTTCCTTGCCCATCCCGCTCAAGCCGTGCTCCAACGTGAGCCGCTTCGCCAGGAGCGGGAACGCATTTCGCGCGACGAGCAACTCGCCCGCCGACCGCATCAGCCGATCCAGCTTTTCCTGATCGACTCGAATCGTGGCTCGAGCGCGCGGAGCGTCCGCTTGCGGCGCGGCCTCCGCCGCAGGCAGCGGCTGGGAGGCGGCGATGGGCGAAGGTGCGGATAGCGGCGATATCTCGTCGTCGCGGCCGTCGTCCTTGCGCAAAGACTGAATCAGCGCGGTCAGCTTTCGATGACCTTCCGCCAAGTTTCCTCGCGTCTGATCCGACATCGTCACGTTGCCGGCGATCGTCCCTTCGAGGAGCCGGATGCCTTCGCCCAACAATGCCGCGGGTTCCGGTTGTCCTTGGCGGTTGGCGGCAGCCTGAAACGTTTTCAGAATGCGCAGATAATTTTTGCAGCACGCACCGTCGTGTTCCGTTGCTCCGCGCAGCCGTGACAGAAAACCGTCGGCCGCTTGCAGGCTCTGCGCAGCGATATTGAGAAACGCGGTCAAGGGACCATCGACCTCGGTCGGTCCGGCGACCGGCGTGAGATCCCGCTCGATCCGGATCTCGCTCTCGTCTTCGACGAAGAGGAAGACTTCCTTGATTTTTGAGGCGGGCTGCGCGCTAACCAATGCCACCTCCCAAGCCAGATAGCAGTGCTTCGGATTCAGGTTCGCGAGCGGGGGAATCCCGTCGATTCGAGCCGTCACCGTCGCTTTGCCCAAGGCGCGCAATTCGTCGACCAGGCTCACCGGATCGGTGCCGCTGAAGAAGACTTGGGCGTGCGGCTTGAAGTAGACGTTGTGCCGCTGCCGTGACTGGGCGGCGGCACCGGGCCCAGACTTGCCGTCGCGAGGAGTCGGGACTTTGTGCGGGAGAAACTTGGCCAATGACTCCACCACTTCACGGCAGGCCGGGACGAGTGTTGCCGGACCGGCAGAGTCGAGCATTTGCCCGATCAAGTCTTTCGCCTGCAGCGTCAGATCAATCATCACCGACGTGATCGTGAGCCGTCCCATTCGCGCTTCGTCAAAGAGTTCCTCCACGTGGTGGGCGAATGCGGCCATCTCCGTGAAGCCGGCCGTGGCGCCCGAGCCTTTGACGGTATGAATCGCCCGAAAGACGCGGTTCAGCAACGCCGCGTCTTGGGGATGAGATTCCAACTCCAGCATCGCCGAATCCAACTCGGCCAGCAGGTCGGCGGCTTCCATGCGGAAGGAATCTCGTAATTTTAGCTGGAGAGCGGCGATGTCCATCGATCTTCAGGTTTCAGCACGACCATCGTGCCTCACGGGCACACTTTCTTCACGACCGCGAGCAGTTGCTCGGTCTGGAACGGCTTGACGATCCAACCGGTGGCGCCGGCTGCCTTCCCCTCCATCTTCCGTTCCTTTTGGGATTCGGTGGTGAGCAGAACAATCGGGGTGAACTCGTAGCGCGGCATCGCGCGCAGACCGCGCGTGAGTTGCATCCCGTCCAGGTTGGGCATGTTGAGATCCGTGAGGAAGAGATCCACACTTTGGGCGCCGCTCTTCGTCAACGCCTCCGCTCCATCCTGGGCCTCGACCACGCTGTAACCGGCGTCGATCAAGGTGAAGCTGACCATTTGTCGCATGGTCGGCGAATCGTCCACGATCATGATCGTCTTAGACACAGGGCGCCTCCACGCCAGCAGGCGGATTTGATGGCACTGCACTCGTTGCATTTCTCACGAGTGAGAAGCCGACCCGCACCTCCGCCGCCAGAAAGTCCGCGGACGCCGCCGTGACTCGGAAAGCGGACACCGCTTGCGACAGGGCATGGAGAATCTGCATGATGGAAGAATGGACTGACTTGGCCGCCCCCGCGTCCAATTCGACGTCACTGCGGGCGACCGCAACGGCCAAGACCGCGTCGTAAAACGCCGCAGCGTCTTGGATTCCCAGCTCGCGGTCGATCACGACCACTGTGGCTCCGCTCACCTGTTTGATGTGCCAGTTCATGTTGTCGCCTTTTCCCAAATTTCCATTGTCACGGTAGTCCCGGTGCCGGGCGCAGATTGAACGTTGAAGCCATCCACCAGTCGTCGGGAGCCCGGCAAACCGGCGCCGAGCGCATCGGTTTTGCTGTCCGCCATGAACCGTTCCGGGTGCTCGAATCCCCGGCCTTTGTCCGACACCACCACCCTCAAGCCGTGCTTGTCGCCATCTGCGATCCGGCCCATTTGAATTTCTCCGGCACAGCCGGCGTGTTGGATCACATTGCGGGTCGTTTCGGAGATGACCGTGGCAACTCGGGTTAGGATTTCCGGAGGAAACCCCATTTTGGTCGCCTCGTCCCGACCGACGAAGCGCGCGAGGAGCACATCCTGTGTCTTCGCGATCGGCAGACGGACGACTTCCACCCAGGTGACGTTTGTGTTCGTTGTCATCAGAACAGCTCCACGTTTTCGCCCATCTCTGCGTTGGCGGCGGATTTCTCCCGGAAGACTTCCGGTGTTGAGGTCCGATGGACGGAGACCTCCACGACCAAGTCAGCCGGGCTCACTGGCACTTGCGACCGTTCTACCGGAGCCGAGAACTCGCGGGGGAGCGCAACGGGCTCAGGCGACGGTGCCGACATTTCATCGAACAGAGCGATGGCAGGCCCCGCTGCCCCCACCGCCGCCGGTTGAAACGCCGTAGTGTGCGCGTGGCGTTCCGACGCCATCGTATAGTAGGCCTTGAGCGCTTCGATTTTAGTCGAAGCCTCCGCATCGATCGGTGCATCGGTGTCGTGCGGGCCGCACCACGCCACCAAATCGTTGAAAAAGCCGAGCGATCGCGAGCGGCTCTCGGCGACCGTGACGGGAAATTGGACCTTCGCCAGGACGGCCTCGACGGACTGCGCGAAGTCGGCTTGATGCGCGGTGATGCGTTGGATCAGCACCGGGATGGATTGCTCCAGCTCAGCGAGCTTCTTCCGCGAAAGCGTCGATTCTTCGCTCAGGACCTCCTGCTCGGCCTGCCCGAGTTGTTGAAAATCGGTCAGCCGCTGCTGCAGGTTGTTCACCAACTCACCGGTGTGATTGAGCGCCGCCCCCATTTGCTGAACCTGCGCGATCGCTTCGTCCGAAACGGCACTCACGCGGCTGGCCAGCACTTCCAAGGTCGCACCGTGAGGAGCATGGATCGCGAAGACCTGCCCGTTCAACGCGGCATGGCGCACGTTGCCGGCCAGTTCGGTCGCCTTGGCGGTGCAGTTGACGAAGCTGGCCTGCAGCGGCGCAAAGGCGGACAGGATTTCCGCGATGCGCTGCACCGCTTCTTCGACTATTTTGAGGATGCCGGCAATGCCGGCCTCGCAAAGGCTCGCCACCTTTGCATCGAGTGTCGTCCCGCCCACTTTCACCGCCGCTTCGGTGGCGGCGCCCGCATCGGTGCGCAAGCTCTCGATGCCGGACGTGAGGCCATCGGCTGCACGATTTAGTTCGCCGAAGACGCTCTGGATTTGCTGCAACTGAATCTGAGCCGCGTGAAAGACGAACGGGCGGGGATCCGGAGCAACGGCGGAACCGGCCGGGCGGGTCTCGTCGAGATGAGCCCGCATCTCGTCCATCGCTTCCCCCACATGGTCGATTTTTTGGCGGGTGATGTCCTGACATTGTTGGGCCATGACGATCCCGCCGATGTGGCGCCGGATCTTTTGGTTCAGACGGGAAAGATCGGCGGCACCCGCTCCGGAGTTGGCGAGCGCTTCGCCCAGGGCGCGCAAGTGGTCACGGCTCATGCCCAACGCGGCGGTCACTTCCTGGCGATGCTCGAGAATCGACGCGGAGATTTGCGCAATCAGGGCCTGAACAATCCGCTCGCCCTCCGCGAGACCGTCAAATTGCCGTTCCAGCGTGGCGCGGACTTCGCTGACCGTTTGATTCAAATCGGTCGCGAGAGTGACGAACACTTCTTGGACCTCGCGCGGCTGGCGGCTTGCCTCGATCCGCAGCGCCGTGGTGATAAATTGCAGCGGCTGCAGGACGCGTATGAGATCGTTGTGCTGCGTGGCAAGCTGGGCGAGCCGCTGCTGCAACTCGGCAAAGCTCGCAAAAACGTAATCGTATTGGTCGTAGCTCGCCAGCACGAGATCCTCCGCCTTCTTGAGCAGTTGAAAGGCGAACTGCACGGCTGCGTCCTCCGCCTGGCCCATGGTCAGTTCACTGAGCGACTGGCTGACCTGCTGGATGCCGTTCAATTGTCGCGAGAGCCGCACGAGCCCTTCGCCGGTCGCCAAAAATTCCGTTTCCATGCTGTGGATCAGGGAAAGGAGGGCCTGCTTTTCCTCGTCCAGACGGGTGGACCAGATGTCCGCCGCCGCAGTCGTTGCGGCCTGATTGCCCTTCGAGAAAGGCCGCCTGCGCGCTCCCCACTGCCAACAGCGGGAGAGTAAGGCCGCCGTCGTTTGCCGAACGCGTTCCGCTTGAGCTCCCAGGTTGGTATTACGGCGGATGGACATCGGATTCAGGTGGGAGGGAACCTTACGGACTCCCCAGCAGCATCTTCATGCTCTCGACGATGCGGCCGGCATCGGTGGGCTTGACCAGGTAAAGACTGGCGCCCGCTCCGAAGCCTTTCTGTTTGTCGAGATCTTTGGCTTCCGTGGAAACGATGATGATGGGCACATCATCGTAGTCGGGATTCTGCCGCACGCGCCGGATGAACTCATAGCCATCCATCCCCTGCATGTTGATGTCGGTGAGAATGAGCTGGAATTTCTCGGCAGTGGCTTTCTCGAGTCCCTCCATGCCGTCCGCCGCGGTCACGCAGGCGAAGCCCGCGTCCTTCACGATGTGCGAGTGAAACTCGCGGGTCAGCGACGAATCGTCGATAATCAGGATTTTGGGCATATCATTCCTTGCGATAAACGAGGTGTTGGCCGACGCGGAGCAGTTTGAACGCGGTGCTGATGCGGCCGATCGATTCCGAGTGGCCGAGAAAAATGAACCCGCCCGATTTGAGGGCATTGTAGAAGTGATCCACGACCGCTTTGCGCGAGGCGTCGTCAAAATAGATCAGCACGTTGCGACAGAAGATGAAATCGAACTTCCCCATCGCGCGCATCGCCATCCGGTCGCTGATATTCACGTGCTCGAAGTCCACCGCCTGCGCGGTTCCCGGCTTGATGGTGAAATTCCCGTCCGCCAGTCGCGTGATGTGGCGGTCGAAATAGTCCGCCGGCACTTCCTTGACCGAACGCTCGTCGTAGATCGCCCGGCGCGCCATGTCCAATCGCACCTGATCGATATCCGTGGCCTTGATTTTGATGTCCCACGTCCGGAAGTCGTGCATCACCTCCTGGAGGATGATCGCGAGCGTATAAGGCTCCTCGCCCGAGGAACAGCCGGCGGACCAGACCCGCAGGCGCCGGTCGTTGGCCGCCTCCAGCGGCTTCAAGACCATGGGCAGACAGTGATCGGCGAACGCCTGGAGCTGCTCGAACTCGCGAAACATATAAGTCTCGTTCGTCGTGACGAGATTGGCCAGCGCCTGCATCTCGCTGCCCTCCTTGTCGCCGAAGCGGAGGAGAAACGCATAGTCCGCGAATGAGTCGACCGTCCGGATCTCCATCCGTTTCTCGATCCGCTTTTGGATGAAATAGATTTTGGAGTCCTCGAAGTAGAGTCCGAGTTTTCGATAAACCTCGTCGCGGATGGCCGCGAAATCTTTGAGCGCAAGAGTCATCATAGGGCGTCTCCATCTTCTCCGAGCGCTTCGACGACACTTGGGTCCGTTTCGATCGCGCGGTGGTTGCGCAACAACACGAGCAATTCCGGACGACCCAGGCGTTTGATGCTTTCGATCGCTCCGAGCTTCGTCAACCGATCCCCCTGTCCCAGCAGTCCGATCAAATGCTCGCCGATGGCCGCAGGCGCGCCGAATCCACCCACGACGCGAAACAACTGAAGTTTGTCCTCGGGCGCCAGCGGCGTCTGCAGCAGTTCGCGGAGGAGGTTCCAGAAGGCGTAGGAAATTTCCACGCGGCCATGCCGCCCCTGAAAGCGTTCCAGGGCGTCCATGACGTCCCTGGCGATTTTACCGTCATGTCGCTGAAGCAGCTCGTGAAACACTTCGATCTCGTCCGCCCCGCCGAATTCCCCCAGCGCGCGAATCCACCAGCCCAGCTCCCAACTCGGCACGCTGGTCGCCGCCGGGTAACGCTGGCGAATGCACTGCCACGAGGCGGCGTCGCCGATCTGCAACAACGCAGCGAAGGCCGCGCAGACGAGCATCGGTTCCTTGGCCTCGAGAAAAATCGTTTCGACGCTCGGCTTGAACCGGGTCTTGCGCTGCTCGCCGACATATTCCAGCGCTGCGATCCGGACGTTGGTATCCACGTCTTGAATCGCCGCGTCGAAGATCGGCTCGACCTCCGGCGACGAGATGCCCGCTGCCACATCGAGCACGAATTTACGCACGTCGGCATCGGCGTCGTGCATGCGCAGCAGGAGGACGGGCGCTGCGTCCGCGCCCTTGCGCTGGAGCAGACCGACGGCCTGGTTGCGCAAGAAGGCATCGTCGCTATCCAGGAGCGTCGCCACGCGGGCGAGAACCTCGGGGTGATTGATCCTGCCGAGCCCGAGAAAGATGGTCTCGCGCACCTTGCGCGAGGGCTCGACCGCCAAGCGATCGAGCAAGGGCCCGACCGCCTCGACGCTGTCGGCATAACCCAAATCTTCGGCCGCGTTGCTGCGATCAGTTTCGTCCTCCACCGCGAGACCGGCAATCAGAGTTTGGATGTTCATAGGTAGTCCGTTTCGCTGATCACACTCGGCGCAAAATCGCGCGGGCAATTTCCCAACTCGGTCGCACCTCACAGGCGACGCCGCGCTCGATCACTTCCCGTGGCATGCCGTAGACCACGCAGCTCTCCTGGCTTTCGGCGATGGTGTAGCCACCGGCATCCTTGATCCGCGTCATCTGGTCGGCGCCATCGTCTCCAATGCCCGTCATCAGCACGCCGATGGTGTTGCGCCCATAGACCGCCAGCACCGATTCCATCATGACGTTGACGGAAGGGACAAACAGCGTCTGCGGCGTGGTCGGCATGCGCACGAACACCTGGCCCGTGAGCTTGCGATACAGCGTCAGATGCGCATCGCCGCGCGCCACGTAGCACCAGCCTGGCTGCACTTCCATACCCGCTTCCGCTTCGACGACGTTCAGGTCGCACGCATCATTCAGCCGGCGCGCAAACGAGTTGGTGAAAGACGCCGGCATGTGTTGCACCATGAACACCGCGCCCCGGAGATCCGCCGGGAGCTGCGGGAGCACTTCCATGATGGTCCCCGGGCCGCCCGTCGAGATGCCGATGGCGATGGCTTTGAATCCCGCGCCGGGCTTCGGCCGGTCAATCGCCGCGCTTGTGAGCACGGGTTCGCGGCGCGGAAGACCCTGACACGCTTCGCGGCGCTGTTTGGCTGTGCGCGGAAGCATGCCGACGCCGGCTGCGGCCTTGAGCTTGAGCGTCAACTCGCGCGCCACGCTGCCGAGATCCGAGCTGACCGTTCCGTCGGGTTTGCCGACGTAATCAAACGCCCCCAGCTCCATGCATTCGAAGGTAGTGACGGCCGATTTCTGCGTGAGCGATGACAGCATCACCACCGGACAAATGCCTTCGTCCAGGATGACCTGGAGCGCGGTGATGCCGTCCAGCTTCGGCATGTTGATGTCCATGCTGATGACGTCCGGCCGAAGTTCGCGGGCCTTCTGCAGGACGTCCTCGCCATCGCGCGCCGCGCCCACCCATTCGAATTCAGGGTCGGCCTCGATCACATAGCGCAGCGTCCGCCGCATCAGCGCGGAATCGTCGGCAACCAAAACACGGATTCGTTTCATGGTATTCAGCGTCCTCAACGCGGCAGACCGCGGGCGTCTGCAGCGCTTTGAAGGGCGTTGGGTGGCTTTTACCGCTGTAGAATCTTTTCGACGTCGAGCAGGATGAGCATGCGCTTGTCGCCATCCACCTTGCCGATGCCGGAGATGAACTGCCGATCGATCGTGGTGGAGAGCGAGGCCGGCGGCGGGGCGATGTCCTTGGTGGGAAGGTTCAATACCTCGTGGACCGAATCCACCAGCAATCCGGTTTTCACGCCCGCCAGTTCCATGATGATCACGCGCGTGCGTTCATCGGTTTCTTTTTGGGACAGGTTGAAGCGCTTGCGAGCGTTAATCACGGGGATGACTTCGCCCCGGAGGTTGGTGATGCCGTCGACGTATTCCGCCGCGCGGGGCACGCGCGTCATTTTCGCCGCGCGGTCGATTTCCTGAATTTTCGCGATGGGCACGCCATACTCGCCGTCACCGAGATGGAACGTCACGAATTGTTGCTCACCCAGCGAGGCGCCTTCGCCCCCCACTTGATGCTTCTGGGATTCATCCCCCGCCGCCAGGGCTTTGCTGGCTCCGAGCTGTTCGAGTTCCTGGCCCTTGATGAGGCGATTTGCATCCAGCAGCATGATGAGCCGCTTGCCGTTTTCCAATTTGGCGATGCCGCTGAGTTCGACGTTTTCGCTCTCCGACAAATGAGCCGGCGGCGCATCGATCTGGCGTTTGGGCATCTTCAGCACCTCGCGCACTTTGTCTACCAGCAGCGCCAGCAACGAGCCGTGCGCCTGCACGACGATCAGGCGCTGATCTTCGCGGATGTTTTCCTTCACGCTGCCTTGAAACTTCACCAGCAGCTTGAGCACCTCCTGACCCGACGCTTCCACCTCCTGCTCGAACAGCGTCCGCGTCTTGCCCGCGTCGGCGGCACCCAAACCCTGCGTCTGCGCAATGCCGCGCAGCAGCCGGTCATTGGCCGCGCGCATGTGGCTGAGAACTTCCAGCAACGCTTCGCTCGACGTGGTGCAACCGGCCATCCACTTGCGCACGGTTTCGGCGCCGGATGCATCCAGCTTGCCCGTGCCGGAGCGCACGGTCTCGCCCGCGGCGGTCAGCCATGCCTTGAAGCGCACGTTCAGCTCCGTGACCTCGGCGACCACTTCCGATTCCAGGTTGTCCAAGCCGAGCATGACCCGGAGGTCGATGACGGGCAGGATTTTTCCCCGCACGGTCAGGACGCCCAGCACATGCTTCGGCGTGCCCGGCACTTCGCTGGGACGCGTGACGCGGAGAATTTCCCGCACCCGGTCCATCTGGAAAGCGAATTCCTCGCGCCCCAGTTTGAACGCGACCAATTGAATGACCGCCAGATCCTCGGAGGCATCCTTGGCCTGCACCGTTGCTCCGGTGGTCTCGGTTCCCAAAGCAGCCTGGTGCTTGTGCAGGATCTCCGGCGACACTTTGCAAATGGCCCGCGGGTTGAGGGCCATGATGATGCGTTTGCCGTCCTCGAGTTTGACGACGCTTTCGAGATAGTCGGAGCTAATCCCTTCGCGGATCACGGGCGGTGGCGGCTCCATCTGCCGTTGGAGCACACGCGTCACCTGACGCACGCGATCCACGCGCAAACCGGTCTTGTTACCATCGACATCCACGACCAGCACGCGGGTGCGGTCGCTGTCTTCCGTGCGCGGCATGCCGAAACGGGTGCGGGTGTCGATGATCGGGAGGACCATGCCGCGCAGATTGGCGATGCCCTCGACATAGGGCGGGGCCATCGGAATGCGCGACAGCTTCGGTTGCCGGATAATTTCCTGCACCGACATGATATCGAAACCGAATTCCTCGTCGCCCAGATAGAACGTGACCAACTGGCTCTCGGCCTTGGGGGCTGATGCCTGGGTTGCTAGTTCACTCATAAATATTCCTCGGTAAAGTTGGATGGTGGCGCACCCAAACGCGGTCGGGCGGAGGCCCGACTGCGTTTCGGTGCGCGCGGAGTTGATCAACCGTGCTGCAGCTCGTCGGCTTGCGAGGCGATGGTTTCGATGGCCTGCGCAATCTGCTGCGCTGCCTTGCTGGATTGCTCGGCGGCGCTGGCGCCTTCTTCCGTGGACCGGCCCATTTGCTGCGCGGCGGCACTGATTTCCACCGTCGCTTTGGCCGCTTGATCCAGCGCCTTCATCGACTCGGTCGCCCCGGTGCCGATCTCCTCGATGTTCGCCAGCACGAGGTCCGCGTCTTTCGCGATGATGTCCAGGTTGGTGGTGGAGACTTTGGCTTTCTCCACTTCGCCGGCCGCCGTCTTGCCGGCGAGTTCGATGTCGCCCGCGACGCGGACGATCTGCGCCTGCACCTGGCGGACGAGGTCCTTGATCCGATCCGCGTTTTCGCTGCTCTCGTTGGAGAGCGCGCGGATGTCGCCGGCGACGACGGAGAAGCCGCGGCCGTATTCACCCGCCCGCGCCGCCTCCACGTTGCCGTTGACCGCGAGCATATTCGTCTGGACGGTCACCATGACAATGGCATCGACGATTTTGTCGATCCGGCGGGTGCGCTCTTCCAGCTGCAGGACGTTCTTGGCGGAGGACATCGAAGCCTCGGCCGCCTTGCCGACGTTGACGATGAGCGCGTCGACATTGGTTTTGTTGCGCGCCAACAGTTCTTTGATCGAATTCATCTTATCCGTGCTGGAGGTGGCCCGTTCATTCATCGTCTTGGAGGCCTGCAGCAACTGCACGCCCAGCTCGGTGGCCTTGACCGCCGCCGCACCCTGAATGCCGGCGGCTTTTTGGATTTGATCGATGGCCGAGGCAATTTGCGCGGCCGACGCTTTGACTTCCTCCGCATTCGCGGACAACTCCTCGGCCGAGGCCGCGAGTTCTTCCGCCGATTTCTGTGCGTTCGTGGAGGTCTTGAGACCCTCGGCCAAATCGGCCATCGAGCGGGCGGCGTCGCCCATTTCACTATAGGCTTTCGCCTGCTCTTGGACGGACTTTTGGGCCTCTTCGCAACCGGACGAAGCCTCTTCTGCGGCCGAAGCAATCTGCTCGGCGCCCTTCAGGTAGTCGCGGGACCCCGCGACGGCCTGCGTGGCGTTGGAGGAAATCACCTCACAACCCTGTTGAATCACGACCATGTCCTGGCCGATCTGCGACAGATCCTTCGTGATCGATTTGGCCTTCTCCACCTCGGCGACGCCTTGCTTGCCGGCGGCCTCCGTATCGGCGGCCACGATCTTCACCTGATTTTGGATTTCGTTGACGACTTCCTGGATGCCGCGAGCGCTTTTTTCGCTGATCTCGGCGAGATTGCGCACCTCGTCGGCGACTACGGCAAACCCTTTGCCGTGTTCACCGGCCCGGGCGGCCTCGATCGCGGCATTCAACGCGAGCAAATTGGTCTGGTCGGCGATGCGCGCCACGGCATGCACGATCTTGCCGATCTCGTCGGAGAGCCGCTCCAGCTCCACGATCATCTTGGCCGAATCGAGATTCGCTTTGGCCGCGCCGCTGACGCCGGTGATCAACGCTTCGATGTCGAGCGTCGTCGTTTTGGCGAGCTGCTGCAACGTGTTCACCTTGTCCTTCGAGGCCGACGCGACCTTGTTGGCCTCATCGGATGCCTTCTCGATTTGATTGATCGCCGTGCGGGATTCCTCGGCCGCCGCGGCGGCCTGCTGTGAGCCCGTCGCGACCTGCTGCATCGTCTTTTCCAACTCGTGGATCGCGCCGCTCGCTTCCTGAATCGCCGACGATACCTGCTCGGTGGCCGCGGAGAGTTTCTCGGCCACCGCCTGGGCTCGCGCCAAGGTCCGCGCCTTCGCTTTTTGCTCCGCCAATTTGCGCGCGGCGGCACGATCATCCGCCATCTCGACCGGTGCGGTCTTTTGGGCGGAGATGGCGAGGTTTACGGGCTTGCGCGGAGCGGCAAGGGAGTGATCGCCATTGCGGCGAATATTTTCGGTATCGGACGTTGCGGTAGACATCGAGAGCGTTGGTTTGTTGGTTGCTAGCGGACACAGTCATCGCTGACTGGATAGAGGCGGTGAGTGAAAGGTGCTCGGGCCGGTGTTGTTCTCCTTCGTCGACCGCCAAAAATGCGGGTTTCGAAATCGAACGCCGCGAATCGGCATCCGGAACGATGAGCGCTCTGATGGTTGGAGTATCACGTGCCATCTCCAATCGGACGCGCGGCCCGTTCCCGAACATGGGGAAACCCGATTTGCGTGTCAGGGAAACCCGATTCGGCGGCCATTAAGGGCCATGCCGGCCACATTCACGGTGGCGGCGGACGCACTCGGGCGACCGGTTCAGGTGGTAGCCAGACCGTCGCGAAGCGCGCAGCGCACCAAATCGGCCGGTGTGGAGCACCCCAGCTTCTTCATCAAACGCGACCGGAAGGTCTCGACCGACTTGATACCCACCTTCAACTGCGCGGCGATTTCCTTATTACGCAGGCCTTGGACAATCAGCCGCAGGACGTCTTGCTCGCGCGCAGATAGCGCAGGTTTCGGTTCGGCCGACCGTTCACGGCGGCCGAGCTGGTAAGCGCGGACCATGGCGCCGGAGCTTTCCGCACAAATATAGACCTCGCCGGCCAGCACCGTTTGCACCGCCGTTAGCAGTTCCTTGCTCCCATTGATCTTGAACAGATAGCCGCGGGCTCCCGCCGCCAACGCATCGCTGGCCAGCCGGGGATCAATATGACTGGTGAGGACGACGACCTTGATGTTTGGGAATGCCGCATGGATCCGGCGGGTCAGCGTCATGCCGCCTTCGCCCGGCATCTCCAGGTCCATCAACACCAAATCAGGCCGCAATTCCGTGATACCGCGCCACGCGGTCTCGGAATCGCCGGCATCGCCGACGACTTCGAGATGCGCGTGATCGCTGAGAATCCGCCGCACGGCCTCCCGCATGATACGGTGGTCATCGACGATGAATATTCGAGTGGGCATCACGGGCAAAGTCTACACCTCCGCGGGCAATTGACGGCGGAGCGCCGCCAACACTTTTTGTGGACCGCAGGGCTTCATCAGAATTTCCCTCACCCCCAGCTTGGCCAGCTCTTCTTGCTGTTCTTTGTTCTGCAGCCCGATCATGGCGACAAATTTGAGCCCAGGCGCCAAGACCTGCGCGGCCCGGATGAGTGCGCTCCCGCTCATCAGCGGCATCATCAAATCGGTGAGCACGAGCCGAATCTCGCCGAGGCGCTGGTGCAGGATGTTCAAGGCTTCCCTCCCATCTGCGGCAGTCACCACGCGATAGCGATGCGATTCGAGGACGTGGCGCAGCGTGGCGCGAATGGAGGCCTCGTCGTCTACGACGAGCACGAGTTCGTCATTCCCGCTGGGCGGCGCCGCTGCCAGCGCTGATGGCCCCGGGGCGTCGGGGTCGACGACCGCGCGCAGGTAAACTTTGAATTCGGCTCCGTGTCCGGGCTCACTTTCGACCGTCACAAATCCGTCGTGGCTCTTGACAATCCCAAGCACGGTAGAGAGCCCGAGACCCGTGCCCTTGCCGATTTCCTTGGTCGTGAAGAATGGTTCGAAAATCCGGTCAATGAATTCGGGTGGGATGCCCGGACCGGTATCGCCCACTTCGATGACAAGGTATTGACCGGGTTTCGCCTGCGGCAGCATCTCCGCTTCGCGTTCGGTCAGATTCAGGTTGCGGGCGGTTAGCCGCAGGGTGCCGCCAGCGGGCATTGCGTCGCGGGCGTTGACGCAAAGATTCATCAGCACCTGGTGAATCTGGGTCGCGTCGCCAATGATGGATCCGAGATCCGCGGAGACGCGCACGGCGAGCTTGATGTCACGGGGAAACGTCTCGCGCATGATGCTGGACATTTCGGAGAGGACATGGCGCACCTCTATCCGGACGCGCGCGCCTTCGACGCCGCGGCTGAAGGTGAGCAACTGTCTGATGATGGTCGCGCCGCGGGTCGCGCTTTGCTCAACCATCTCCAAAAGCTCGACATCGCTCGGGTCCGCCAACTTCTCCTTGAGCATCGGCGCCAGCAGGAGGATCGGCACGAGGACGTTGTTCAGATCGTGGGCGATGCCACTCGAGAGCGCACCGATCGCCTCCAGGCGTTGCGCGCGGAGGAAGAGCCCGGCGATTTTCTTTTTTTCCGTGATATCGGTGCTGATGCTCAGCCGTCCGGTCGACTGGCCGGCTTCATCGCGGAGCACCGTGATGCTCGTTTCGAGGACGAGCGGATCGCCGTTTCGCTTGTGCCCCTGAATCTCGCCGCGCCAGTCACCGACGGTCGCAGTGGCGGCGTGCCCTTCCGCGCCGCCCGGGATGCCGCCGAACGCGGATACCTCGTCGATCAGCTTGCCGATCATCTCGGCGGCGCTCCATCCGAAGAGCCGCTCGGCGCCGTGGTTCCAAAAAGAGATGCGCCGGTCGAGATCGGCGGCGACGATGGCCTCGTTGGCCAGGTCGATCAGGTCGGCCTGCGCGCGGATGCGGCGCTCCGCCGCTTTCCGGGCGGTTAGGTCGCGGGCGATGCCTTGAATGGCGTAGGGTTGTCCGTCACGCAGCACCAAGCTTGAACTAGCCTCCACGAATACAAAATCGCCGTTTTTGCACTTCAGCTTGAACTCGGCGCTCCCCGCCTGATGACCGGTCTTGCGAACTTCCTCGAGTGCGCGCATCGCAAGCGGCAGTTGTTCCGGGCTCAGCAACGCACTGAAATCCAAGGATGGAATATCGTCATGCTCATACCCGAGCAAGGCGAGGGCGGCGGGATTGGCGTCCAGGAACCGGCCCTCGAAATCGGTCAGGTAAAGACAGTGCAACGAGTGCTCGAAAAGGGCGCGATAGCGCTCCATCGCGTTATCAGCCACTTGTTCCGCTAGCTTGCGTTCGGTGATATCGAGCTTGGCGGCGAGATAGTGGGTGATCTTACCCGCGGCATCACGGATGGGCGAGATGGATGCCAGCTCCCAAAACACCTCGCCGTTTTTCTTGCGGTTTTGGAGTTCGCCCCGCCACTCCCGGCCGGCGGCGATGGTCTGCCACAGCTCCGTGTAAACCGCCGGGGGCGTGTGGCCGGATTTCAGTATGCTTGTTTGCTGCCCCCGCACTTCTTCGAAAGTATAGCCGGTCAGTTCCGTGAACTTGGGGTTAGTGTATTCGATGCGGCCCGCGGTGTCGGTGATGATTATCGAGACCGGGGCCTGAAGCACCGCGTGGGAGAGCAAGCGCACTTGTTCCTCGGCTGCGCGGTGGGCGAGGCGACGGGCCGTCTCGCGCAACTCGCGCTCCACCACTGGGCCGAGGCGGGCCAACTGGCTTTTCAGGAGGCAATCGTTCGCGCCAGCCCGCATGGCGTTGACCGCGGTGTCTTCGCCAATGGTCCCGGACACCAGGATGACAGGCCAGTCCAGTCCGCTGGCACGGATGATCGCCAAGGCCTCGAGGCCGTTGAAACCCGGCATCGTCCAATCCGAGAGCACGATGTCCCACGCCTGCGACCGGAGCGCCTCCTTTAGCGCCACGGCCGTGTCGACCCGCTGGTGGGTGACCGCGAAACCGGACTGCCGCAGTTCGCACAGCAGGAGTTCCGCGTCATTCGCGGAATCTTCGACCAACAAAGCTCGCAATGGCTGATTCATTTTAACCGCCCGGGTGGGACTGCGCTCTTCGGTTCAATGGGATCGGACATGTGGTTCATGGGCTTTCGGGTTCACTATCCCGTGGTCCAAGGAAATCGGCGGCGAGCTAGTTACTGTGTGCAGTTACTGTGTGCAGACAATGCCGCAATCCGTATTCGGGCAGTTTCTTTCTTAAAGTTTTATGAGAAGAACTTCGGGGGCCTTTCGCACCTAATCCCCTACGCCCATTTATCCGCATGGGCGGCGCGGGCGGTGATCATCAATACCGGAACTCGGTTGGCGCTTTCGCGCAGCCGACGGACAGGAGTAGAATGCCCGCGAGCGCGAAAACTTTCCAACCGGGCGCGGTAATGGCGAGAGGCCTCACTTCGCGAACCTTCCGAATCGCTTCTTCAGCGGACAGACCTTCCTTTTTCGCGACAAACAGCGCCAGCAACATCCCGGTGCGATCTTTTCCGGCATGACAACGGGTGCATCTGCCGGTCGCGGCGGTCGGCCCCGCGGCGGCGAAGGGACTTGCCGCCCTCCCGATCCCATCGCGACCTTTGAAACGGTAGGGCGCGGATTCCGCTCCGCGCCGCGGTTGGAACCGCCAACCGGCAGAGGCGCCCGCTCTAACCCGGCGCCCAGATCGCGGCTTGCGCTGACCACAAATCCGCATCCTCTTTCCCTCGGGTTCGAAGCAGGCGCTTCGAAGGCAAATGAGACAGTCGGGCCGCTGTCTCGCAAATACCTCGCTGAGGCGTTTGCTCTCGCGGCTCGTTCCAGCGGCGTAATTGCCGCGAGTCGCGGAGTCGACGTGTCACGAGATGCAACCGGCACCTCCCATGACGACCCTTCAGGCCCGCTCCGCTGAATTTCTTCAACCCGCCGCGCCCGGTGAACTCCGCTGGCCCGGCCACATGGCCGACGATATCGCCGCCACCTACGGACCCGAGCCGCTGGCTTCGCTAACTGCCACCGCCGACGTGCTTATTCTCAATAGCACCCGCGGGACGTATCGCGTGCCGCGTGCCAGCGTGACGACGCTAAGGCGCGGGAAAATGTATCCATGGTTTTTCAAAGGATTGCGCATTCAGCATCGCGTCGCCGGCTTTCCGACGGTGTTGCAATTTCTGCCGCTGATCGGGCACTGGAAAGAGGTGCAGGCGCAACTCAAAGCACTCGGCTATCCCGTCGCCTGACGGGAATGCCCCAAGCCCGTTCCTTTCTCGTCGCCACGCAGGAAGCGCGACCGGCGCTGCGCGCGAGTGCGACTCTTCCCGCCCGGTTCACAAGCCCAGCGGATCATCGCCCAACTGACCAACTCGTCAGGAATAACCAATAGGTGATTCCACATCCAACCCGTAACCTATTCCGATGGTTCGATCTTCCAGCCTTCGTCGCAAAGTTTTGCCGCCTCTCCCGCATCCGACCAGCTCCCCTTCATCTCCGAACCGCTCGACCAGGCCTGCGTTTTTGGCCGCCAGGAGCACGCTGCCGCGGATCGCGATGGTATCGACGCACGGCTACGTCGCCGCCACTCCGCCGCTGGGTGCCGCCGACACGGGCGGCCAGGTCGTTTATGTGCTCGAACTTTCCAAGAAGCTCGCGCTGCTCGGCTATCAGGTCGACATCTGGACGCGCCGCTTCGAGGACCAGCCGGAAATTGAACCCGTGTCCGACCGGGTGCGCATCGTGCGCATGCCGTGCGGTGGCCGCGAATTTCTGCCGAAGGAATACCTCTGCGATCATCTGGCGGAGTGGAACGAGCATGCCCTGCGCTTCATTAACCGACACGGCCTGGAATACGTCTTTATCAACAGCCACTACTGGGATGCCGGCTTGGCGGCGCAGCACCTGGCCACCGTCCTCGGCGTGCCCCACGTCCACACCCCGCATTCGCTGGGCCTGTGGAAAAAACGGCAAATGGAAGCGGATTTTCCGCAGAGCGCGGCCGAGTTCGAAGCCCGCTATAACTTTGACCGTCGCATCGAAGAGGAGCGCAAGCTCTACATCGATTGCGGCGTCGTCGTCGCCACGACCCCGCCGCAATTGGACCTGATCGTAAAGGACTACGAAGTGCCGGCCGCGAAAGTGCGGATGGTGCCGCCCGGCTACGACGATCATCGTTTTTTCCCTGTGAGCGAAGCGAGCCGCGCGGCCATCCGCCGCAGGCTGCGCTACAACGGCAAAGTCATCCTCGCCGTCGGACGGCTCGCCCGGAACAAAGGCTACGACCTGCTCGTGAATGCGTTCCCGCTGGTGGCGGCGCGCGATCCCGAGGCGAGGCTGCATCTCGCCGTGGGTGGCAGCGCGGCCAACGCCAACGAGAAAAAGATTCTCGCGGAACTGAAAGCGCGCGCGGCGAAGAGCGGTTACGCCGATCGGATTCGTTTCGGCTCCTTTATTGCCGACGAGGATTTGGCCGATCACTATCGCGCGGCGGACATGTTCGTGCTGTGCAGCCGCTACGAGCCGTTCGGGATGACTGCCATCGAAGCGATGGCGTCCGGCACGCCGACTGTGGTGACCGTGCATGGCGGGCTCTATCGTGCGCTCGCCTTTGGCCGCCATGCCCTGTTTGCCGATCCCTTCGACCGCGAAGACCTGGGCATCACGATGGCGAAAATTTTCCGCCACACCCGCCTGCGCGGCCGACTCGGCCGCATGGGGGCGCACAAGGCGCGCAGTCTTTTCACCTGGACGGGCATCGCGCACCAACTGGTGGCGGCGGTCGAGCAGCGGGCCACCGCGACCGTATCGCTCGACGATTCCGACTGGGACGAGCCGTGGAACGACGGCGATTAATCTCAAACCCATTTGTAACTACTCAGGTGACTACTTTCACCTTGGGTCGCCGGAATTTTCGACCACTCATGCACACGGATGAAAGGGAATGGTTGGGAATCAGAAGGTTTTCGCCTGCTCGATTTCTGACAGAAT